>OLSD01000763.1_pt1 | contig 30020 bp, 29 predicted proteins | sample 1672211 | NCBI WGS metagenome assembly OLSD01 (sample SAMEA3136659, study PRJEB25190) | human gut metagenome | reverse complement strand
TTGTGCGCGACTCCACATATCAAATTCCTCCATTTCCTTTTTGATGATATCATCATAACACCAAATCCTTATCTTAAAAATCGCTGCACCTTAACGTTACCTTAACAACGTGTATTTAATTTGCCTGTTTCTTCTTCGGCAAAAGAAGGCTCAGCAGAAGGGAAACAATAATCATTGTACGGTCATTAAATTCGCAATTTTTTAACATTTTGATCCCCTCATACATGATTGAACCAAACATCATAACGGTACATCCGCCAAGCACTGCCTGCGGCAGCGAATTAAAAAATGCTCCGAGTGGCGGGAACAAAGAAGCAAGAATTAAAATCAGTGCCCCAATAAAAATCGTAAAACGATTGATCACCCTTGTCATGGTAACCAGTCCGACATTCTGGCTGAACGATGTCAGTGGCAGGCATCCAAAGCATCCGGAAATTGCACTGGAAAATCCATCCACGGCAAGTGAGCCCTGAAGTTCCTCCATTTTAAGGTCACGTCCAAGTGCTCCGGTACACACAGCAGTTGTCGCGCCAGTTGTCTCTGCTGCAGAAACCAGAAAAACAAGCGCAATTGTTAAAAAGGCTCCAAGATTAAATACCGGCTTGTGACTGGTAAAAAACACAAGTTTTGGAATGCTGAAAAATCCTACCTGATCAATGGTCTCCTGAATTCCGGAGAAATCCACCATAGGTGCAATCCCTGCAACCGTAAATATAATAGAAAGAATATATCCGAAAATAAGTCCTACCAGAATATTCAGATTCTTATAAACGCCCTTTAACACATATCTTGCCACCAGACACACGATAAGTGTCAGAGCACCTACCAGCAGATGATACCATGCCCCGAACCAGAGCTGCACTGCAGACGATCAGTACGGGTGCCAGATTTGCTACAAACATGGCAAGCACATGTTGAAGGCCAAACGGAATTGCTTTTCTCATGTATAGACAAAGACAGTTTATCATCTTATTGCCCATAGTGTCAAACAGGATTTCCCGGTTGCGGTATAATTATCATCTGTGCTATACTATGAACAATTAGCGTGTGAAAGCGTACAAAAGAGGAGGATTTATTTATGACATCTGCACAAATATGCATCATGATTGCCATTATCGTATACCTTATTGGTATGATCTATATTGGTTTCCGATGTTCCAAGAAAAACAACAGTACTGACGATTTCTATCTGGGTGGCAGAAAACTCGGTCCTTTCGTAACCGCGATGAGTGCCGAAGCTTCCGACATGAGCAGCTGGCTTCTGATGGGACTTCCGGGCGTTGCTTACCTCACCGGAATTTCAGATGCCGGATGGACCGCAATCGGACTGGCTGTTGGTACATACATTAACTGGCTGATCGTTGCCAAACGTATCCGCCGCTATACGCACACCTGCAACAATTCCATTACCATCCCATCGTTCTTCAGCAACCGCTATCGCGATGAAAAAAAGATGCTGCAGGTCATTGCTGCTATTTTTATTGTTATCTTTTTTATTCCTTATACGGCCTCGGGATTTGCCGCATGCGGAAAACTTTTTTCCAGCTTATTCGGGGTAAATTATCTGACCGCCATGATCATCAGTGCTATCGTAATTGTGGCATACACGACACTTGGCGGATTTCTTGCCGCTTCCACAACGGACTTTATCCAGAGTATCATCATGTCGGTTGCTCTGATTGTAGTTCTGATCTTTGGTGTAGAAACTGCCGGCGGTATCGGTGCCGTTATCCACAACGCCTCCGAGCTTCCGGGATATCTTTCCATGACACTTTCCTATGATGTAAACACCGGAAAGGCCGCTCCTTACAGTGCCCTGACCATTCTGTCCACTGCCGCATGGGGACTTGGATATTTCGGTATGCCGCATATCCTGCTCCGTTTTATGGCAATCGAGGATGAGAAAAAACTGAAACTGTCCCGCCGCGTTGCAACCATCTGGGTCGTAATCTCCCTGTTCATTGCCGTCTTTATCGGTGTGATCGGTTATACCATGAGCAAAGTTGGCGCACTGGAAACGCTGACCGGATCGAATTCCGAAACCATTATCGTTAAAATTTCCGCCCTGCTCTCCCAGCACGGTGTGATATTTGCCCTGCTTGCGGGTGTGATTCTCGCCGGCATTTTAGCTTCCACCATGTCCACTTCGGACTCTCAGCTGCTGGCTGCATCTTCTGCGGTTTCTTCCGACATTCTCGGTGCTTTCCGCAAAGATTCTTCCAACAAAAACGGAAGCATGGCAGCCGCAAGAATTACACTCCTTGTAATTTCTGTCATTGCCGCATTCATTGCCAGAAATCCGGACAGTTCCGTATTCGCCATCGTTTCTTTCGCCTGGGCTGGATTCGGTGCCGCATTCGGACCGGTTGTTCTGTTTTCCCTGTTCTGGAAACGTACCAACAAATGGGGCGCACTTGCCGGTATGGTCTGCGGTGGTTCCATGGTATTTATCTGGAAATACCTGGTTCGCCCACTCGGTGGTATCTGGAACATCTATGAACTGCTTCCTGCATTCCTGATTGCCTGTGTCGCAATTGTAATTGTCAGCCTGCTGACACCAAAGCCATCCAAAGAAATTGAAGAGGAATTTGACCGGGTTGCACAGATGAAATAAATCTTTATTTTGTATACCAAAAATATCGGTAGATATCTGACAGATATCTACCGACATTTTTAATTCTTATTTTCAGTTATGCTGTGATCCTAGTGGCGGATCTTTACAGACTTCACACTGCTGTATGGGCTGTAATACTTTGTTCCATCTACCGTAACATAGCTGCGGATCTTGTAATAATAAGTTCCTTTGGTGAGTTTTGCCCTTGTATAAGACTGCATCTCGCCATCTTTTGTAGCCGCAATTTTCTTGTATCCATAATCATATGCTCCCTTGGAGCGGTAGATTTCATAGCCGGTAACGGAAGTACCTGGCAGCCATGTGATACGGACTTTTGATCCGTGTGCACGCAATCTTGTGATAACCGGCTTCTCTGGCTTAATAATAAAGCTTGTCTTTGCAGATCCCGTATAATTACCGGTTCCCACTACCATAACAGTAGCTTTTCCCGGTGCACCATTGTCACTGTAATTCAGATAGTAATCCGAACCCTCTTTTAAAACAATGTTATTTAATGTAACGGTAACTTCCGGTTTTACGGAAGATCCCTTATAACTTTGTGTTGCAATTTTGCTGATCACTGCATTTGCAAGATTATTGGATGAAACCGTTGTATTTCCGTTTCCATGATTTACAATACGGAAATAAACTGTTCTGCTTCCATAATAATTTCCGATTCCGTTAATTGTAACGGATGCAGTACCGATATTGCGGTTGTTGCTGTAAGTAAGGGTATAATCTCTTCCCTCGTACAGATAGCCGCCATTCAGCCATACCGATACAGACGGACGAATATCATATCCGGTGTATGTCTGATCAACGATTGTACCTACCGAAGCATTTGGAATATAGTACGAATATGTATTATTGCTGTTATTGGTTCCTGTTACCTGAACCGGAATCTGCAGAGGAATTCTTCCATCCGGACGGTTCAGTGTAAGTGTTGTGGAACCTGCAGTATTTGCGATCAGTTTTGTTCCGCTGATATAGGCAACCGCAGTATTGGATACATACATATTCAGTCCCTGTACAATCGGACAGTTTGCATTGCCTGGCCAGTGATTCGATACTTTAATGTTTTCATAGCATCCGGATAAATCTTTCGTCTGTCCGACAGACATCTGGATATAGGTTCCAATAGATGACGGAACAACAATCTGATCGGAGGTAATATTGCTTTCCGCAATCTGAATATTGTTTACCGTTGTCGTCTGGTTGTTCGGTGTTGTATAGGATGTTCTGGTTACCGTGTTGGCAAATTCCTCTACCCAGTAATGGTAGCCATTGTAATATACATGTCCGATTCCGACAGCTGTAAACTGGCTGTTTAACATATTTCTACGCTGTTCCTGTCCGGAATAATTTGCATTGTCTTCCCGCATTGCGTTGTGAAGCGCAGATGCTGAAGAATAATTCACACCGATATTCTCTGCATACACTCCCGCATAGACACCGTTTTCACTGTAAGCAGTATAATAATTTGTGCCATTTGGTCTGGTGTGTGAATACGAAAGTGCAATCTCTGCTGCACGTTTCATGGCTACCTGCTCCAGTGCATAGTCGTAAGTAAGCGGCTGCAGATTATTACAATATGTCTTCGTGTAATTGTTTGCATCCCAGTACCATGCATCGGATAAATTTCTGCGCATACTGTTGATCATGCCATAGACATTTCTGGCATCCGTCTGTCCGTATGTAACCTGAATACTTACGTTCCGTGTACCGGTTGTTGCAGCCATCACATTGCCCGCATACCCCAGTGGAAGCAGTGAAACAATCAGGACAAACGCAAGCAGACGCCTGAGTACATTGTGCGTTTTGGTTTTTCTCATAATCTTGATCCCTTCCTTTATTTTAAAGTTTTGTTATCCCTATTGTACGCTTTTTAGCGGCTTCCCGCAATGATAATTTCATAAAGTTTGCTTGACAAGCATACCAGAAAAGCTATACTCTAATTAGCAAACAGGTGGGTGCGCAACTCGTTTCTGCGGGCTGTCGTTTTGTCGGGGACACCGTTCGCAATTTCTAGTCTGCCTAAGAGGGAATCTTCGAAACGTTTATTACGCCCACTCCCCATTTGTCTTGATATTTACTTTATTTTCAATATGTCACTCTGTGACTGCGCAAATAGAACCGTGGGCGTGCTTATTCGAAGCTTCCCTCTAAGGCAGACACAAAATCGCTCAGACGGTGTCCCCGACAAAACGACAGCCCGCAGAAACGAGTTGCGCAATCACCAATCTAATTAGCAGATGGAGAAGGGAGAAATGACTGACTATGACATATCAGGAATTAGTTTCAAAATTAAAAGATACTTATCAGGAGAAAGATGCTTCCAAAATCAGCGAACATCTTGCCATCCAGTTTAACATACAGGGAGAAGCCGAAGGTGCCCTGTATCTGGAAATTGCAAATGGACAGCTTCATATTGAACCCTATGAATATTATGACCGTGACATTTTAGTCACCACTTCAGCTGCCAGTCTGCTTGCACTTGCAGAGGGCAGTCTTGACGTTCTCGAAGCTTACCAGAGTGGAAAAATTTCTGCGGAAGGAAATCTTGCAAAAGCATTGCTGTTAAATGAAATTGTCACCGGTTCATCCGAAGCTCCGGCATCAGCGGAATCTGCTCCTGTGGAAACTTCGGCATCAGCGGAATCTGCTCCTGTGGAAGCTCCGGCACCGGAAGAATCTGCTACTGTGGAAACTCCAGCTGGCGAAAATACTCCGGCTGCAAAACCATCCGTTAAAGCACCACGCATGTCCCGGAAGAAAAACAGAAAAAGACATAAATAATCTGTAAACTTCCTTGTGTTTTTCAGACAGCATGTTATGATAATTCATAACATAAGGTATTTGATATAGGAAAGGAGTGAAATATATGTCTTTTTTAAACAACTTAGGACAAAAGATCAGTGATGTGAGCCAGACTACCATTAAAAAAACAAAAGATCTGGCAGATACTGCAAAATTAAACTTAAATATCTCCGAGGAAGAACGCAAGATTGATACTGCATACGAACAGATTGGAAAATGGTATGTGGAAAAACATCGCGAAGATGCCGAAGAAGATGTAAAAACCTGGCTGGATGCGATTGCCGCTTCCGAAGCCAGAATTAAGGAATGCCGTGAAAGCATTCACCAGATGAAAGGTGTAGCGATCTGCCCATCCTGCGGTGCAAGCGTGGATGCCGATGCTGCATTCTGCAGTGCCTGTGGACAGAAAATGCCGGAAAAGCCAAAACCGGAACCGGTTAAGGAAGAGGACGTCGAGGTGATTCCTCCGGAACAGCCGTCTGAGGAACCAGCTTCTGAGCCAGCGTCAGAAAATGCTTCCGAAAACCAGACCGAAAACCCTGCATCTGATGCTTCAACCGAAGCTTAAAAATAGACAGAAAAAAAGGAGCTATTGCGCCGCTGATATTGGCCGGTGCGACAGTTCCTTTCTCAATTGTTTCTATTTGTATCTATTACTTCTTAAAGGGGTCTTTAACCTTGATGAAATTGTTTGTAACACAATTTTTAATCAACAAACTTTACGGTTTAGCATTTATATAGTTTTTTTCAATAAAGATGTCAATAATCGTACTATAAAGCAATTCCATATGTTGACAAAAATCTGAAGATGTAATATTTATACTTCCATTTTCAACATAATTCTCATATGCACAACCACCACCGCATAAGTTTTTCAACCAACACACCGAACATTTATATCTATCATCTACATTACACCATTGTTCCGTTTCCTTCCCCTGCGCTTGGTAAATACTTCCAACGCAAAATTCAGGAATGCCCACAAATCTATGACATGGATATAAACTTCCATCAATATCTACTGCGTACATTCTATGAAATGCTCCACAACCATATTCTCTCTTTCCTGCATTTTCTATTTTTCCCATAGCTTTTACAAAATCTGTCATCTTATTGACAACATCAAAATCTCCCTGTTTTACATGTGTCTTGAAATACTCCAAATATCTTATATATTCAGCAAGTTCAATTTCAGAGTCTGTTTTAGATAATAAATTTTTTGCAGGTTCGATAGGAACAGCCCTAAATCCCAAATCAACTAAATGTTCAAATGTCTTTATATAATCTAAATTTTTAGGCGATAATGTAGCACGAGCTGTTAAAAGGTTCTTTTCTCTCATACTTTTTGTTTTATCAACAACGACTGTATACGATGGTTTCTTCTTATTAAAATATCTCATTTGGTCATGCTCTTCTTTGGGTCCATCAATACTAATTTGTGTTTTGATTTGATTACTGATTAGATAATTTTCTATCTCTGGTGTCAACAATGTTCCGTTCGTAGTTATTGTATAAGAAAATGTTCTCCCTGTTTCTGGTTCTTTCACCCTGCAATATTTTACAACTTCTTTGATAAGTTCAAAATTTAATAAAGGTTCTCCCCCCCAAAAACGCTATTGCTAATTTAGTATCATGACTGTTTTCAATCAAATAATCCACTGCTCTTAGGGCTGTTTCTAAAGACATTTTTCCTTTGTTGTTATACTCTCCACCATCCCCATAGCAATAAGCACATTTCATATTGCACTCTTGAGATACCATTAACGTCAATGCTGCCAACCTCATATTTTCACTATCTGTCTCATCTGAATTTGAATCAAGAACAAGACCTGCACTATATATCATTTGTAATAAATTATTTATTTCCTCAACTTCCATATTTTTTTCTTTTACAAGTTTAATAAACAACTCATTGATTGTATGTCCACTTAACGCTAATATTTGTTCAATTTTATCATCTATCTCATATAGTCCACTATCCTCAATGCTGTATAAGAATTTTCTTCCCCCCTTGTTCAATATTTTATTCCGTTTAAATACAATAGTTTTGTTCATATACCTCGTGTTCCTCCTTTTTGTAAAAATAAAAGCTCATCTCATGGCATTTCAACCATAGATGAGCCTTTACCGCCATAAATTAATTAGTGCCAAATGTCAAATCTCCACTCATCGCAGAATAGACATGGCCACTCATTCTGTGGCTTGTTTATGATATTTAACTGTTTAAACATAATATTCACCTCCCTTCAATATGCCTTATGTTAAATTAATAGTTGCCTGAGTCATTCTATCCTGTCAGCATGCTTCTTTATAGAAATCTCCGTCAATATGGTAAAAATCATCCCTAGAACAAGTGACAGTTTTTGCACATCCTGGCTAATTAAAATTTGTACCATGATTACCGACAATAATGATGTCAAAAATACAGATTGGCTTGTCTTCTTAATAAATGCAATACTAATACTTAACAACGTAAAACTAATTATTAATAGAATTCCCCATCCAAATTGGGTAACCCAATATACAAAATCGGCTTCACTGAACGGATTCAATGCCAATTTCATATGTGGACCTACCACAATCAAATAAGTAATGCTTATAATTTCTGTAATAATCGCAAAACAAACGGTTATTCCAAGTACGCAAAGCACCTTTGCCAGCATCAAAAAACGTCTGCTGACAGAATAGGTAAATAATATTAATACCGTTTTTTTTATGTATTCTTCAACAATCACCTTTGTTGCGAAAATGCCTGAAAAAATAAGATAACAATCTATAATCGCAGCGTTCATCATCTTGATAGCTTCTTCATAATTTGTTGCCTTATCCTGCTCAATTGCGAAGAGTGAAATTGTAGTAAATAAGCACATACCTATTGTTATAAGCATAAAAAATAAAACGTATCTTTTTATTTTAAATTTAGATAATTCCAATTGTATCAATAATTTCATCAATTTCCACCAACCACTTCAAAAAAATATTCTTCCAGCGTTTTTTTCACAACATCTATCTGGTAGAGTTTTAATTGATTTTGCACGAATAATTCCGCATAACAGGACGTATCATAAGTCAGATCAAAAATGTGTATTTGCCCATCATCCATAATTTTAAAATCCTGTATTCCTCTTTCTTCCAGTAAAATGGATGCCTTTGATATATCATCTACTCTTGCCACAATTTTGTCTTTATTTTCCTTATGAATCTCCTCTAATGGTTTTTCTTTAATTATTTTACCATTATTCATTATACCTATATCACTTGCAAGATAATCCATTTCTGAAAGTATGTGACTTGAAATAATAATCGTAGTACCCTGCTTTTCATTTAATTTTATAAACAGTTCCCGCATTTTCTTAATTCCTTCAGGATCAAGGGCATTAATAGGCTCATCCAATATCAACAATTCCGGTTTTATTAGTATCGCCCTTGCAATTGCCAATCTCTGACGCATTCCCATAGAATAATTTTTCACCTTTTTCTGATCGGCTCTTGTTAAATCAACCTCATGCAATACTTCATCAATTCTTTTTTTATCATAATATCCCATATATCTGGAATGAAGCAACAAATTTTCTTTTCCTGTTAAATCATCATAAAAACATGGATATTCTATTAAAGAACCCGTCCGATTAAGTTCATATTTTCCCATTCCGGCAGAATTATCCAAGACCTGAATATTACCATCCTCAAAACGTATTAAATTCATAATACATTTTAACAGTGTACTTTTTCCTGCACCATTCGGACCGATTAAACCATAAATACTATTCATCGGAACATGAATATCTACATGATCAAGAACTTTCTTTGCACCATAACTTTTATCTATGTTCTTTCCTAAAACACAATATTCCATCCGTTCACCTCTTTGATTCACATCATATCATCTAATCTTATCTTTTCCGTCTCTTCTTTCTAACTTTTTTCTAACAATAATGAAAAAACTGTTCTTTCCTTTGGCAAACTATTAACCCTTAATTCTGCATGTATTTTTTCTGACAATTTGCGGCATATTGCCAGTCCCAATCCCGAACCATTATTCGTTTGTTTCTTTGCTGCTTTTCCCCTATAGTTTTTTTCAAAAATATATACCTGTTCATCTTCCGCTATCCCCTGACCATGATCCTCTACTTCAATAAAAATATATTGTTTCATTTCCCTTACAGCTAATCTAAAGTATTTACCGTCTGCTCCATATTTTAAAGCATTATCAATAAGATTATGTAAAATACATGAAATTGCATTTTTATCACTGTATATTAAAATTGGTTTTGTTTCTATGTTCAGTTCCACCTCAAACCCATTTATCTCCAGGATATCATAATATTCCATTACAATTTCTTTGCATAATCTACTAATATCTACTTGTGAACATTCTATTTTCTTATCTCCTGCTTCAATTTTTGCTATATTTAAAAACTGCATAATCATTCTGCTAGTTTGCTCTGTCTTTGCCTGAAGCTTCTTTAGTATCGCCTCAATAGACTGCTGATTATTATGATCTTCATTATATCGAATCTGCAAAAGCTGAACATAACCGGACAATGTCGTAAGTGGTGTCTTTAAATCATGCGATAAATTTATCATCATTTCTCGCAATTCTTCTTTTATTATCTGAAATTCTGTTTTCTTTTGATAGATCATTTCCAAATAATTGTTAATGGAAAGAATGAGTTTTTGAATCATTTTACTGTTTGTCCGCAACAACAATAATCCTCTTGGCTTTTTCAACAGAAAATTCAGTTCCGTGCAAAGTTGTTCTATCTCCAATTGATAATTTCGTATAACAATATATTGACATATCACTACTATAATAAGCACTATCTCCAAAAAGAATCTCATCACATTTAATCCTCCATTATTTTATAGCCAATCCTCCATATTGTTTTTATATATTCAATATCTCCATTTCTCAGTTTATTTCTTAATCGGTTCATATGCGTATTTAATACATTTTCGTTCCCATAATAGGGTTCTTTCCATATCTTTTGATAGATATTTTCTTTTGATAACGCCCGATTTCTATTTTGGGATAAATAAACAAGAATATCAAATTCTGTTCTGGTTAAATCTATAAAATCCGTTCCTCTTTTTACAATGTGAGCAGACAGATCAATTTGTAGATCTCTCAGCTGTATTACATTTTCTTCCAGCGTTTGAGCATCATACATAGTCACTCTCCGAATGTTTGCCTTAATCCTTGACGATAATTCAACAATAGAAAATGGTTTTGTCACATAATCATCCGCTCCCAGCGCCAACCCTCTTGCTTTATCATGATCACTGTTTTTTGCAGTGATAATAATGATAGGTATTGTACTGATTTCCCTGATCTTCTTTATCACCTCAAAGCCACTGATCTTTGGTAACATTAAATCTACTAATACCAGCGCATAATCCGCAATATCTATATCTGCTCCAACAGAAATTCCATCCTCATATGTTGTAATTTCATATCCATCTCCGATTAAATAATCAACCAACATTTCACAAATATCTGCATCATCTTCTATTACCAAAATCTTTTTCATGCCAAATTCCCTCCAATCACAACATAATGCAATTAAAATTAATGCCTTTACGAAAAATTTATAATACAGTATAACACAAATAACAAAAAACGTGGGATTTTACACCACGTTCTTCTATCCCTGTATACAATTTTCTAAAAAGCCTGCCCTGTCTCTATGACAATCTCTACTGTTTATACAAACGGGTTATAAAACCGGCTGCCATCATGATAGGTAATCACAAGTGCAACCACGGCAAATCCAAGCACCAGCGCAATACACAGATAATCATTGCGCTGTAACTTTCTTCCCATATACCAGGTACGCTTTCTGTGTTTCCCATATCCACGCAGCTCCATTGCGTTACTGATCGTGTCAATACGGCCGATACTTGTAAAAATGAGCGGGAAAATGATAGAGGCTGTACTCTTAATCCGACTCATCAACTTCGCTTTTCCAGACATCTCGATTCCACGCGCTTCCTGCGCATTTTTAATTTTGTGGAAATCATCCTGCACATCCGGAATATAACGCAGTGCAATTGCCACCGCATAGCCGATGTTGTAACTGATTCCAATACGATTTAACGATGCTGCAAACTCCGACGGATTGGTGGTCACGACAAAAATGAACACCGCCGGGATAATTGTAAAATATTTCAAAATAATGTTCAGCTCATAAAACAGCTGCTCAGCGGTAATCGGATAATGCGCCGAAAGCTGCCAGAGTACATGCTTTGTACCATAAATTTTTGTTCCCTGATCCGGTGCAAAAATAAAAATGGCAAGCACATTGATCACCAGAAAGAACATAATGAACTTAAAAATAGAACCGACCTGTTTCCACTCTGTTTTTGAAATCTTAAACAGGATCAGACTAAAAACCAGCATCACGGCGAGTACACGGGTATCATAAGTAAGCATGCTTGTGATAGACCATGCCAGAAAATAGATCAGCTTTGTGACACCGCACAGCCGATCCATCCAGGTATCTTTTTGCTCATAGGTCAATAACTTTGCCATTACCGCACCGCCCTTTCGTAATTGATAAACCGCTGCACGAACTGGGAAGGATCTTCAATCCCACATTTGACCGCCATCTCATAGAGAGATGTCTGCTTGAGATATGCCGGAGCCGTGATGGTTTCATCCGTCAGCACTTTCGCCGGCGTATCAATCGTCAGCAGCTGTCCATCCGCCACAACAATGGCGCGGTTGGTATATTCCAGCATCAGATGCATATCATGCGTAATCATGATAATGGTCGTTCCCTGTGTCTCATTGATGGTCTTTAAAAACTCCATAATTTCCGTATAATGGCGGTAATCCTGTCCCGCTGTCGGCTCATCCAGAATCAGGATCTCCGGCTTCATGACAAGAATGGATGCAATCGTCACACGCTTCTTCTGCCCGAAACTCAATGCTGAAACCGGCCAGTTCCGGAACTGATACAAACCACAGATTTTCAGTGTCTCGTACACACGCTCACGAATTTCTTCTTCCGGAACCCCACGCACCGTCAGACCAAGCGCCACTTCCTCATAAATCATGGGTTTTGAAATCATCTGATTCGGATTCTGCATGACGATTCCGATATGCTCCCCACGCTCTTTGACCGAAAGCGGTGAGATATCTTTTCCATTCAGTTCGATTTTTCCGTTGCTTGGCTCGAGAAACCCACAGATCAGATTGGAAAGGGTTGTCTTTCCGGCACCGTTTTTCCCGACAATGCTGATCATTTCCCCTTTTTTCACATCAAAGCTGATATCCGAAAGAATCGCCTTTCCCGGCTGATAAGAAAAATGCAGATGATCCACGTTGAGCACCTTTTCCTCTGCTTCCTGTTTCTGCGGAATCTTCGTTGTCTCAAACCATTCCCGGACCTGCGCTCTGTACGGCTCAAAATTCATGGTCTCCACATGCTGTGGATGATCTTCTGCCGCAATCGTACATCCGGCATGTTTCAGTGCCGTGACATAAAGCGGCTCGCGGATTCCCTGTTCCTTCAGGATATTTCCAGCCAGCAGATCATCCGGCTTCATATCTGCCACAATCGTTCCCTCGCCTACCACAACGATACGGTCCACGTCTTTATAAAGCACATCCTCAAGACGATGCTCGATGATCACGATGGTCTTCTTCTGTTCCTTCTGGATTCGGTCGATCAATGCAATGGCTTTCTTTCCGGTCGCCGGATCGAGATTGGCCAGCGGCTCGTCAAACAGCAGAATATCCACATCATCGATCATAACCCCCGCCATGGAAACTCTCTGTTTCTGTCCGCCGGACATCTCCGATGGTGCATGATGCAACAGTTCTTTTACCTCTACAGTCTCTGCCACACCGTCTACTTTGCGAAACATCTCTTCCTGTGCCATACAGTCATTTTCCAGCACGAAAGCAATATCTTCCGCAACCGTCAGACCGATAAACTGTCCGTCCGTATCCTGCAACACGGTTCCGACCATCTTGGAAAGTCCGAAAATTCCAAGTTTTTTCGGATCTTTTCCCTCGATTTTTAAAGTTCCGGTACTGTCTCCTTCATACGAAAAAGGGATCAGTCCGTTGATACAATTTGATAATGTCGACTTCCCTGATCCCGATGGTCCAATGATGAGCACCTTCTCTCCGGGATAAATTTTCAAATTGATATCCCGGAGTGTCGGCTCCATCTGTGACCGATATTTAAATGTAAAATTTTCAAATTCAATAATCGGTTCCATACGTTTTTAGTCTTCCTTTGTAAGACTTGATGATTTTGCTCCAATCTTTGTATATCCCAGTCCGAGTAATGAACCAAGTACACCCACAATGATGATATTGGCTACAAACGCAAATACGCCCTGTGAGAATACTTTCTTTACAGGCTCTGCATAAATGAGAATATCAAGCACCGGTGCAACAACGATCCATGCAATTGCATTTGCAACCACCTGAACGACATTAAAAAGAATGACTTTCTTCTTATTAAACCCACCGGCCTTAATCTCAAAGCTCTTTGCGAATAAACCAACTAAAATTCCAAAGATCGCATCTGGGAATACCCAGCTCCACCATACACCACCGTAAAACAGTGCATCTCCGAGTGCATGTCCCAGCAGACCAATGATTCCTCCGACAACCGGTCCAAACACTGCTGCAAGAAATGCCAGCACTGCTGCACGTGGCTGCATGGATGTATTCGGGATAATTCCCAGCGGAATCTGCACTTCTGTCAAAACAATGAACAATGCGGTTCCGATACCGGTTGCTACAACTTCTTTGATTCCAAATTTTTTCATAACAAGTTCCTCCTTTGTTTTTCAGTACCTTATTATTTATGATAACAGCCCAAATGTCAAGGTTTCGCGGCAAAATATTCTTTTACCAGCTTTACAACCACTCCGGAAAGCAAAAATACTGCAATCAGGTTCGGAATTGCCATGAGTCCGTTAAATGTTTCCGCAATGCTCCACATCAGGCCCAGATCCATGGTCGCGCCCACAATGGCAACCAGTGCATACACCAGCATAAACGGCTTATTGACGCGGGAGCCGAACAAAAACTCGATGCAGCGCGTCCCGTATAATCCCCATCCGATAATGGTGGAAAATGCAAAACAGCACATGGCAACCGCAGTAAAAACAGACACCCAGTTCCCGTATGCTGCGGTAAATCCACTGATTGTAAGTTCTGCACCTGCCGCCTGTCCGTAACTAACCGGAACCTGGCTGCACAAAATAACCAGCGCTGTCAGCGTACAGATCACAATCGTGTCTACAAACACCTCGAAAATTCCAAAAAATCCCTGCTTGACCGGTTTTCTCGTATCTGCACAGGCATGTGCAATTGATCCCGTGCCAAGTCCGGCCTCATTTGAGAAAATTCCACGGGAGACACCTTTTTTCATACTCATAAAGAAGCTTCCCACTGCTCCACCGGTCACTGCTGCCGGGTGAAATGCCCCTTCCACAATCGAAGCAAATACAGCCGGGACATGACCGATATTAATTAAGATCACTCCCACTGCCAGAACAATATAGACCAGTGCCATAAACGGTACCAGCTTTTCTGTCACCTGTCCAATCCGCCTGATACCTCCAAGCAGAATGAGTGCAATCAGAATCGCCAGAATGATCCCAACCACAAGATTAACAGTCGGTACCGCATCTTTTGAAATAACATGGTAATTCGTCAATGCTGCATTGATGGCTGTGGTAATCGTATTTACCTGTGTGGCATTCCCTGTTCCGAATACGGTCAGTACGCCAAACGCGGAAAACAGATACGCCAGCCAGTGCCAGTGCTTTTTCAGTCCGTTCTTAATATAATACATTGGGCCTCCGACCAGATCCCCATGCACATTTTTCTCCCGGAAATGCACCGCAAGCGTCACTTCCGAAAACTTCGTACACATACCGAGAATTGCAGAAATCCACATCCAGAACACGGCTCCCGGCCCGCCGATGGCAATGGCTCCTGCCACCCCGGCAATATTTCCCGTGCCGACCGTTGCCGCAAGTGCCGTACAGACCGCCTGAAACGGTGTCATGGCTCCATCCGATGCCTCACGCTTCTTAAACATACGGCCAAATGTCACTTTCATCGCGTATGGGAACTTGCGGATCTGTAAAAACCGGGTCCGGAAGCTTAATACCAGACCAACACCGATGATACAGATCATGGCTGGGACACCCCAGATGAAATTGTTGACCGCACTGTTGATTGCTTCAATTGTGGATAACATAGTTTTCTTTTCCTTCCTACGTGAATAAGCGCGTGTTTTGTGTAAAACACGCGCTTGCATTATAGCACAGTTTTTGCATTTTCTCTACATCTGCGAAAAGAAACACATACTATCTTTTGTCCCTTTACAAAATCGGATAAAAATATATAATAACAGACAAAACATCATCCATACAATTTTGGAGGTAACACTATGCTGAAACATATAAAAAAAACTTTTCTTCCCGTCATTCTTTGTCTTGTCCTGTGTACCTGTACCGCATGTACTTCTCGTTCCAAAGAGGAAACAGAAACTTCCGAGACGGAGACAGACAGCGCGGTCTCTGCTTACCAGAACGTATTACGGAAAATCAGACAAAACCATATTTTTCCGGGTTCTGGCACCGAGTTTGCCTGGGAAGAATCACTGTCGATCTACTACGCAATTGTCGATGTCAATCAGGACGGCATAAAAGAGCTTCTGCTTGATTTTGATTATGATAGTGGTCCGGACGGCGGCATTACAGTGTACACCTATGATCCCAATGCACCTACTCTGGTTCATGAAATTGGAGGGTTCTTTACCTTTTCCCGTTTTTACGACAATGGAATTGTGGAAGAGGATATTTCCCACGGAAGTCCTTACGGTGGTCCTTATTCCACCGCTGGTGCAGCCGACCCCAACACTTTCTGGCCTTATCAGGTATGGTCCTATCAGGCCGATGATTCCTCCTACACCCAAATAGGTTTTGTGACCGACTGGAATAAAAAAGAATGGGCAGACAGCATTGACGGATTTTCCTCATTTCCGGATTCCGCTGATAAGGATCACGACGGTATCATATATCTCCTGACAAATGCCAAAGGGAAAGAAACCGCCATAGATGCTGCTGACCTGAAAAAGTGGGTGGATTCCTACCGTAAAGGTGCAAAAGAAATTCCCATCACCTATCAAAGACTCAAATAATGGCAATTATGATTGTGTATCAGGATCACAGGCTGCGTACCGCCCAGCGCATCTTCGTGGAGCGTGCCCGTCCGTTCTGCGCACACTCCTGCGCGGACGGACGCACCACATCCTTTGCATACTCCGAATAAATGCCTGCGCGACAGCCTTCTTTTAAAGCACGCTTTACCAGCTTGTCCTCCCCGGAATGGAATGTCAGAATCGCCACGCGGCCGCCCGGTTTTAAAGCACCCGGCAGCTTTTCCATAAATTCATAAAGCACCTCAAACTCTCGGTTGACATCAATGCGAAGTGCCTGAAACGTCCGCTGACAGGTCTTTTTGATGGTTTCTTTTTTATCCTTTTCCGGCAGAAAATCGAGAGTGTCTTCAATAATCCTGCGCAGTTTTGTGGTGGTATCCACGCGGTGTCCTTTGCGGATCTCATCGGTGATTGCCTTTGCTAGTTCCTCACAGTACGGCTCATCGGAATTTTCATAGAGCATTCCGGCAAGCTCGTCCCGGCTGATCGTATCCAGACGCTCCGCCGCACTGATTCCTGCTTCCTGATTCAGCCGCAGATCAAGAGGTCCGTCCACTTTAAAGGAAAATCCGCGCTCCGGATTGTCGATCTGCATGGACGAAACGCCAAGATCTGCCAGAATAAAATCAAATCCACCCACTTCTTTTGCAATCTCATCGATCGTGCAGAAATTCTGCAGATGGATGGTCAGCATGTCCGCTCCGAATCCCTGGTCTGCCAGACGTTTTTTTGTCTTTGCCGACTCTGCCGGATCCACATCGGTCGCGTGGATGTGTCCTTGCCCCTGCAGCTGCTCGAGCATGGCTTTCGTGTGACCGCCGTAGCCGAGTGTGGCATCAAAACCGGTCTGTCCCGGTTTGATTTGCAGGAAATCAAGAATTTCTTTTACCATAATGGAGATATGCATGCCTGCCGGGGTGTTGCCTTTCTGGATGACATGCGCGATGGTGTCTTTGTATTTTTCCGGCTGTAGTTCTTTATATTTTTCTTCAAATTTCTTCGGGTATTTTCCTTTATAATGCACACGACGCTTGTGCGGGGTCTGGTTTTCGTTTTCCATTTTTTATTCCTTTCCTCTCCTGTCCAGGTACAGCTCCTCTTACCATTTGCAGGGCAAAACTTTATATGAGGTTGCGAAGGTATTGTTTGCAGAGTAACCTTTGAGCACTAATGATTTCAAATTTAATCTGTTTTCTATGAATACCGGTACAATTGTTTTTCTACCAGTTTACTTCCTTCATAAACAAGCCGAAGTGTAAAAAAGCGGTGCTCGTCCTCCTCGATCAGCAGTTTCAAAAAGATTGCATCGCCCTCCCAGGTCGGAAGTGTAAGGACTTCTTTTTTATCCATCCACTGCAGATCTCCCTCGTTACACTCGATCAGCTCCCCGGTAAAACCATCCGCGGTAAACAGGCACATTTCTTCCGGCTCCGGCGCTTCATCACTGATGAATGTGATCAGCCCGCGGAACTGGTAGGAAGTCAGTGTCAGGCCGGTTTCTTCTTTTACTTCACGTAACAGGCAGTCCTCCGGTCCTTCCGTGCCTTCTGCATGTCCGCCTACACCAATCCACTTGTCTTTGTTGATGTCGTGCTGCTTTTTGGTGCGGTGGAGCATCAGGTATTTTCCGTCTTTTTCTATGTAACACAGGGTTGTCATTTTCATGGGATTTTCCTCGTTTTTTCTCATATTTGTTCCATATGCTCCATGATAACAAAATTTGCCCCGTTTTTTCAATCGAACATTTCATATTTTGCCCCATTTTTGATATATTTATTTTCTTTTTTTGCCCCGTTTTTAAATTCCAGCCGAGTTATGGTGCTCATTTGAGGTATTCTCCAATCCGGTCAATATTATAAAGCGGGATGTTTGTCATCCAGTCCTGCTCACGGAAATCCGACATGGAAGTCCGCACCTCATGCTTGGGATGATACTTCTCACAAAAAGCCCGCAGACTTTTTGCCCGCAGATTTTCCTCTGCTTTCACCTCTACCGGAATGACCGATCCGGGTGCCTGCAGCATAAAATCAATTTCGCCTGTAGAATTTGCCGTTGTGTAATAATATGGTTCCACACCCAGTTCCGCTATCATCTGCTGCAGCACATACTGCTCCGTCAACGCCCCTTTAAACTCTGTAAAAATCCTGTTTCCATCAATGATAACGCTTGCATCAAGATCTGTCATGGCAAGCAGAAGCCCGACATCAAGCATATAAATTTTGAACGCATACAGATCCATGAAATCAACTTTCCCTACCGGAAAAGAAGTTCCCTTATAAAACGTTTCATTGTGCGTCCTCCCTGTCAGTGGAATTTATATGTAGCATTCCTTATTACTTTATATCATATTTCTTTATGGCAGAGCCGTCAACATTTTTAAGGACGTATTTGTGTTATGGTGCTACACTTTTCTGGACGTATTTATGTGATAGTGCTACACTTTTCTGGACGTTACTGTTTGCATAAATGTGGAAGGTTTTTGTTGCATCTCAGGCATTTAAATGCTATACTTGTCACAAAGCAAATACATATTTTTCCATAGCTTGGGCGGACAGTACCTGGCGAGCCGTCTATATCATATATTTTATTTTTTCATTTCAAATTATCCCGGAAAGTCTTGCTTTTAAAATTCAACTTTATTTTAACTTAATTTTGTTATAAGCAGGATTTGTATTGATATGGGATGTGTTGTCATACAGATTCTGTGGCTTACACAAGGAGGAAACTGTATGGCAAACAAAGAATACAAAAGTGATGTGTTCAGCATGCTTCTTCAGGACAAGAAACGTGCAATGGAAATTTATAACGCGATTAATGGAACGGACTATGATGATCCAGAACTGGTTGAAATGACAACTTTGGATGACAAAAGCTTTTCGCTTACCGTACGGAATGATGCATCATTCATTCTTGATGCGAATCTGAGCCTGTATGAGCATCAGTCGACCTATTGCCCGAATATGCCACTGAGGGATCTGCTTTATTTTGCAAGCATTATACAAAAACAAATCAAAGCTCAGAAACGTGATATTTATGGTGGAAGAATCTTAAAGATTCCAGTGCCCCATTTTGTCGTGTTTTATAATGGAAAAGAAGATGCGCCGGATCAGTATGATCTCCGTCTTTCTGATGCATTTGAAAAAGAAACCAAGAATCCTGAGATAGAATTGGTCTGCCATGTTTACAATATCAACAGTGGAAAAAATACCCCACTGCTGTCAAAATGCCAGACATTGCGTGAATATATGTATTTTGTGGATATGGTGCGGAAAAATAATGAAATCAGTGGAAATCTGGAAGATGCCATTGAGAAAGCTATCAACCAGTGTATGGAAGAAAATGTGCTTAGGGATTTTCTGGCTCAACACAGGGAGGAGGTAATGCACGTGATGACATTAGACTATACATTTGAACGACGGCTGGAAATGCAGCGCGCCGAAGCAATTGAGGATGGCGAAAGGATCGGAAAAGAAATCGGGAAAGAGATCGGGAAAGAGATCGGGAAAGAAGAAAAATTGTCAGAGCAGATTCGTAAAAAAATTCAAAAAGGCAAACCTCTGGATCAGATTGCGGACGAATTGGAGGAAGTGCCGGAAACCATTCGTCCTTTATACGAAAAAATTAAGCAGGAAATGCTGCAATAAAATAAGGCAGTTTCCGAGGAGGAAATGAGTTTTTATCGTTCGTTAGCTGAATGATATGCTTATTTACAAAATTGAATATTGCTTACCTTCAAGTTTATTGTGTCAGGCACCAATTGTCCAATTGTTCTCTATTTCTATTGATGCAGCCACTTATGCGATGGTCGGATTTGTCACAGGTATACTACTCACAAAATATCTGCTTTGGTATGACGATAGAGTTAAGTAATTCTTAATATGAGGGGCTTACCTTGCCCCTCTATCCTTATTCTGTAACTACAATCATAGTTCTATTTTTCAATCCCAAGCACGGTATTGGCCTGCTCACCCTCCATATATTCAAATGTGATGGTATCTCCTACACCATAACGCACGATATCAAGGTAATCTACTACCGATACATCGTAAATATCGGAATCATTTTCGAGCAAAATATATTGGTGCGTATTTCCTTCTACCACTGCATCGGTGATTTTTGCAATCGTACCGGTTGCTTTCTTGACACTGTCGCTCTCTTTTGTTTCCGCATTGACACCATTTTGCTTCATCAGTTCCATATAGTTCTTTTCGCATTCACTGACAGAATCACCGGTTGCTACAATCTGATATTTCTGCACATTTACCATCGCATACATTTTTACCAGACCAGAATCATCCTTTAATGCAATGAAATAGGTCGGCTCATTTGCAATGTTTAATAACAGTGGAAAGGTTGCTGTATAGCCAAGGTTTTGCACCTTACCTTCCGCAGAGGACATCGCAGAATCTTCAATTGCGCCTTCTACCTGATAATATTTTGTCTCCATCGTTCTCTCATTCATCAGGACGAATCCAACGTTGGACTGATCACTTGTGATGGAAGTTACTCCGGTATAAACCCAGACATCATCATTCATTGCAAGGTAATTATAACCGTTCGTGGTGGTCAGACAATCCTTCTGTCCTAACACACTGTTGATAAATCCATGTTTTAAAGATCCATAATAATCATAAAGCTGTACCAATAAATCGGCAGAATAAACACGGTCTACCCAGCTTGGCACATCTTTTACCGCATAATCAGTGCACTCACCTGTCACAGCATTACAAAGCACAACTCTGCCGATGGTCTTACCTCCAAACAGACCAATCTTATAATCTGCAACACTGCAAATCCAGTAAGGCGTACCCTCCTCGTCAATCTCAAAACTGATATCATCGAAAATATAGGTCGGATAACGAAATCTTAAATGACGCTTTAAGTTTCTATGAAAATGGTCATATGGCGTATATTTCATGCCTTCTGACAAACGAACCAGCTCCGTATCCTGCGTTGCCATATCAATCTTAATATAGGCTGGAATTCCTTCCTTCTGGTTCGTCAGCCACTTGATGGTATCCGCATAACGGAGCGGTGTCACACGGACCGGTTCCCCTTTGTAGTTAATCTGGGAATAAAGTTCACTGACTTCAAACTGCGACGCCATATCAACAAGACTACCCATCTTACGATTTCCCAGAATGGATGCGGAGTCACGATCTAACAGTGGAATCTGGTCATAAGAAATCTGTTTGATATCCTCGGTAAATTCCCCCTCTTCCACTTTTAAAAGTTTCTGATATTTTGCTGCATTGACAATCGGTGAGGACAAAATGGAGCCTGCCACATAAACCGCCAAAAACAGTAAAAAGACAATCACTCCAATCTTTAAACCTGTATATTCCTTAATAAAGGACAGTTCAATCTTGCTTTGTCCTGCTATCTTTGCCTTTCTTACAATATAAAGCACGAAAAGCACCGCCAAAATCAGAAAAATAAATTTCCAGGTTTCTGTTGCATGAATGTTAATTGCCGGAAGTGAAACATAATAAAAAATTGCAACAGCGATTACCACCAACAAAGCAATCACCAGTTTGACTTTCGTCATTCCTTTCATCACGAATTCCCCTTTCGTTCGTTTGGTCGAAGCTGATATAAAAATTCTTCAAAACATACGCCATCTTGTTCCGGTATCAACAAGTTTATTGTGTCAGGCACCAATTGTTCCAATGTAAAACGTTTCATCGTGCGTCCTCCCTGTCATTGGAATTTATATGCAGCTTTTCTTATTGCTTTATATAATATTCCTTTATGGCAGAGCCGTCAACATTTTCAAGGACGTATTTGTGTTATGATGTTACACGTTTCAGGACGTATTTGTGTTGTCATATCACACGTTTCAGAATATGATTCTATCATGAAAGCAGGAACTATAAACTTACAAAGTTTCTGCTTTTGCAAATAACCGGTATGCTCTTGCAATTTTATTTTCCAAGTTCTATGATAGGCAGTTAGAAAGACAGGGTGATTTTATGCAGATCAGTATTCTTTTAATGGAACAGATTTTTGAGCTTTTTCTCATGATTCTGATGGGATTTATCATTGTAAAGGCGGGAATTGTCAAGGAAGAAGACAGTAAGGTTTTATCCAAAATCGTACTGTACCTGATCATTCCATGCGTGATTATAAACGCTTTTCAGGTGGACTATACTAAAAAAACCGTAAATGGTCTTCTGATCGCGCTTGCTGCATCCGTATTGCTTCAGGTGGTTCTCCTGCTTGTCGTTTTCGTGATGGGAAAACTGTTTTCCTTAAATGAAGTGGAAACAGCTTCTATCTATTACTCCAACTCCGGCAATCTGATTGTTCCTATCGTGACATTTGTTCTGGGACAGAAATGGGTGCTTTACGGATGTGTCTTCATGAGCGTGCAGCTTGTTTTCCTCTGGACACACTGCAAGAAAATCATAAGCCGTGAATCTTCCTATGACTGGAAGAAAATCATCCTTAACATCAATATGATTTCCATTGCCATTGGTGCCACTTTATTTTTCACCAGAATCCGGCTGCCGGAACTCATTACAAATACCATCTCCAGCGTTGGAAATATGATCGGACCGGCCAGCATGATTGTAACCGGAATGCTTTTTGCCGGAATGGATTTAAAAGCAATTTTTGCAAATAAACGTGTGTATTTCATATCGGCTCTCAGAATGCTTGTCATTCCTTTGATTGCACTGTTTCTCATAAAAATCAGCCATCTTGCCACACTGTCTGCAGATGCTCAAAAGATCATGCTCATTGTATTTCTCGCAGTAATCACCCCATCAGCATCTACCGTTACACAGATGTGCCAGGTGTACGGAAACGATGCACACTATGCCAGCGCAATCAACGTAGTGACCACGCTGTGTGCCATTGTGACCATGCCTTTTATGGTGCTGTTGTTTTCCTGTATTTAACGGTATATTTTCGCTTTTTTCTGCAATACCGGATAAAATCATACCATAAAAAGACAAGCACAGCCCCGATAACGATCGCTTTTACCACAAGCGGCATATGCCCGTCACCGAATCCAAACTCCACAATAAAAAAAACACTCAATGCGATCCACAGTGCAAACCATCCCCATCCAAACAGCTTCTGATTTTTGACCTTGCAAAACAGAAACTGGAAAACCGGATCGCCACTCACTTTATAAAACTCGCTGTACTCCGAAAAATCACCGACAAGTTCCTCCAATTGCGCAAAGCTACGTCCCTTTTTCTCTTCTTCTTTTACATAGTTGAGGTAAAAATCAATATTTTCGCCATCGTAGGCATGATCTGCTGCAAGTTTCCGGCACAGGTCGATGGAACCCTGTATTTCCTGCTGCTTATTTAATAACTCCTGCAACTGCTGCCGGACAAGTTCCTCAGAAACTGCCGGATCATCCAGCATCAAGGCAATTTTTTCGATGGGCATATTCATTTTCCGATATAAAATGATCTGTTTTAACCGCCGGATATCCTGTTCACTGTAATTGCGGTATTTGCTCTGGTCATTCCGCTCCGGTTCGAGCAGCCCCTTTCTTTCATAAAAGCGGATATTGCTGATGGTTAATCCGGTCAGTTGTGCTGCCTGTCCTATTTTCATCTGTCCCGTTCCTTCCTTCTACATATTTGAAAATACAATTATCTCTTTCCCACCTCATGCCGTGCCTGGTCTGTAATTTCTTCTGGAAAATCCAGCAGTTCCATCAAATCTATGGCATTTGTTTTCCCGACGATCCCACGTCTGATTTTGTATGGAAAAACGATATCTTTTTCATGAACCTGACTGTCAAAATAATAAGTGTCGTATCGGTTTTTTAAGGCATACACCAGCTCCAGATCGTGTGTAGCAATCAGGAGAAAGCCCTGTTTCTGCACCATGTAGGATAAAATGGCATTGGATGCCGCCAGACGCTCACGCGTGTTCGTCCCTTTTAAAATCTCGTCAATCACAAACAACATGGGCTCACCCGTTTTCAGTTCATCGAGCATGCGCTTTAAATATTTAATTTCACGCATGTAATAACTCTCTCCCTGCAGCACATCATCCCGAAGTGCCATCGAGGTCATCACCTGTATTGCAGGCATTTTCATATTTTTTGCGACACAGGTATTGATCGTCTGTGCCAGAATCACATTGATGGCAACCGCTTTCATAAATGTCGATTTGCCAGATGCATTTGCCCCGGTCAGTACCACACCTTTTTTCAGGACAAAATCATTCGGGATTGCATCTGCCATAAGAGGATGACTGATTTCCTCCACACTGATTGCGCCATCACTCTGCAATGACGGACAGCACCATTGCGGCAGGCTTTTCCGGAAGGATGCGATCGCAATCTCCATATCGATTTCTCCTGCAAATGTATACAGTTGCATCGTCTCTTTTTTGCACGCGCGCAAAGTTTTTTGAATACGGTAAAATGCGACAACATCATGCAGCGTAATTCCCGCAATATAATCCCAGAAGATTCCCGTCACATCCCCGGATATGCTCTGGTATTTTCTAGTCTGCCAGCGCAGCATCCGGTGGGATAATTTTTGAGTTTTCTCCAATGCATGCAAAATTTCCGGTCTGTCCGGTTCCAGTTTTTTTACAATCCAGTTGCAAAAATCAAAAAGTTCTTTCAAACTGGATACCATAAACAAATTTCCCTCATATTTGCATTTTGTATGCAGATAAATAAGCAGATTGACTACCGCCACAACAAGAAAACCAGTTGCCCACAAATTACTTCGCAGCAAAATTGCCCCGATCAGACAAAAAGCCAGCAGTCCCTGCAAAAAATACAATATTGCACCGGGAATGACCAGTGGGTTAATTTCTTCCGTCAGGAAAAACGGCAGATAACAGCTTTCTTTCTGCTTGCCGATACGCATGAGTTTTTCTTCTATCTCTGTGCGTATGGATTCCCGGCGCGAAAAAAACGAAATCCTCTTTTCCATATCCTCACAGGACTGCCGTGTCTGCATATTGTGCAGGCGATGGTACAGAATCTGCTCTCCCATATACGTCCGGGTATGATTGATCCGCGCAAATACACGATCCATCTCCAGGTCATTCCACGTAACGGTATCCACGCTTCCTGCACTTTGCCATTCTTCCTTCTTTACGTCCTGCACCACCAGCTCTTCATACATACGGATTTCGCGCATGCGCTTCTCCAGTGATTCCCACGCTTCCAGCTCCATTGGATTTTTCCCGAATTGTGCTTTTATTCTGTTTCTTCTTTTTTGCTTTTTTCCAATCACCCAGTTCATGATTTCCACCTCAATTTTTGAATTCTGGCAGAACTATAAACCATGAACCAGGGTGAGAGTCAAGGGATTTTTACCAAAAAGACCGTTTCTGTGCCGTATAAATGCAGCGGTTGCCATTGACCAGAAATGCCACCAGGCAGACCGCAAAAAATGCAAGCCCATTTTCCACACCAAATACTTCCATTCCGATCAGAACCGGAGCCAGCAAAGTATTGGTTGCACTTCCAAACACCGCCGCGTATCCAAGTGCCGCGCAGACCATCGGTGGCAGTCCTGCCAGGCTTCCCATCACAAAACCAAGCGATGCACCGATGGAAAAAAGCGGTGTCACCTCTCCGCCCTGAAACCCGATCGACAAAGTCAGTACCGTAAAGAGCAGCTTCAAAATCCAGTCAAACATATACAGTTCTCCCCCGGAAAATGCCTGCGCGATCAGATTGGTTCCAAGTCCGCAGTACCGTCCGTTCCACATCAGAAAAAGAAACACCGCCAGTGGGATCGACACAAAGCCGATTCTCTTGTATGGATTTTCCAGTACGTTTCCCATAAACTGTTTTACTTTTTGCAAAAGCACCGCAAACAGCCGTCCCGTCAGACCGAACAAGATTCCAAAAAGAATCAGATACGTCACCGTCTTTGTGTCCGTCAATGACAGGGTCTGCGAAAGAAGAACCGAAAATTTTTCCAGCCCCAGCGCATGCGAAGTTGCAGATGCCATAAAAGACGCAATTGCCGCAGGAAGCAATGCGGAATATGCCATACTTCCACTCACCACTACTTCCATCGCAAAAAAGACTGCTGCAAACGGAGTCTGAAAGAGGCCTCCAAATCCGGCTGCCATTCCCGCAATCAATACTATCCTGCCGTTGCCCGGGAAGTGGAATCTGCGGGCAAACGCATGGGAAAGTGTGGCACCGATCTGCACGGCAACGCCCTCGCGCCCAGCACTTCCGCCAAACAGATGTGTGATCCATGTACCGGCCATGACAAGTGGGATGAGTGCCAGTGGAATCGACTCCCGCTTTCCCTGCCCGGCTTCCATGACAAGCGTCATTCCTTTTGCCGCCGTCTCATTGAAATGCCGGTATAACCAGACGATCCCAAGCCCTGCCAGCGGCAGAAACGGCAGCAATACAACTACATGCGCCGAACGAAAATCTGTAATAAAAAGTAAAACACGACCAAATACCGCGTCAATGGCACCAATTGCAATGCCAAGGAGCAGCGCAGATAGCACATACAAAAATGTTTCTTTTGCTTTTTTCTTTAATCCCTGTAAATCTTGTGACAGATTCATGGTTTTCCTCTTCTTTCATAATCCCTTTTTCGTCTCTTACATGCGACATATGAACAATTGATTTACTGCTACATCCATCCTGCATCAATCCTTCCCCTGCACATCCTCAAAATCTTACAGCAAATAAAAAAGCCGATGGTCTCTGCGATCAAACAATCGTAGAAGTCATCAGCTTATCGTTCAGCAGTTCAGGGAAATTCCCTTGGGAGAACTTCATTCCCATTGACAGATTACTCCTTTTCCCATAAAAAATCAAGGAAAAAAAATTTTGGACCACATGTTACAATCTGCTGCTTTTGTAACTTACATCCCGGATTTTTCATTGCTACAATAAGGGTATCATGAATGTATGCAAAGGAGACGATTACAACTATGGCAAACAGAATTATGTTAAATGAAACATCTTATCACGGCGCAGGTGCAATTCAGGAGATTGCAACCGAGGCAAAAGCACACGGATTCCAGAAAGCTTTTGTCTGCTCTGATCCTGACCTGATCAAGTTCGGTGTAACAAAAAAGGTAACAGATGTACTGGACAAGAATGGTCTTGTGTATGAGATTTATTCCGATATCAAACCAAATCCAACCATCCAGAATGTCCAGCACGGTGTACAGGCATTCAAGGATTCCGGTGCCGACTACCTCATTGCAATCGGCGGCGGCTCTTCCATGGATACTTCCAAAGCCATCGGTATCATCATTGCCAATCCGGAATTTGAAGATGTGCGCAGCCTTGAGGGCGTAGCTCCGACTAAAAAACCATGTGTACCGATCATCGCTGTTCCGACCACCGCTGGTACTGCGGCAGAAGTTACCATCAACTACGTCATTACCGATGTGGAAAAGAAGCGTAAATTTGTATGTGTTGACCCACACGATATGCCAATTATCGCAATCGTAGATCCTGAGATGATGTCTTCCATGCCAAAGGGACTTACTGCTTCTACCGGTATGGATGCCCTGACACACGCCATCGAAGGATACACTACAAAAGCAGCCTGGGAAATGACAGATATGTTCCACCTCAAAGCCATTGAGCTGATCTCCAAATCCCTGCGCAGTGCCGTTGCAAACGAAAAAGAGGGACGCGAAGGCATGGCACTCGGCGAGTATATCGCAGGTATGGGATTTTCCAATGTCGGACTTGGAATCGCACATTCCATGGCACACACACTCGGTGCTGTCTATGACACTCCGCACGGTGTTGCCTGTGCAATGATGCTCCCAATCGTTATGGAATACAATGCCGACTGCACCGGTGAAAAATACCGTGAGATTGCACGCGCCATGGGTGTCAAAGGTGTCGATGAAATGTCTGTGGACGAATACCGCAAGGCAGCGATTGATGCCGTACAGCAGCTTTCCGTCGATGTCGGAATTCCGACAAAACTGGAAGCACTGAAGGAAGAAGACTTACAGTTCCTTGCAGAATCCGCACATGCCGATGCCTGCGCACCTGGAAATCCAAAAGATGCCAGTGTGGAGGATCTGAAAGCACTTTTCCGCAAACTGATGTAATTTCTTGCAATTCAATATAAAGTGGACTGTAAAAGAAGTCACTGATGAAAGAGACGCCAGTTCCGGCAAATACCGGTTCTGGCGTTTCAAACGTTAGACCAAGCGGATGCATTTTTTACAGTTTCTTCCTATATTAATCCCAGTTCTTGAAATACGTCCTGCAGCCGCACAGGCATGGATTCGGTCAGCGCATGTGCCAGCTCTTCTGGCGTACATTTCCGATACCCGAGCACCCACTGCACCGTCATATAAACCGAACCAAGGCAATACATTTCCAGTTCAAACTGCAATTCGGTGGAAATCTTTCTTCCTGTCCGGCTTTCGATCTGCTTTGTGTAAAACTCCTGAATCAGTTCAAAATCATGATCTCTCAGGCAATTCTGCTGATCATTTTTGAATGCCGCCCGAAAAAACAACTGCTCCATCTGAATGTATTCAAATTTGTTGACAAGGCTCTCGTAAACGGTTCTTCCTTCTCCCATGTGCTCAAATGATTCCAGCAAAATCTTATCAAAATACCAGTTGATCAGATCATATTTATCCTGAAAATTCCGATAAAATGTCTGACGCGTCAACCCACAGGTTTCTACAATTTCTTTTACGGTTATTTTTTCTACCGGTGCAGTGCGCATACATTCTTTCATGGCATTTGCCAGCTTATAGCGCACACCGTCATTCTGCTTTTGTGGTTCCATGTTTCCCCCAGTCTGGCAAGTTTCTCTTTTGGTTTATTATTGTCTATTATACTATATCTGCATAATTTTTTCATCTGTTCGTTTTCTTTTAAATTGCTGTTTAACTGCGTGGTCTGGGACCTTTGGGGTTTGGCAGGAGGGACGGATTTGTGGGGAAGTTGGTTTGGGTATAAGGTTTCTCGATGCGACGGAAGAAGGGGGACATTCTCTTTCTACAGAAAAATTTGCAAGTTAGCGCCGATATTGATTTCAGGTAAGTTTGACATGCTAATAAGTGGAAATTTCATTGCCGGTATTTTGTGAAACAATCGTTCTATTGAAGCCTTTATATGATCGGGCATTATAAACTTATAAATAAAGTATGGGTTCTATATAATTAAAATTCATAGGAAAAATGCCATCGTGGTATCTATGCCAATAACATTCACGTAAAAGATACCATTGCGGTACCTATACCAATAAAATTCAGTAAAAAATTCCACTGTGGTATCTATCCCAATAAATTTCATGTAAAAGATACCATTGCGGTACCTATACCAATAAAATTCAATAAAAAATTCCGCCGTGGTATCTATGCCAATAACATTCAATAAAAAATTCCACCGTGGTATCTATGCCAATAAAATTCATGTAAAAGATACCATT
>OLSD01000760.1_pt1 | contig 30045 bp, 30 predicted proteins | sample 1672211 | NCBI WGS metagenome assembly OLSD01 (sample SAMEA3136659, study PRJEB25190) | human gut metagenome | reverse complement strand
GCAGGCTCACAAGAAAATGACGTTCCCGATGCAAGTCCGCTTTAGCTGACTTGCAGCGGCAGGACGAAGCTTTCTCCCCGCCCTGTACAGCGGCCTTTTCTCACCGGCTGCAAGCGTCAGGTGATCAAGGCGGGAGGCGCGTCCGGAAAAGGCTGTGCCCGATCAGCCGTTGCCGCCCAGCTGGGAATCATACAGAATGTCCTCGATCACGCCGGTTTCCACGTTCACGCTCACCCAGTAGACGCCGTCCCCTTCGGTGAAGGGAGGGAACACGCGGGGATCGCCGGACGTTTGCTGCTGCAGGCTGATCATGGTGGTCAAGACCGGCCTTCCATCCTGCATGTGATAATACATGGAGTCTTCGGTATAGTCCGTCATGTCTTCAAGCTCAACGGCGAGCTTGAGCATTTTGGACTGTTCGGGGGTCAGCTGATAGGCGCTGGCAACGGCGTCCTTAGCCAGCGCAAGCAGCGCTTCCTCGGTGTAGGAAGATTTCTTTGCCGCGGCGCGGGCTTCAGCTTCGCCGGCTTTCCGGTCTCCTTTGCCGGTTCCGCCCGTGCCGGCAGAGGGCGTCTCTTGCTTTTGGGCATGCAACTCCGCCTTTTCAACGAAGGCGCTGATGTCCCGGTCCTTCGCCGCTGCGCGGAACATTTCCTCCAGCTGTTCCTTCCCCCAGGCCTTCGCGTCAAAGAGTCCGGAGGTATCTTCGCCCTCATGGCTCCAGGCAGCGGCCGCCCTTCCGTTTCTGACAGAAACCGTGTAGTCTCCCAGTACCGCCCGCAGGTCTTCGATGCCGGAATAAACCACCGTAACGCCGCCGTCCGCCGTTTCCTCCGCGGTACGGGTAAAGAACGTGCTCAGCATGGAGCCTGTAATGCCATAGGTATCCGTCACGGCTTTCTCGGCGAGCTTGAAAGCGTCCACCTGGCTGGAAAACACCAGCCCAGCCGCCAGAGCGGTGACGCTGAGGCAGATGACGGCGGCGATGAGCACAAAGGTTGCGGTGAACTTTTTCACAGGTTTTTCCTCCTTCTGGACGGCGTAAAGCACCGTTTGGCGCTTTTCTTCATCCCATACGAGCCCGGAAAGGTTCTGGTCGACAAGCTCTCGAAATTCATGCTTCTTCATCGTAATACCACTCCTTCAGGCTTTCCTGCAAAATCGCGTTCGCCCGCTTCAGACGGGTGCGAACCTTGCTGCTTGATAAACGCAGTGCACTTGCGACTTCCTTCAGCTTAAGTCCCTCATAATACCGAAGCAGAACGACCTCGCGGTATTTGACAGGCAGCCTCATGACCTCCGTCAGCACAGTGTTGTCCGGAAAAACAAAATCGGCAGGTCTTTCGGGCAGCGCTTCCATGGGAACCCGGCTTTGGTGACGAAACCATGCGGTTCTCAGCATATCCCGGCACGTATTGATGCAGATGGTCGTCAGCCAGGTTTTTTCCGAGCTTTCACCGCGGTAATTTTCCAAACACCGGTATGCCTTGAGAAATGTTTCCTGCACAGCGTCCTGTGCAAGGGACGCATCCTTCAGATAAAGGGCGCTCATTCTCAGAAGGCTGCTGCCGTACTGCTCCATGAGCCGTTCAATTTCTGACTGGCTGTCCGATTGTCTTCCGTAGCGCACCGTACCAACTCCTTTCAACATATTAGACGAAGGAAAGCCGAAAAAATGCTAAAATCAGGCGCTCCAAATTCGCCTGCAATTTGCCCCTCCCTTTTGCCTTCCTCTTTTTGCTCTCCCTTGGATTCTGCTATTGTCAGGCGGCGCACGACGCCGCCAGCCTGTTTCCAGCCGCTTTTGAGCGCCATGCCCTGCCTGTCTGTCTGCCGGGGCATGGTTTTTTATTGCGCGCAAAAAGCCCGGGCGGGAGACTCCCGTCCGGGCGGTTGGGCCTGGTTATTTCAGTTCCAGCGTGCCGCAGGCGATGTTCTTGCCCGTGGCCTTGTCAAACAGGATCGCCGTCTTGGAGAAGTCAAATTTCACCGGGCAATCCACAGGATAGTCCACATCGCCAAAGACCACGGCGGTCAGCATGGTACCGTCCACATCCAGCTTGACGGTGGTTTCCATACCGGCAGGCAGGGTGGAATACACGTTGGCATGGCGCGCGCCCTCGTCGCTGATGCGGATATACTCGGGGCGGATACCCACCACCACGTCCTTGCCGGTCAGGCTGATGGGCTCCTTGGCGGTAAACGCGCCATGCAGCGAACCGAAGGTCAGCTGCGCCGTCGCGCCGTTCACCTCGGCGGTGCCGTCGATGAAGTTCATCGTGGGGTTGCCCATGAAGTCAGCCACAAACAGATTGGCGGGATTATTGTACATTTCCAGCGGCGGCGCATACTGCTGCAGCAGGCCGTTCTGCATGATGCAGACGCGGGTGGACAGCGTCATGGCCTCCAGCTGATCGTGGGTAACATACACAAAGGTGGAGTCCGTATCGCGGTGCAGGCGCTTAAGCTCGGTGCGCATTTCCATGCGCAGCTTGGCGTCCAGGTTGGACAGCGGCTCATCCATGAACAGCACCTTGGGGCCGGGAGCCAGCGTGCGGGCGATGGCCACGCGCTGCTGCTGGCCGCCGGACAGCTCGCTGGGGTAGCGCTTTTCAAACTGCTCAATGCGCAGCATGGCCAGCAGCTCCTTGACGCGCGCGTCAATGCGCTTCTTATCCCACTTGAGGTTTTCCAGGCCGAAGGCGATGTTCTGATACACCGTCATGTGCGGCCACAGCGCGTAGTTCTGGAACAGGAAGCCCACATCGCGCTTGTTGGGGGGCAGGTTAATGCCCTTGTCCGCATCGAACACCACCTTGCCGTCGATGCTGATCATGCCCTCGGTGGGCGTTTCCAGGCCCGCGATCATGCGCAGGGTGGTGGTTTTGCCGCAGCCCGAGGGGCCCAGCAGCGTAATAAAGGCGTTGCTTTCGATGGTCAGGTTCAGGTCGTCCACGGCCACAAACTTGCCAAAGCGTTTGGTTACGTGCTTCAGAATAATTTCAGGCATATCAGCCACCTACTCCCTTGTCGATTGACGCGCCCGTCAGCTTGTTTACCGTCAGGTTTACCAGCAGCACCACCACGATAATCAGCAGGTTGATGGCGTTGCCAAACTGCGCCCAGCCCTTTTCGCTGTACTGCATCAGCATGGTGGTCAGGATCGTATTGCTGGTGGGCACCAGCAGCACGAACAGGCTCAATTCACGCATGCACGATACCATCGGCAGCAGATAACCGGACAGGAAACTGGATTTCTGGATGGGGAAGATCACGCGCACCATGCGCTTCCACCACGGCACGCCCGTGATCAGGGCGGCCTCCTCGATTTCGCCGGACAATTGCAGCATGGCGTTTACGCCGCTGCGGCTGGCGAAGGGCAGGTACTTGACCGAGCCCACCAGCGCCAGCAGCGCGAAGCCGCGCAGCCACGCCACATGCGAGGACATGGACAGGTAAATCGCGCCGAAGGCCAGCGAGGGCATCAAATACGGGAAGAAGGACAGGCTGTTGACCCAGGAGGCCAGACGGCTGCCGCGGCGCTTGGCCACGCCGTAGCCCACCAGGATGCCGCTGGTGCCGGCAACCACCGAGCAGGTGACGGCCAGCAGCAGGCTGTAGCCCAGCGCCTTCCATACCTTGGCGGAGAACAGGATGCCCGTGCTGTCGCCCTGATCCAGATAATCCAGGTTGCGGCCAATCCAGAAGTCCAGCGTCATGTTGGACAGCGAGTAATCGCCCGCCTTGATGATGACCGATTCCATGGCGAAGGTCAGCAGCGGCAGCACCGCCACCAGAAGCAGCAGCACCACCAGGATGATGGCGATGGGGCGGTTGGCACGGCGCAGGTTGATCAGCGAAATCTGCGAGGACTTGCCCGTTACCGTGGTAAACTGCTTGCGGCTGTTGGTCACACGCTGATTGAGCATCAGGATGGCCACGCCGAAGATAATCATCACGGCGGCGATGATATACGCCTGGCCGCTGTAGGTGTCCATCAGCGATTTCATCTTGGTGGACAGCACATAGTAGCGCACGGGCGAGCCCAGGAACACCGGCACGGCGTAGGCGCTCATGGAGCTGGCGAACACCAGCAGGAAGGTAGAGAGCATGGCCGGCTTTACAATGGGCATGGTGATGCGGCTGATGATGCGCCAACGCGGGGTCTTGAGGATGGTCGCGGCCTCCTCCAGGTTCGCGTCCATATTGCGCAGGATGCCGCCGATGAGGATATAGGCGAAGGGCGCGTAGTGCAGGCCCAGCACCAGGCTGATGGGGAAATAGCCGTACACCAGCCACTCAGGCGCATAGATGCCAAACACCGCCGCCATGATGCCGTTGGAGGTGCCGGTGCCGATGTTGACATTCTTCCAGAAGGTCTGCCAGAACAGCGCCAGCGTCCAGGAGGGCATGATGTAGGGGAATACGAACACGGCGGATACGAACTTTTTGTATTTGATGTTCGTGCGCGTGATCAGGAAGGCCACGGTGCCGCCAAACAGGATGGCGATGAACGAGGAGGTCAGCGACACGGCCAGGGTGTTGAAGAACGGGCCGTAGAACTGAATCCAGCTGTTGGACAGCTTTACGCCCGCGTCGCCGCCATCGTTGAGGGTAAACAGCAGCTTTTTAAAGTGATACAGCGTATAATCGCCGGTCGTAAGCCCCAGCGATTTCACCGCGCGCGCCTCGCGCCCCGCGTGTACCGTGACCGTTTCCAGCAGCATGGTCAGCAGCGGATAAAGCGTAAGCAAGCACAGCGCCACCAGGAAGATCAGCAGGATCACGTTGGCGGGCTTGGAAAAATACGCCCGCAGCCTGCCCATCAGCCTGCGCAGCTGAAATTTTCGGGTGCGTTCCATGTTGGGCATTGCCCCCCCTTTGGTTGATCTTAAAAATAGAATATGCGGCGGAACGGCCCTGTTGCCGTCCCGCCGCAGGGAGTCTGTTTACTTCTGGATGTACTTGATGGCGAAGGTGCTTACATCGTCAAAGTTGTCCAGGATGTACTCGGGATCCTCCATCACCAGGGTGTCCTTCCACACGGTGATGTCCAGGTCGCCCTCGTTGGGGGTAACGGCGGTGCTGGTGGAGTAGGCGCCGATGCTCTTGCCCCAGGGCTGGAAGCCTTCCTGCGTCATCAGGTATTCAATGAACAGCATGGCGGTGTAGGGGCGGGTGGCGTTGGCGGAGATCATGGCGTACATGGGATACATGAAGCCGGAGAAGGGCTCCACGGTGTAGCCGTTTTCGCTGGCGTCGTACTGGGCGACGGTCAGGTTATCGGTCAGCACGGAGGAGGAGCGCAGCTTGCTCAGCACGAACAGGCCGATCTTGCCCGCGGCGGTTTCCTGGCTGACTTCCTCGGCGATGGTGGTATCGGAGGAACCGAAGGTGCAGTTGCTCAGGAATTCGGCGATCCACTTATAGCCGGCGTTCTTGTAGGAGCCCAGATCGATTTCCTCGCCCTTCCAATCCTTGTAGGCGGCGGCCAGCTTTTCGGCCCAGGCGTCGCTGGTCAGCATGACCAGGAAGTTCATGTTGACGGTTTCGTTTTCGGGGTTCTTGAAGATGATGTTGCCCTTCATCTCAGGGGCGGTCAGCTCCCACACGTTCTTGATGGCGGGGACGTTTGCGCCCAGCTTGTTGTAGATGAACAGCTTGTTGATGTACTGGTGCACCAGGGGATTGCGGTCGCTTTCGCCCACGGTATCCTTCACGGAAGCGGGAACGTAGTTGACAACCCAACCATCCTCGATGGCGTAGGTCAGCTGCGCGCCGTCCTGAATCATCACCATGTCGGCGCCCTTGGCGGAACCCTTGATTTCGCTTTCGAGCTTGGTGTAGATTTCAGCGTCCTTGAGGTTGTTGGACTCATAGGGGATGTCGTAGAGCTTGCTGAAGTTTTCAGCGGCGGTGGAAATGCGGCTGGTGTTGCCGTACACGATGAAGGTGCCTTCCTCGGCCTTGGCCTTTTCAACCAGCTCGTCATGGGTCAGGTTTTCACTGGCGGCAACCGTATCCGCCACGGTGGCAAAGGCGGGCACGACGGTCATGAGCAGGCACGCGGCCAGCACAAGCGCAAGAAGCTTCTTCATAAAACAGGGGCCTCCTAATAAGATATTTATTCGTCCAGCCGGGGGAGCCCGGCATCAGACAGCGTACCTCACGCGGCCACGATATCAGCATAATTTATGGCCGCTGCACCGCAGGGATTTTGTTCATATTGTCCAAACGCATCCCCGCTTTGTGTACGGATATGATAGTCTTTTTTTGACCATTTGTCAAGGGTTTCTATGTTGTTTTCGATAATTCAGGCCTGATTTAAACGTCAAAAAAGCCCGAAGCGGCGCATTTTCGCCCGCTCCGGGTTTTCCGGTCTTATTTTTGCCCCATTTCAGCCATTACATGATAGGCAAATTTGTTTTCCACCAGCGCTTCATAGGCGACGCGCTGGCTCAGCTCGCCCGCCTGCTCCATCACGGTTTCCAGGCGCTCCAGCGCCTCCTGCTTCATATCCGGGGTTTCCTTCCAGGCGCGGATGCCCTTATAGCGCGCGGCCACCTTTTCCAGCACCTCCACCGAGGTATCGGGGAAATAGCCCACAATGGCCTCGGCCAGCTCGCGGTCGGTATGCGCGTAAACCCATTCCTGCCCGCGGGCGATGGCGCGGGTGAAGCGCAGCACGGTATCGGCGTTTTCGGTCAGGTAGCTCTGGGCGGCAAAGTAGGCGGTATAGGGAATTTCGCCGCTCTGCTCGCCGATAGAGCACAGCACCACGCCCTGCCCGGCCAGCTCCACCTCGGTGGCGGTGGGCTCAAACAGCGCCACATAATCGGCCTCTCCGCCCACAAAGGCGCCGGCCATCATGTTGAACTGCACGGAGGTATCCACAGTCGCGTCCTCATGGGGGATCACGCCGTTTTTGCGCATCACATATTCCAGCGTCATCTCAGGCATGCCGCCCTTGCGGCCGCCGAGGATGGTTTTGCCCCGCAAATTCTGCCAGGCAAAATCCTCCGCCTGCCTGCCCACGATGAAGGAGCCGTCGCACTGCGTCAATTGGGCAAAGACCCTGGGCGCGTCCCTGCGCCCCTCCAGCAGCACATAGATGCACGCCTCGGGCCCGGCCAGGCCGATTTCCACCTCGCCGGTGAGCACGCTGGTCATCACCTTATCCGCGCCGCCGCCGTTCATCAGGTCGATTTCCAATCCCTCATCGGCAAAAAAGCCCAGCGCCATGGCCGCGTATTGCGGGGCGTAGAACACCGAGTGCGTCACCTCGCTGACGCGCACCCGAACGGGTTCTTCGGCCAGCGCGGGCACGGCGGCGCACAGCAGGCACAGAGCAAGCAGCAGGATCACAGTCTTTCTCATGCGGATACCCCCAAATGTTTTTTCAGCGCCTTTTCAAGGAAAAGCACGCCCTGATACATGGCCGCGGCGCACAGCAGAAGCAGCAGCACCGTCGCCATCACCAGATCCATCTTGAATACCTGAGAGCCGTAGACAATCAGGTAGCCCAGCCCCTCGCGGGACACCAGAAATTCGCCCATGATCACGCCCACCCAGGACAGCCCCACGTTCACCTTCAGCGCGTTTACAAAGGTGGGCAGGTTGGCGGGCAGCACGAGCTTGAGCAGCGTCTGCGCGCGGCTTGCGCCCAGGGTTTTCATCAGGTTGAGCTTGCCCCGATCCACGGCCAGGAAGCCGTTGTGCACCTCCAGGATCGTCACAATCAGCGATATGGCCAGGGTCATGGCGATGATGGACGCCGGGCCCGCGCCCATCCACACGATAAATACCGGCCCCAGGGCGGTCTTGGGCAGAGAGTTGAGCACCACCAGGTACGGATCCAGAATGCGCGAGAGCATGGGGCTCCACCACAGCAGGATGGCAATCACCGTGCCCGCCAGCGTGCCCAGGGTAAAGCCGATCAGCGTTTCCAGGCACGACGCGCCCAGATGCCGGAACAGCTCGCCCGAAGCATACAGGTTTTTCAGCGTTTTCCAGATGCGCGATGGGCTGCTCATGATAAAATCATCAATCCAGCCCTGCTGCGCGGCGATTTCCCACAGCGCGAAAAAGCCGATCAGCAATCCCAGCTGGGCCAGCAGCACCCAGCGCTTCTGCCGCTTGCGGCTGCGCAGATAGGCCGCGCGCTCTATGGTATGCGCTTGCTCAGGCACTTAGCTCCAGCTCCTTCCAAATTGCGTTGAAATAGGTATGGAACAGCGCGTGATCGCGCCGCTGCATGGGGGTAAGCCCGCGCAGCTCGCTCAGATCATGAATGGCCTTCACCCGGCCCGGCCGGGCGGATAGCACCACCACGCGGTCGGACATGCTGACGCTTTCGGATATATCGTGCGTCACCAGCAGCGCCGTTTTGCCCTCGCGGCGGATGATATTGTGGATATCGTCCGATACCGACAGGCGCGTTTGATAATCCAGGGCGGAAAACGGTTCATCCAGCAGCAGGATTCTGGGATCGGTGGCCAGGGTGCGTATCAGCGCGCAGCGCTGGCGCATGCCGCCGGATAGCTGCCCCGGCGCGCGCTGGGCAAACTGCCCCAGGCCGTAGCGCTCCAGCAGCTCCTTTACGCGCTGCAGATGCGCGCCGTCCCTTTGCCGCTGCAGCTCCAGCCCCAGCGTTACGTTATCCCAAATGCTGCGCCAGGGAAACAGCTGATCCTTTTGCGGCATGTAGCCGATCTTGCGGCTGACCCCGCGCAGCGCCTCGCCGTCCACGCGGATCTCGCCGCCGCTGGGCGCGTCCAGCCCCGCAATGATGGATAAAAGCGTGGATTTGCCGCAGCCGGACGGCCCCACGATGCTGACAAACTCGCCCTCCGCCACGCCGAAGGCAATATCCCTCAGCGCATGAATTTCGCTGTCGGGAGACTGATAGGTTTTGGATACCCCGTTGATTTCTACAAGCAAGATCGTCCCCCCGTTCCGATGGGTTTGGCAACGCAGTGCGCATTGCTAAAGCATCCTATGTCAAGCGCAACGATCGGTGCAAAAAAACGGCTGGTCGGCGCACAGCCAACCAGCCGGTAATATATTTTGTTCGCTTATTCGATGGTGATGCAGTTGCAGGGGCACACCGCGGCGCAGCTGCCGCAGCGCACGCACTTATCGGGCAGAATACGCGCATAGCCGTTTTCCACCACGATGGCGTCGTACTGGCACTCCTTCTTGCAGCGGCCGCAGCCAATGCAAGCCTTCATGCACACCGCGCGCGCAGCGCGGGCCACATCGCTGTTGCGGCAGCGGACGATCACGCTCTGCGATACGGGCAGCAGCTCAATCACGCTGCGCGGGCAGGCTTCCACGCACGCGCCGCAGGCAGTGCACTTTTCTTCATCGATGTGCGCCACGCCATCCTGCATGGTGATCGCACCAAAGGCGCAGTGATCCATGCAATCGCCCAGGCCGATGCAGGCAAACCGGCAGTCCTTGGGGCCGCCCGCGATGCCCGCCGCCACGGCGCAGCTGCGATAGCCGTCGTAGGTATAGCGCTCCTTGGCCACGCCCTTGATTCCCTGGCAGCGCACGCGCGCCACCTGGCGCTCTTCCGACGCGCCAGCGTCCACGCCCATGATGGCGGCAATCTTCTTGGCGCCCTCCGCGCCCGCAGGCTTGCAGCCGTTCACCGGCGCTTCGCCCTTCACCACGGCTTCAGCAAAGCCGTCGCAGCCCGCATAGCCGCACGCGCCGCAGTTCGCGCCCGCGCAGCAGGCACGAACCTGCTGCACGCGCTCATCCACATCCACATGGAAAGCCTTGCTGGCAAAGGTCAGGATCAGGCCAAAGACCAATCCGATACCGCCCAGCACCAATCCGGCGTAAAGAATTGCCATAGTCGTTTTTCCTCCTTACACCAAGCCGCTGAAGCCCATGAAGGCGATGGCCATCAAACCGGCGGATACCAGGCTGATGGGGAAGCCTTTCATGCAGGCGGGGATTTTGCTGCTCTCCAGGCGCTCACGCACGCCGGCCATCAGCACGATCGCCAGCAGGAAGCCCAGCGCCGAGAAGGTGCCGTTAAGCACGCTGTAGAGCATATTGTACTGGTTGGTCACGTTCAGGGTGGCCACGCCCAGCACCGCGCAGTTGGTGGTGATCAGGGGCAGATAGATCCCCAGCGCCGAGTAAATCGCCGGCATGGACTTTTTGAGGAACATTTCCACAAACTGCACAAGCGAGGCAATTACCAGGATGAAGGCGATGGTCTGCATATATTCCAGGTGCAGGGGCACCAGGATCCAGGCGTTTACCATATAGGCAAACAGCGAGGCCAGGGTCATTACGAACGTGACGGCGATGCCCATGCTGGCGGCCGTTTCCACCTTGCTGGATACGCCCAGGAAGGGGCAGCAGCCCAGGAACTTGCTGAAGATAAAGTTGTTGGTCAGCACACAGCTGATCAGGAACAGCCAGATATTCATGCCTTCGCCCCCTTCTTACGCTTGTTGCCGATGGCATTGATGATGCCAAGCAGCGACCCGAACACCAGGAAGCCGCCGGCAGGCAGGATGATCAGCAGCATGGGCTGATAGGACGCGCCCAGCAGACTGATGCCGAAGATGGAGCCGTTGCCGACAAGCTCGCGGATGGAGCCGATCAGCGTCAGCGCCAGCGTGAAGCCCGCGCCCATGCCCAGGCCGTCCACCGCGGAATCCAGCACGGGATTCTTGCTGGCAAAGGCCTCGGCGCGCGCCAGGATGATGCAGTTTACCACGATCAGGGGAATGAAGATGCCCAGGCTCTCATACAGGGAGGGCAGGAAGGCCTGCATCAGCAGCTGAATGATGGTAACGAAGGTGCAGATGATGACGATAAAGGCGGGGATGCGCACCTTATCGGGGATCACCTTGCGCAGGGCGGAGATGGCCATGTTGCTGCCCAGCAGCACAAAGGTGGCCGCCGCGCCCATGCCCAGGCCGTTGATGGCGCTGGTGGTAACGGCCAGCGTAGGGCAGGTGCCCAGCACCAGACGGAAGGTGGGGTTTTCCGTCAGCACGCCGTTCATAAAGATGCGGCCCAGGCCGCGTTTTTCATTGCTCATGGTTTATTTGGCCTCCTTCCGGGCCTTGCGGCAGCCGTAAATCTTCTGGGGCATCACGCGATCCAGCAGCGGCGCGGCAATGTTCATCAGCAGGATGGCGTAGGTAACGCCTTCGGGATACGCGCCGAACTTGCGGATAATGACCACGATCACACCGATGCCGATGGCATAGACGATCTGCGCCCAGCGGTTGAGCGGGCTGGTCACATAGTCAGTGGCCATATACACCGCGCCAAAGAGCAGGCCGCCGGACAGCACGGTGGTCAGGGGATCCAGGCCCAGCGCCCAGCTGAGCAGCGCGGCCGCGGCCACGGTGAACACGGGAATTTCCCAGCGGATGGTCTGCGTAACCAGCAGGTACACAAAGCCCAGCAGGATCGCCACCTTGCAGGTTTCACCAATGGCGCCAGGCACATCGCCCAGCAGCAGCTGCATGGTGCTGGCCTCGCCCGTCATCAGGGGCGTGGCGCTGGTCACAGCGTCAAAGGGCGTGCAGTGGGTGGTCATCAGCGCGGGCCAGGAGGCCAGCAGCACGGCACGGGCCGTGAGGGCAGGGTTGAGGAAGTTATCGCCAATGCCGCCGAAGAGCTGCTTGACCACGATGATGGCAAAGAACGCGCCGATCATCACCATCCACCAGGGGGCGGAGGGGGTGATGCACAGGCCCAGCAGCAGGCCCGTGACCACGGCGGAAAAGTCGTTGATGCGCACAGTCTGATGGGCAAGCTTCTGCCACACCAGCTCCGCCAGCACGGCGGAAACCACCGACACGGCCAGCACAATCGCCGCGCGCAGGCCAAAGTAATAGATACCCGCCGCAGCGCAGGGCAGAAGCGAAATCACAACGTTAAGCATCAGCCGCTGCGTGGTATTTTTGGTGCGCACGTGCGGGGCGGGAGAGAGAATCAGGCTCATTTTCCGCTGCCTCCTTTTTTCGCCTGAGCGGCGAGCTTCTGTTTAGCCACCTTGAACGAGGCGGTCAGCCAGCGGTGCGCAGGGCAGATGAAGGAGCAGCTGCCGCACAGCGTGCAGTCCATCACATGCAGCCGCTTGCATTCGTCGATGCGATCGGCGTCCGCGGCGATCTTGATCTTGAGCGGGTGCAGCCCGATGGGGCACACCTCCACGCACTTGCCGCAGCGCAGGCAGGGGCCTTCCTCCACGCTGGCAGCGTCCTGCTTATCCAGCACCAGAATGCCGCCGGTGGCCTTGGCGATGGGGATGGAGGTGTTGGGCGCGCACATGCCCGTCATCGCGCCGCCGAAGATCACCTTGCCCACGTCTCCGCTGAAGCCGCCGCACTCGCCGATGATATCCTCGGTGATGGTGCCGATGCGCAGGCGCAGGTTGGCAGGCTGGCGCACAGCGCCGGTGACGGTGACAATGCGCTCCACCAGGGGCTTGCCGTCGATCACAGCGTCGGCAACCGCCGCGCAGGTGGCCACGTTCATCACGATCACGCCCGCCTGGATGGGCAGGCCGCCGCTGGGCACCTGACGGCCGGTCACGGCCTCAATCAGCTGCTTTTCGCCGCCCTGGGGGTACTTGGTTTTCAGCACCTGCACGCGCACGCCCTCGCGGCCCTGACAGGCCTTGCGCATGGCCTCGATCGCATCGGGCTTGTTATCCTCGATGGCGATGATGCCTTCCTTCACATTGATGGCGCGCATGGCGGCGCGCAAGCCGTCCACCACGCGGACGGGGTTTTCCAGCATCAGGCGATGGTCGCAGGTCAGGTGCGTTTCGCACTCGGCGCCGTTGGCGATGATGCAATCGCACTTCTGCTCGGGCTTAATGGACAGCTTTACGTGCGTGGGGAAGGACGCGCCGCCCAGGCCGCAGATGCCTGCGTTCTTGATGGCGGGGATGATCAGCGCGGGATCCACGGTTTCCACGCTGCCCAGGGGATGAAGCTCCACCCACTCGTCCGCAAAATCGTTATGAATGGTTACGCACATGGCCGGCTGCTCGGACAGGTAGGGGATCGGCTCCACCGATACCACCTCGCCCGACACGCTGGCATGCACCGGCAGGCCCAGGAAGCCCACCGGCTCGCCGATGACCTGGCCGATTTTCACATGGTCGCCCTTGGCTACGCAGGGCTGGGACGGCGCGCCGATGTTCATGTTCATGATGATGCGCACCGTATCGGAAACAAAGCTGCGCGTGGCCAGGCCCTGGGTCTGGGCCTTGCTGCCGTGCGCCGGGTGTACGCCCCCGCGGAATGTTGCTTTCAACTGCGATCCCACCTTTTATTTAATGGTTCTTTCTGCCTTGCTTGTTGGGTAAACCGGGATGTCTATGCGTCCGGCGCCTCCACCGGGGAGGCTGCCGCCTCCACCTCCAGCTCCGCGTCCACGCGGTTGGGCAGGCACAGGATGTGCGCGCCCAGCGCGCGCCTGCTCCAGTTATCCCGCGTGACCTCACCCTGCTGCACGCACAGCTGGTTATGGCAGGTGGAGGATTCCATATAGAAGCCTCCCTCCGTCATGCGGATCACATTGGTGCTGCCGTCCTGCTGCGTCACGGTCAGGGTCTGTCCGGGGCGCAGGGGTTCGCTGGCGTAGAGCGCGCCGTTTACATAGACGTTTATCTTGCCTGTCGCGGTCTTCCCCCTGCCCAGCAGGCGATAAGCCGCCAGGCTTACCACCGCCAGCAGGAGGATTCCCGCCACAATCAGGATTTCTTTTTTGCGCATGCAGCCTCCTGCTCGGAATTGGCGTGCCTGGCCTCATGGGACTCCTCGTTTTTGCTTTCCCAGTGGATCAGCACGGTCATCGCGCCGCGCAGCAGCACGGTAACGCCCACGGCGATGAGATCCTTGGTGTCCGGGCTTACCACGGTGCGCAGCACCTCGCTGGCCAGCATAAATTCCAGCGCCAGGGCGATGCCCTTGCCCAGCATCAGCGGCACGATGTGGTTGCGCTTGATCCCCGCGATCATGCAGCGCACAGCCGTGGCCATGATGACGATCACGCCCACAACCTCCAGAATCATGATGCTGTACTGGGTAACCTGCGTCAGAATATTCTCAAGTACCTCGTACATGGCTTACTCCCCCTGGCTGGCGCAGGCGGCGTTCACAGCGGCAACAACCGCCTTGCTGCTCACGGTCGCACCGGCTACCACGTCGATGGACGCTTCGTCCACGGGCGCGGTCTTGCCGACAAACTGATTGAGATAATTCGCGTCGGTCTTAACCATGTTCAGGAAGCTCGCATCCGTGTCGGTGCTGCTCTCGCCCAGCTCCACCTTCACGATGGCGTTGCTTTCGTCCACGGTCACATTCACCGGGAACTCGCCCGTCAGGCCCTTGGCCTGCGCGGTCAGCACCGTGCCGGTCGTTTCTTCGGCGGAGGGCTCAGCCTTGGGCAGGTTCTCGCAGGCGGCGTTGACAGCCGCGACAACCGCTTTGCTGCTCACGGTCGCACCGGCTACCACGTCGATGGACGCTTCGTCCACAGGCGCGGTCTTGCCGACAAACTGATTGAGATAATTCGCGTCGGTCTTAACCATGTTCAGGAAGCTCGCATCCGTGTCGGTGCTGCTCTCGCCCAGCTCCACCTTCACGATGGCGTTGCTTTCGTCCACAGTCACATTCACAGGGAACTCGCCCGTCAGACCCTTGCCCTGCGCAGTCAGCACAGTGCCGGCCGTTTCTTCGGCGGCGGGCTCGGCCTTGGGCAGATTCTCGCAGGCGGCGTTGACAGCCGCGACAACCGCCTTGCTGCTCACGGTCGCGCCAGCCACCACGTCGATGGACGCTTCGTCCACAGGCGCGGTCTTGCCGACAAACTGATTGAGATAATTCGCGTCGGTCTTAACCATGTTCAGGAAGCTCGCATCCGTGTCGGTGCTGCTCTCGCCCAGCTCCACCTTCACGATGGCGTTGCTTTCGTCCACAGTCACATTCACAGGGAACTCGCCCGTCAGGCCCTTGGCCTGCGCGGTCAGCACCGTGCCGGTCGCTTCTTCGGCGGCGGGCTCGGCCTTGGGCAGATTCTCGCAGGCAGCGTTGACAGCCGCAACAACCGCCTTGCTGCTCACGGTCGCACCGGCTACCACGTCGATGGACGCTTCGTCCACGGGCGCGGTCTTGCCGACAAACTGATTGAGATAATTCGCGTCGGTCTTAACCATGTTCAGGAAGCTCGCATCCGTGTCGGTGCTGCTCTCGCCCAGCTCCACCTTCACGATGGCGTTGCTTTCGTCCACGGTCACATTCACCGGGAACTCGCCCGTCAGACCCTTGGCCTGCGCGGTCAGCACCGTGCCGGTCGCTTCCTCGGCGGCGGGCTCGGCCTTGGGCAGATTCTCACAAGCGGCATTCACAGCGGCAACAACCGCCTTGCTGCTCACGGTCGCACCGGCTACCACGTCGATGGACGCTTCGTCCACGGGCGCGGTCTTGCCGACAAACTGATTGAGATAATTCGCGTCGGTCTTAACCATGTTCAGGAAGCTCGCATCCGTGTCGGTGCTGCTCTCGCCCAGCTCCACCTTCACGATGGCGTTGCTTTCGTCCACAGTCACATTCACAGGGAACTCGCCCGTCAGGCCCTTGGCCTGCGCGGACACCACGGTGCCCTCGGCAGGCTCGGCCACAGTGGACTGAGTGGGAACCTCGGTCGGCTCCGCCGTGGGCGCGGCGGTCGGCTCGGCAATGCCCATGGCCGCATTATAGGCCTGGTTCACGGCGGCAATCACAGCCTTGCTGCTCACCGTCGCGCCGGTCACGGTATCGATGGCCGCCTCGTCAAAGGGCGCGGCCTGGCCGATGAACTGGCTGAGGAAAGCGGTATCGTTCTGCACGCGCTGCACAAAGGCCGCGTCGTTGGCGGATTCGGAATCCTCCACCGCAATGCCGCTGACCATGCCCTGCTCATCCACGGAGATGGACACGGGGAAGGTGCCGGTCAGACCCTTGGCCTGAGCAGTATACGCCTGCGCGCCCTCGGGAATGCCCACGTTGACGGGCTCGGCGCTCTGCTGGGCAGCATACGCGGCAGGATCGTTGACATACAGCAGGATCAGGTTGACCGCATCGTTGACGGCGGTGCTGGTGATGGTCGCGCCGGAGACCGCGTCGATATCCTGACCCAGGGTCAGCTGACCGGTCTTGCCGATGTACTGGCCGTAGAAGGCCTCCTCGCGAGCCTTCGCGCCAAAGCCGCTGGTCTCGCTGAAGCGATCGTCGCCGATGGCGATCTCAGTGATCTTGCCCTCGCCGTCCAGCGCCAGCTCCACATACACGGGGCCTGCGAAGCCCTGCTTCTCGGTGGCATAGCGGCCGTTGCCCTTTTCCTCCACGGCAGAGGCGGCCTGCTGAATGGTGAAGCCCGCCTTTTCGGCCAGCATGGTCACAGCGTCGTTCACGCCGCGCACAACGGCGCTGGACGTGATGGTAGCGGCGGTAATCGCGTCGATTTCGCCGCCGTTCTTCTTCAGCGCCACGGGCGCGGTTTTGCCGGCAAACTGCTCGGTAAAGGCAGGCTCCTTGGACTTGGCGCCCAGACCCGCGGTTTCCTTGAAGTTTGCGCCGCCGACGCTGATGCCCTGAATGACGCCTTCAGGATCGACAGCCACGCTGATTTCCACATCGCCGCCAAAGCCCTTGACGGTATTGACCGTCACATAGCCCACGGCGGCGCCGTTGGCGTCCACGCCGCGGTACACCTCGGAGCCGTCCACCGCCTCAAAGTTGGCGGCGGCAGGCAGCAGCGCCTGGCGCACGGCCACGGTCTTGGCTTCTTCCTGCTGGGCGATGCGATCCTTGGTGCCGTTGTAGGTGAAGGCCAGGGCCAGCGCGGCCACCAGGCAGATCACCGTCAGCACAATCCAGGCAGGCAGTTTCTTGTTCATGCTTCTCTTCCTCCAAGCAATCGTTCTTCCCCCTCGGTGAGGGTGCGATTGAGCATTGATTGGGCGCCCAGGCGATCCCCCGCGCGCAGGCGCGCGCGAATGGCCGTGCTGGACACCAATTCTCCCTCCGCCGTGCGCACGGGCGGCACCACCGTCAGGCGAACGCCCGCAGCATCGCAGAGGGATTGCATTAAGGCCGCGTCGCCCCGGGCGAACTGGCCGAAATGATAATGAAAGCCGATGACGATATGCCGTGCGCGCAGGCGCGTGCGCAGCAGGTCAAAGAATTCTTCGGCGCTTTCCTGCGCCACATGGCGGTTAAAGCGGCTGTACACCACCGTGTCGATGCCGCATGCGCCCAGCAGCGCGGCCTTTTGATGGATATCCGTCAGGATATCCTCCTTGCCCGCGCCCAGCACGCTGGCGGGCGGGACGTCAAAGGTATACGCGCAGGGGATCAGCCCCTCCTGCCGGGCGGCCTGCACGGTTTGCCGTGCCAGCACCTGATGCCCCAGATGCACCCCATCGAAGGTGCCCAGGCACACGGCGGTATCCTGCGAAAGCGGCGGCAGGTCTTCTAATAGGTATAAATTCATCCGCGCCCCCCTTAATCCCTGGAGGATGCGCCCTGCGAGGCCAGCATGGCGCGCAGGCCATCGGTGCACTGCACGCTGCCGTCCAGCAGCACCCAATAGGCTTCCACGCCGTCCAGCGCTTCCACAAAGGCGCGTCCCTGCTCGTAGGGCATCAGGAACACCGCGGTGCTCAGCGCGTCGGCCAGGCCGGAATCCTGGGTGACGATGGTGACGGCACGCATGTGCCGGCCGGGATACAGGGTATCGGGATCGATCAGATGATGATACCGCACGCCGTCCACCGTGTAATAGCGCTGATAATCGCCGCTGGTAACGACGGACAGGTTGGTCAGGTACAGCACGTCCATATAGCCCGTGCCGGGCAGGCCGTCGGCGGGGCCGGGATCCTGAATGCTGACGCCCCAGCGGGCGCGGCCATCCAGCGGCTTTTGCCCGCAGCGCACGTTGCCGCCCGCGCTGATGATGAAGGAGGGCATTTCGCTGCCCAGCATCCACTGCGCCACACGCTCGGCGGTGTAGCCCTTGGCCACCGCGCCCAGATCCAGCGACAATTCAGGATCGGCAAAGTACACCGTGCCCGCCTGCTCATCCAGGATCACCTGGCTCATATCCACATGTTCCGCGGCCTCGCGCAGCGCCGCCTCATCGGGCAGGGCCACGCCCGCCTCGCGCGCGTCATGCCACAGGCGCAGCACCGCGCCCATGGCCACGTTGACGCGGTCCTCCAGCGAGGGCTGCAAATCGCGGATCCAGGCAAGCAATGTCATCAGCTCCGGCTCGGCAGGCACAGGGCCGCTTGCGGCGTTCTGGTTTACATAGTAGAGGTTATGCACGCCCTCATAGGCGTTGTACCCATCAAACACCTGATGATAGCGCACAAACTGCTGCCGCGCCTCGCCGACCACGCGATCGAAGGTCTCCTGGCTGTCGGCATAGCCGATGATGGTCGTTACCGTGTCGAACACATCAAAAAATGACGTGCTGTATTTTTGCGGCTCAGCCTGGGCGCAGCCGCCCAGCACCGAACAGGCAAGCAGTATGCATAATAGCAAAGCCAACATCTTTGCGCTGCGATGACGCATTCGGGTTCCTCGTCTTTCCATCCCGGCAATCCGGGATATATGCTTCACCGATTTACACATCGGATTATATCATGCCGCCCTTTAATTTTCAATACCATTGACAGGGGCAAAGCTGTAATCCTGACGATTGAGATGCAGCAGACGCACGGTGCCCGTCTGCTTATCCTCCACCTTGGCATTGGTGGCGGCGTAGAAGGTATCCTCCCCCAGGGAGATAAAGCCCGTATCGGCCTTATCGGGGCGGTTGGGCAGATACCACACGCCGCTTGCCTCATGCAGCACGCCCGCGTGCCTGAGGGCAAGCACCTCGCCGCGCATGCCGGCATATTCGGGATCGTCCCCCAGTCGCAGCGTCTGCCACACGGGCGCGGCCGCGCCGTCCACCAGATAGACCGGGCCGTTGGGAAACTGCGGCTTTTTGCCCTCGTACACGATCATCCAGTAATCGCCGGTGTCGCGGTCGTATTCCAGGTTCTGCACGCCATAGGTGGTGTTGCCGGTGTAGACAAAGAATTTGCGATCCAGCCGCGGGCCGACGGTGTGCGGATGGTTCTGGTCAAAGGGCTCGGCGGCGAAGTCCTTGGGATCAAAGGCCAGCACCACCTGATAGTCGTTATCCTGCCGCTGGGGATTGCTGTAGATGCCGTAGGACAGCAGCATGCGCACGCCCTTGTCCGCCTCGCCGGGCACGGGGCCGAAGGTAATGCCGTCGATGCCCGAGCAGCCGAAGCGGTGCCCCATGGAATCCGGCGCGTTGTTATGCTCGCCCGCGGACAGCTCGCACACATAATCGCGCACCACCTCGTCCATATACATGGCGGTCATCACGCCGGGGGTTTTATAGTCCATATCCATGCGGGTGATGGCCGCGCAGTCAAACACCGCCACATAAAACTTTTCGGCGGCCTTGTATTCCAGCGATCCATACACCTTGCCGTCATGGTAGGCCAGGCACCCCATATGCGCGCCGCCGCCATAAATGCCGCCCGCCAGCAGGCCGGTGACGGAGCCGACGATCTCGCCCGTGCGCATATCAGCCTTGATCAGCCGGTCGGTAAAGGAATAATACATATAGCGGCCCTCGTCATCCATGGCGATGCCCTGCAGGTGCCCCGCGGGCTTTTCCCATGCGCCGCAGCACAATTGCAGCGGCAGGCCGGTTTTCGCGTCAAATTGCAGACCCATAACAGTCCACCTCCCAGTTTGCTCGGTTGAATTGTAACATTTTTTGCGCTTGTTTTCAATGCTGCAAACAAAGGAAAAAACAAAGAGTTGTCCGGATGAAGGGCCATCCGGGCAACTCCGTTGATCAAAAGCTGTTTTATTCTCGCATCGGCGTTTTCAGCCGTTCACGCCCTCGCCGCCGTCGCCGTCATAGCGCGTGTATCCGCCTCCGCCCTCGCCGAACAGGACGGAGAACGCCTCGCGCCCCTCCTCGTCCGTATCAAGCATCAGCCCGTAGAAGCCGCTGATATACCCGGTGTCATCGCGGAAGACCAGGATATGCGCGCACTCGTTCCAGAAGTTCGCGCGCTCGCGCGCGGTGGATTTGTAAACCTGATAGCCTTCCCATACAGGCTCGCCGTATTCCTCGCGCTCCTGGGGCGAAAGCGTCTTCATTCTCTCCAGCGGCAGGCCGCTGATCGCGGCGCGCCCGTCCGGCTGGAAGGTGACATAGTCCCCCAGCATCTCGCCGCCGCCGCTGCATTGCCACTCTCCCAGCAGCCGCTGCGCCACCTCGGGGTCCTCCTCGGTGGGCAGGGGGCAGCGCAGGCAGGCGCGGGGCACAAAGCCGCGCACGGTTTTGCCCTCCAGCGTGGTCTCCACATAGGCGTACCATGGGCCATACAGCGCCAGCAGCCGCACGCTGCCGCCCGCCTTCAGCGTCATCTGCCGATACTGGGATACGTTGGGATCGTCCGTCAGGAAGGTATCCTGCGTGACCGTCACCGGCATATCGATGCTGGAAATGTTATATTTCCAGGTCACGCTGCTGGGCAGCTCGCTGCGCCTGACATAGCCAAAGCGGCTGGTTCGATCGCTGACCGTGTATTCGACCAGCGCCCAATTGCCATCCTGCGTAAAGCCATAGAACTTGGCCGGCTCGCGCAGGTTGACGCTGGCCTTGCCCTTGGCAAAGCGCACGCTGCCGTCGCCTGGCGCGCTGTATACCGGCACGGTGGCCGCGCCTGCGTCGCCGGGCATCTCATCGGCTGAATACAGCTCATAGTCCACAAACTGCGGCGCAACCACATTGATCAGCTCGCGCATTGCGCCCAGCTCATCCATCGTGCGCGGGAACAGGCGCAGGTTAAACTCCGCCAGGGAGGGCGTGGCGTGCTGCCAGCCGTACCATTTCACGCTGTTTTTGCCGTCGCTGACCGTCAGATAGCTGGTCAGCTCGCTGTTTTCGCCGCCCGCCTGTACGGTCAGGCTGCCAAGGGCGCCGGACTCCAGCACGTAGGTCAGCGCCTCGTTGCTCAGCAGCGGCGTAAAGTAAAGCTCCATATCGCTGTACTGAAGCACGAAGCCGGAGGCCCTGCGCTGGAGCTTTACCTTTTTATAGCCCTTTTCATCGGGCTGCAAGACGGCGGTATGATAGGCGTACAGCCGCGTTTTGCCATTGAATTCGTAGGCAAACAGCAGCACCGCATGGTAGCGGCTGGCCATCACGGCCACCTCGCCGTCCTGTACCTTGATCTGCGCCAGCGCAGAATACTCATCGTAATCATGGGTTTTGGATACGGCATTGAGCATCAGTCCGCGCTTGAGCCCCCAGCCGTTGGCCAGCGCGGCGGGCGCAGGCAGGGTCAGCAGCAGCGTCACGCACAGGAAAATGGAAATGAACCGTCTGCTTTTCATGAAAATCCTCCTTTAATTGAACCTTTGCCTAATAATAACGATTTTCAGCTTATTGACTTGTGCCGCCATCATAACGCGCGTAGTTGCCGCCGCCCTCGCCAAAGTAAAGGGCAAAGGACTCGCGACCATCCTCGGTAGTATTGAATATCAGCCCATAGAGGCCTACGATGTAGCCCGCATCGTTGCGAATAACCAGGATATACTCGCACCCGCTCCAGTAATTGGCGGTTTCACGCTCGGTGCATTGATAAACCTGATAGGTCGCCCATCCCGGCTCGCCGTATTCCTCGCGCTCTGCATCCGAAAGCTTCTCCATCTCTGCTGGCGGCACCCAGTTGGCCGCAGCGCGCCCGTCTGATTGGAAATTGACATAATCCCCCAGCATTTCGCCGCCGCCGATAAATTCCCATTCGCCCACCAACCGTGCCGCCGCCTCGGGAGCTTCCTCGGTAAGCGCCGGGCAGCGCAGGCAGGCGCGGGGCACAAAGCCGCGTACAGCCTGACCCTCCAGCATGGTCTCCACATAGGCGTACCATGGGTCATGCAGCGCCAGCAGCGTTACTGAATCGCCAGCCTTCAACTGCATCCGCGCGGCCTGCGATACGTCCGGATCGTCGGTCAGGCAGGTATCCTGCGTGACCGAGACGGGCAGGCTGGCCAGCGAGAGCGTGCCCCGCTGGGAAAGGCCGTCCAATAGCTCACCGCTTATATAGCCGACGCGGCTGGCCTGCGCGCTGATCTCATAGGATATCAGCGCCCATTCGCCGTCCGGCGTGAAGCCCAGCAGCGTAAAGGGGCTGCGCAGATCAACGCTGGCCTTGCCGTCCGCAAAGCGCACGCTGCCGTCGCCTGGCGCGCTGTATACCGGGGCAAGCTCCCCTGCCGCAGGCAGGCTGATGCTTTCGCCGCCGGGCAATGCGGGCACTTGCGCGTCATCCAGCGCCTGAAGCACGGCAATGTCGGCCAGCGTGCGCGGGAAGAAACGCAGGTTCACCTGCTCAAAAGGTAAAGGCTCCGTATCGCTTTGGCCGGGATGCCAGCTGAGCGCCGCGCTGCCGTCATTGCACAGATACCATCCGGCCTTGCCGTTGCGCTCAAAGGGCAGCATGGTCAGGGTGTCCAGATACACGCTGTCCAGATAGAACCGCGTACCCTGGCGCGCAATGTGCAGCGTTGTTCCCGGATAGCACAGCATATAGCCGTCGCCGTTTCCCACAAGCTGGACTTTTTTGTAGTCCGTTTCGCCCGGCTGCCGAACGGCGGTTTGGCATTCCAGCAGCACGGTTTTGCCATTTTCCTTGCAGGCAAACAGCAGCAGCGCGTGCTCGCGATTGGCCATTACAGCCGCCGCGCTGTCCTGAATTTTCAGATAGGTCAGAGCGGAATAGCCGTTGTAGCGCTCATTCTCCCGTACGGCCTTGAGCAGCATGCCGCCTGGCAGATTCCACACGTTATCCGCCAGCGCGGCGGGCACGGGCAGGGAAAAAAGCAGGACTGCGCACACGATGATGGAAATCACGCGCCCGCTTCTCATCAAAATCCTCCTCCTTTGGTTAAGCCTTTGCCTGGCGGTAATTGTCGGCTTATTGGCTTGCGCCGCCTTCATAGCGCGCGTAGTTGCCGCCGCCCTCGCCAAAGTAAAGGGCAAAGGACTCGCGGCCAGCCTCGTCCGTATCAAAGTCCAGCGCGTAGAAATTGGCAATATAGCCCGCAAGGCTGCGAAGCACCAGAATATACGCATATTCGCCCCGGAAGCCCGCGCGCTCACGCTCGGTGGATTTGTACACCTGATAGGTTCTCCATGACGGCACGCCGTACAGGCTGCGCTCCTGCGCTGAAAGCGTTTCCTTTTTTGCCTGCGGCAGCCAGTCCGTCAGCATGCGCCCATCCGTCAGAAAGGCGGTATAAATGCCCAGCACCTCGCCGCCGCCATTGCTTTCCCAATCGCCCACCAGCCGGGCGGCGATCTCAGGCGCTTCCTCGGTGGGCAAGGGATAGCGCACGCAGGCGGCTGGCACAAAGCCGCGCACCGTCTTGCCGCCCAGGGTGGTTTCGATATAGGCGTAGAACGCCCCCTGCAACCCCAGCAGCCGCACGCCGTCGCCTGCCTTGAGGGTCATCTGGTGATACTGGGATACGTTGGGATCGTCCGTCAGATAGGTATCCTTTGTGATTGTCACCGGCATATCGATGCTGGAAAAGATCATGGTTTGCGTTTGCGCCATGCTGCACGGCAGCTCGCTGCGCTTGACATAGCCAAAGCGGCTGGTTCGATCGCTGACCTCATATTCAACCAGCATCCAGCTTTCGTCCCGGCTTAAGCCATAGAACTTAACGGGCGCGCGCAGGTTGACGCTGGCCTTGCCCTTGGCAAAGCGCACGCTGCTTTCGCTGGGCGCGCTATATACCGGCACGGTGGATGCGCCCGCATCGCCGGGCACCTCCTCGCCATCGCCCAAGCCAAAGATTTCGCACTGCGGGGCAACGATGCTTTTCAGCTCCATGATGGCGCCCAGCTCCTCCATCGTGCGCGGGAACAGGCGCAGGTTCAGCTGCGTGAGGGTGAGAACGCCCTCGTCCGCGACAAACCAATCGACGGTATTTTCACCATCGCTGCACGTCAGCCAGCCGGTTGACTCGCTGTTTACGCCCCCTGGCTGCAGGGTCAATTTCCCGATCTTGCCGCTCTGCAGGGTGTACGTCCGCCGGTTGTAGCCGACCCACGGGTAGAAATGCAGCTCCATATCGCTGTATTTGAGCACAAAGCCGGGACTTTCGGCCTGCAGCTTGACCTTTTTATAGTCCTTTTCGTCAGGCTGCTTGACGGCGGTGTGCGAAGCCTCCAGCCGCAATTCGCCTTTGAATTGATAGGCATATAGCAGCACGGCATGATACCGGCTGGCCATCACGGCCACCTCGCCGTCCAGCAGCTTCAATTGCGCCAGGGCGGTGTATTCATCGTAATCATGGGTTTTGGATACAGCGTTTAGTATCATCCCGCTTTTCAGCCCCCAGGAATTGGCCAGCGCGGCGGGCGCAAGCAGGGTCAGCAGCAGCGTCAGGCACAAAAGCGCGGAAAGAAAGCGCCTGCTCTTCATGGGTTTCGCATCCCTTCGGATTGGTCTTCATCTATAAAGACGGCGAACCGGCGGGTTTTCATCCCGAAAAATGGAAATTTTGGTTTGTCTGGCCGCCTGCCGGGCTGTCGCGCGAATTGAGCGCTTTTTGTCCCTTAATTAGCGCAAAATGTATCGTGCTTTTGCGCAAGATCTGCTATAATAGGTATACGTAATGCGATAAAGGAGGCAGATTGCCATGATCCGTGTAACCGTATGGAATGAATTCTATCATGAAAAAAACGATCCCCGTACCGCCGCCGTATACCCGGACGGCCTGCACATGGCTATCAAGCGCATGCTGGAATGCGAGGACGTCACCGTTCGCACCGCCACGCTGGATGATCCCGAGTGCGGCCTGACCGAGGAAGTGCTGGCCGATACTGATGTGCTGGTATGGTGGGGCCATGTACGCCACCATCTGGTGCCCGACGAGGTAGCCAAGCGGGTGCAGATGCACGTGCTCTCCGGCATGGGCCTGATCGTGCTGCACTCCGGCCACAAGTCCAAGCCCTTTATGCGCCTGATGGGCACCACCTGCTCCCTTACCTGGAACGAGGTGGGCGAGCGTGAGCGCGTCTTCGTCATCGACCCCGCGCATCCCATCGCCAAGGGACTGCCCGCCTACTTTGAGGTAAAGCACGAGGAAATGTACGGCGAGCACTTTGACGTGCCCACCCCGGACGAGCTGGTGCTGTCCGCGTGGTTCCAGTCCGGCCAGATCTTCCGCTGCGGCTGCGTATGGCGCCGCGGCTACGGCAAGGTATTCTACTTCCAGCCCGGCCACGAGACCTACCCCACCTACAACGAAAACGAGTATGTACGCACCGTCATCCGCAACGCCGTGCGCTATGTGGCCCGCCCTGCTGGGCTGAATCCGCGCCTGGATTGCCCGCATGTGGGCGAATTGGAGCGCGTGCCCGATTGCGACCGCATCGACCACTAAGATAAGAAGGGAGCAAAACCCATGTCTGAAGAAGAACGTCTGGACATCGTAGAGGGCGTAGATGAGGAAGGCAACCGCCTGATTCTGCGCGTAAACCGCTACTTTTTCTACAACGGCGAAGAATATGTGCTGCTCAGCGACGACATCGAGGAGCCCAACCCCAATCTGGACGAGGTCATGTTCTATGTGATGAAGGTGACCGAGAGCGTGGATGAGGACGGCGAGGAAATCGAGGAATTTGAGCCGGTGGAGCAGGAGCTGATGGAGCAGCTGATCGAGGTGGTCAAAACCAATTTCGATTCCGACGGCGATATTCTGGATGAGCTCAGCGACGAATAACCGCACACATCGCTGCTTAAGTTACCTTTGCTCTTTCACAAGCACAACACGCCTATATACGGCGTGTTTTTCATGCAGGAAGGACGTAATACCATGCTGTTTCAGAAGAACGACACCGTGCTGTTCATCGGCGACTCCATTTCGGATTATGAGCGCAAGCGTCCCGTGGGCGAGGGGCTGCGCAACGCCTGGGGCACCAGTTATGTGGCCTGCGCGGGCGCGCTGCTGGGCAGCGTATACCCTGAGCTTGCGCTGCGCGTGATCAACATGGGCGTCAGCGGCAACCAGACCCGCGATCTGATCGCCCGCTGGCAAACGGATGTAATGGATCTGCACCCGGATTGGGTGTGCATGCTCATTGGCATCAACGATGTTTGGCGGCAATTCGATCAGCCGCAAATGCCCGAAACGCACGTTTTGCCCGACGAATACGCGCGCAACTACGAATCGCTGATTCAGCGCACGCTGCCCCACGTCAAGGGCATGGTGCTGATGACCCCGTATTTCATGGAGCCAAATCAAAGCGATCCCATGCGCGCGCGGATGGACGAGTACGGCGCGGTCATTCGCGATCTGGCCGCAAAGTACCGCCTGCCCTGCATCGATCTGCAAGCCGCCTGGGATGGGCTGTTCCAGCACATGCATCCCTGCAACATTGCCTGGGATCGCGTGCATCCCAACCAGACGGGCTGCATGTTCATTGCCCGCCAGCTGCTAAACGGCGTGGGCTTTGACTGGAACCACTGCGCAGAATAAAAGAAAAAAGGCGTCATAAAAAGCCTGAGCAAACCGATAAACTGCTCAGGCTTTTTTATGTTGTTTTTGCGTCACTCGCGCTTCATCTGCGCCAGCTCCACCATCTGCTGCGCCATCACCTTCAGGCGATCCTTGAGCTTATGGATGCAGAACATCTCGTTGCAATAGCCGCACACGATATCCTCGGCAAAGGTTCGGCAGGTGGGCGAGCCGCAGGAGCCGCAGTCGTAGCCGGGCAGATCCTGCAATATCTGATTGATGCGCTCCATCTTATCCAGCGCCACGGTGATATCGCTGTCCAGCTGGATGGCGCTGTTGGGCAGGATGGGCGCGTCCATATACAGCGGATACTTGGTCATCATCGAGGCCGGCACGCTCTGCGCCGGGCGCTCGGGGCGCTGCTGGCGGGCGTTATCCACCAGCTTGCGGATGGCGTTCTTGGCCACATAGTTGTTTTCAAAGGTCAGCGGCCCGCCCACGCAGCCGCCCGTGCAGGCGTTGCCCTCAAAGAACACCAGGTCGCTGAGCTTGTTGTTTTCAATTTCCTCCAGCACGCGGCTGCAATTTTCTATGCCGTCCACCACCAGCGAGTTATCCGGGCACACGGCCTTGGCCTCGCCGCTGGAGGCCGCCCAGCCGATGCCATAGGAGGTCGCCTCGGCCTCCACGTCCTCCGCGTTCTGCGAAATATAGGGGCGCAGCAGGCCGTAAATCTCCATCATGGAGATGGCCCCGTCCACGCAGGATTTCTGCTGGCCAATGGGCGAGCGGATGGCCGTCATCTTGGCCGGGCAGGGCGTGATAAAGAACACGCCCACATCGGCCGGCTCGCAGTTATGCTTTTTGCAAAACTCCGTGCGCGCGATCATCGCCGCCACCTCCATGGGCTGGCGGACGTCCACAATGTGGGGAATCAGATCGGGAAAGCGCACCTGAATCAGGCGCACCACCGCCGGGCAGGCGGAGGAGATCAGCGGCCGGGGCAGGTTGGGCTCGCGCAGCTTCTGGGCGATGGCGCGGCTGACGATATCCGCCCCGCGCGCCACCTCAAACACATCGTCGAAGCCGATCTTTTTCAGCGCCGACAGCACCGGCTGCACGCTTTGCAGGTTGCGGAACTGCCCGTACAGCGAGGGCGCGGGCAGGGCGATGGCATAACGGAAGGCCTTGATGGTATCAAATTTATCGGTCACGGCCACCTTGGCGTGATAATCGCAGATGCGGATGCACTCGCCGCAGTCAATGCAGCGCTCGGCGATGATATGCGCACGGCCGTCGCGCACGCGGATGGCCTCGGTAGGGCAGTGCATCAGGCAGTTGGTGCAGCCCTTGCAGCGGCTTTTATCCAGCTGCACGGAATGATAACGCTTGGGAGCATCCATGATGTTTAATTCCCTTTCATAGCAGCGTCAAAGCGTATGGATATTTATTGCAGACAGAAGCTCATTTCAATCGTCGTGCCCACGCCCACCGCGCTTTCAATGGCAAACTGATCGGCGTTGCGCTTCATATTGGGCAGGCCCATGCCCGCGCCAAAGCCCAGGCTGCGCGCCTCCTCATTGGCGGTGGAATAGCCCTCGCGCATGGCCAGCTCCACATCCGGGATGCCCGGCCCCACATCGCGCGATACCAGCCGCACGCGGTCGGGTTCCACCTCCAGGGTCAGCACGCCGCCGCGGGAGTGGATTACCAGGTTCAGCTCCACCTCATAGCTGGCCACGGCCACGCGGCGCAGCACCATGCTGGACACGCCCAGCTGCTTGAGCCTGCGCTTGATATCGGCCGAGGCCTCGCCCGCGCGGGTATAATCCTCGGCGGCGATGGGGTATTCCTGATGAATCAAGGCCGTCATTTCTGCGCCTCGTTTTCCGGCCATTCGATGGGCACGCCGCGCAGCCCGGCCTGATACAAAAGCCCGCAGGCGGTAAAGGCAGTCTCGCGGGTGGTCATCACGACCAGCCCCTGCTCCTGCGCCTGCTCCAGCAGCTCCTCGCCGGGCACCTTGCCGCGGGCGAACACCAGGCACTTGAGATCCAGCATGTCCGCCGTGCGCAGCACATGATGGTTGGTAAGGCCGGTGATCAGCACGGTTTTTTCATTTACAAAGGCCAGCACGTCGCTCATCAGATCCGAGCAGCAGGCCGTATACACGGGGGTAGCCAGGCGCTCCTCCCCGCACAGCACGCGGGCGTGCAGCACGCTTACCATATCCGCAATTGTCATCGTTTTTTCCTTTCACGCGATTGTCGAAAGCACAAATTTGTTAAAGCTCGTGCTTTCGGCGATAGATTATTCCATCTTTCATCCTAATAACTATATAAAAAATATGCCCTTCTGTCAATAAGAAAGGCATATAATTCTCGATATAAATTGATCGAAGCGCTTACACTTCCTCCGGGCCGGTGCGCATGGTCTTGGCCAGGCGGTTGGACAGCAGCGCGAAGGACACGGCCATATCCTCATTCTGCACCAGCGTGCCCTCCGGCACATACAGATGCACATGGGCGAAATTCCAGATGGCCTTGCACCCGGCGGCAACCAGCTTATCGCACACATCCTGCGCGTACTGCGCGGGGGTGGTGATGATGCCGATGGGAATGTTGTTCTGCTGGCACACGATGGGCAGCATATCCATGCCGTATACCGGGCAGCCGTGAATGCTGCTGCCCTGCAAATCGGGATTGTTGTCAAAGGCGGCGGCAATCTTGAGCCCGTAGTGCGCAAACTCGCCATAGCTCAGCAGCGCCTGCCCCAGATGACCCGCGCCCACCAGCACGGCCACATTGGCGTTATCATAGCCCAGAAAATGCTGGATGTCCTCGATCAGCCCATGCACGCAGAAGCCCACGCGCGGCTTGCCGGGCTGGCTGCTGACGGCGGCCAGATCCTTGCGCACCTGCACCTCGTAAATGCCCAGCGAATCGGCAATGGCGGCGGCAGGCACATAGGGGGTATTGCTGGCCTCCAGCTCCTTGAGGTATTTAAGATAATAAGGAAGGCGCTTTACGCCCTGCACGGATAATTCGCGCGTGTCTTTTTCCGCCACGGTAAGAAAACCTCCTTTTGCCGAACTTTCGGGAATGTATGAAATGCTTGGATATAGTATACCAAATTTTTTGCATAAAGGCAATCGATAAAACGCGATTTATTGCAAAAACCTGGGGTCTTTTCGTATTAAATCGTTATTAGAATTAAAAAGCATCGCGCCTCCGCCGAAAAACGGAAGCGCGAATGCGCACGCCGCAGCGCTTATTACTCGATATCTTCGAACTCAGATTCCGGCATTTCAGGCGCGGGAACACCGCAGCAGCTCTTTTCCGCCGCCTCTGGCGGCATTTTAATCCGGAGCGGCGACATGTGCGGCGCGAGGAGAAAATTTCCGAAGGAGGTTTCCTCCGAAAGGAAATTTTCATTC
>OLSD01000751.1_pt1 | contig 30232 bp, 21 predicted proteins | sample 1672211 | NCBI WGS metagenome assembly OLSD01 (sample SAMEA3136659, study PRJEB25190) | human gut metagenome | reverse complement strand
GACTTTTTTTGTTGTATGAAAAAAATTCTTCATTCTTCATTCTTCATTCTTCATTAAAATTCATACCTTTGCTGCAATAAAGGAAAACATCAATATTAAGATATGGATATTTTAAAAGATAGAATAATGCAGGACGGCAAGTGCTATCCTGGGGGAATATTGAAGGTGGACAGCTTCATCAACCATCAGATGGACCCGAACTTGATGATGGATTGTGCGAAGGAGTTTGTCAAGCTCTTCAGCGATTTGAATATAAACAAAATCGTCACTATAGAGGCAAGCGGCATCGCTCCCGCAATCCTTGTGGGCTATATCCTGCAGCTTCCGGTGGTGTTCATCAAGAAGAAGCAGCCGAAGACCATGGACAATATGCTTTCCACCATGGTACATTCCTTTACCAAGGACAGGGATTATACGGTATGTATCAGCAATAGCTTCCTTACGGATAAAGACCATGTCTTGTTCATTGATGATTTTCTTGCCAACGGCAATGCGGCAAATGGCGTGATAGAGCTTTGCGAGCAGGCAGGGGCAACGATTGAGGCGATGGGCTTCATCATTGAGAAGGCTTTCCAGCATGGAGGGGACTTCCTGCGTTCAAAAGGCTTCAGATATGAGGCTCTTGCAACTGTAGAGAGTCTTGATGACTGCAAGATAGTGCTGAAGTAGTATTTTTATATACCTGTTCTTTTTGATATCAGTTATATATTAGTTATATATCATTAAAACCACATTATATCAGATGGCCCAGCATAACGAACTCGGCAAATGGGGAGAGGACCTTGCAGCAAGGATGCTTGAGGACAAAGGGTACCGGATTATTGCCAGGGACTGGAGGGACGGGCACAAGGACCTTGATATTGTCGCCATAGATGACGGCTGGCTCGTTGTCGTAGAGGTGAAGACAAGGCGCAACGATGTTTTCCTCTCGCCCGAACAGGCCGTTGACCGCAGGAAGATAAAGAACATCACGCTGGCGGCAAACAGGTTCGTCAAATCAAACCTTATCGACCTGCCGATTCGTTTCGACATAATAGCCATTACCGGTACAGATGGGGAACATTGCAAGGTTGACCATATCGAGGATGCATTCATGCCGTATTATTTCCGGTAGACATTGGTTTGTATCCGGCAGCCAAGGTCTGATATCCGATAGGTGAGGCTTGATTCCCGCCAGCCAATGATAAATGTGATAATAAGAAACAAACGAGAGAACGAGAATTGGAAAAGATAAAGATAATAGAGATTGAAGAGACGGATTCCACCAACCACTTCCTGCATGACTACGACGGGGAGGAAGGCGAACTGATGACCGTAGCCGTATGCCGCAAGCAGACGGCAGGGCGCGGCAACGGGACCAACACGTGGGAGAGCGAGGAGGGCAAGAACCTCACCTTCAGCGTGAAGGTGCATCCCGTGGGCGTGCCGGCAAACCGCCAGTATGTCCTGCTTGAGGCGATGGCACTGGCAGTAAGGAATGTGCTTGCCGCAGAGGTGGAGAGCGTAAGGAGCTGGTCGATGCTCGAAGACTACGACTTCATGTTCGGACGCTCCGTTGCGAGTGGGACCGACTGTCGCGGATTCACCATCAAATGGCCCAACGACATCTATTGGGATGACCGCAAGATAAGCGGAACGCTGTCGGAATGTGAGATTAACAGCCGTGGCGTGAAGAGCTGCATCATCGGCACGGGAATCAACATCAATCAGATGCAGTTTCTCAGCGATGCGCCCAATCCGATTTCCCTCGCCCAGATAATGAGGCGCGAAATCCCCCTGAAACGCATCCTAAACGCTGTTCTGGACGCTTTCTCCCTCTATCTTGACCGAGTGAACAAAGGCGACTTTGAAAGCCTGCACAAGGAATATATGGCTGTCCTCTACCGTCGCATCGGTTCCTACGGCTATTCGGATGCCTCGGGCGAGTTCTATGCCCGCATCGAGGAAGTCCGTCCTGACGGCCGTCTGCTGCTGCGCCGCGACGACGGCACCCTTTCGGAATATGAGTTCAAGGAAGTGAAGTTTATAAGATAAAGACCAAAATACAAATACAATGGCAAAGTATAAGAGAATATTGCTGAAGCTCAGCGGCGAGAGTCTTATGGGCAAGCAGAACTACGGTATCGACGTGGAGCGTCTGAACGACTACGCACGCCAGATAAAGGAAGTACACGAGATGGGCGTACAGATAGGAATCGTAATCGGCGGCGGAAACATCTTCCGTGGACTGAGCGGAGCGGGCAAGGGCTTCGACCGCGTCAAGGGCGACCAGATGGGTATGTGCGCCACGGTAATCAACTCCCTCGCCCTCAGTTCGGCCCTCGGCGCAGTAGGCGTCAAGACAAAGGTGCTGACGGCAATCCGCATGGAGCCAATCGGCGAGTTCTACAACAAGTGGAAGGCGATTGAGGCGATTGAGGCAGGCTACGTCTGCATCTTCTCAGCAGGAACGGGTAGTCCGTATTTCACCACCGACACCGGTTCGTCGCTCCGCGGCATCGAGATAGAGGCCGACGTGATGCTCAAGGGAACCCGTGTTGACGGCATCTACACCGCCGACCCCGAAAAGGACCCTACGGCAACGAAGTTCAGCGAAATCACCTACGATGAGATCTATACACGCGGTCTGAAGGTGATGGACCTCACCGCCACGACAATGTGCAAGGAGAACAACCTTCCGATCTATGTCTTCAATATGGATATCGTGGGAAATCTGAAGAAGGTGATGGACGGCGAGCAGATAGGCACCCTGGTGCATAACTAACCCCCAAAACAGGTGCAAAACTAATCCCCCGATATTAAATACAGCCTCTCCACAGCCGGGGAGGCTTTTTTTATTCTTATGAAATACATACTTGCAACAGATTCATTCAAGGGCAGTCTCTCATCCACCGAAGTGGAGGAGACAATGGCCGGAGAATTCAACAGAAAAGGAATAGAAACGCAGTGTCTGCCGATGAGCGACGGCGGCGAGGGCATGCTCCAAGCCTTCACCCATGCCTTGGGCGCAACCCTCGAACCTGTTTACATCCACGACCAGATGATGCGCCGCGTGGATGCCCAATACGGCATGACCGCCGACGGCACGGCGATAATCGAGGTGGCACAGGCTTGCGGACTGACCCTCGTAAAGGAAGAAGAGCGCAACCCGATGCGTTCCACCACCTATGGAGTGGGGGAGCTGTTGTCGAGAGCCATTAAGCGCGGCTGCCGCAACTTCATCATCGGTCTTGGCGGCACGGGTACGAGCGATGCCGGAATAGGAATGATACGTGCGCTCGTTGACATCTTCGCCCGTGGCAAGAACTTCGACGAGGCGTTGAAGACGGAGCTTGGCGAATGCCGCTTCACCCTTGCCTCAGATGTGGACAATCCCCTGTGCGGCGAGAACGGTGCAGCCCGGGTCTATGCCCCGCAGAAGGGAGCCACACCGGAGATGGTAGAACAGCTCGACAGGAGAGCAAGACTCTTTGCCGAGAAATCAGCTTTGCATTTCGGCTTCGACAAGTCAAACGAACCGGGAGCGGGAGCCGCCGGCGGTTTGGGCTATGCCTTCATGCAGTATCTCGGGGCGGAGATGAAGCCGGGAGCAGACCTTCTCCTGGACCTTACTGGCTTCGACGATAAGATAAAGGATGCCGATATGGTGATAACGGGCGAGGGTCGTGCCGACCGCCAGACCCTGATGGGCAAGCTGCCGCAGCGCATATTGATGCGTGGCAAGCAGTTGGGAGTACCCGTGGGACTTGTTGCCGGCGGCATAGATGACAAGGAAGAGCTTCTTTCCGCAGGCTTCTCCTTCGTGGAGAGCATAACGCCGGAAGGCATGCCGTTGGAAGAGGCAATAAAAAAAGAAGTGGCATTCAGCAACCTCCGTCGCTTTGCCACTTCATTTATCTCCTGACCTCGTTCCTTGTCTGCTCGTATCTTGTCCCCCTTGTCAACAGTTTAACGCCAATCGGCCATTAGGACAAACAGTCATAAAGAGACACAATAAACGTCCTGATGGCCGGTTATGGTAAAACTCAGGCAATCCCCAGCAGCTCGATCTCGAAGATGAGCGTGGATCCGCCCGGTATTCCCGGCTGCGAGAACTTGCCGTAGCCCTTCTCCGCCGGGATATATACCTCCCATTTGTCGCCCACGCACATCTGCTGCATGGCGATGATCCATCCGTCGATAAGGTCGCAGAGGCGTACGGCGAGCGGTGCGCCGCCGAGCGATGAGTCGAATTTCTTGCCGTTTATCGTCCTGCCCGTGTAGTGTGCCGTCACAATGCTGCGCCTCGACGGGTGGCGCCCGTCGTTGAGACCCTCCTTCAATACCTTATAATATATACCTCCGGGAATCTCCCTTACACCTTCCTCCTTTGCCTTTTCGGCGAGCCATTCCATGTTCGCCTTGGCATATTCCTGTTTCTTCATATAATGATATATTTTGTTATTCGTTTTCAGTGATGTGTTCCAAGAATCCCCTTGCCCCATATAGCGGCACGTTGGTGATGCTCTCCTGCTCCCTGTAGTCGCTCATCGAGAAGCGTATTCCATGCATTCCGGGGTTGTTCGCAATGGTGGTCTTCAATGATTTAGCCTGAAGGTTCTCCTCCGCTTTCACTTCTATGGGAATGGTCCGGGTTCCGGCTTGTATCACGAAGTCGAGCTCCAGCTGACTGTTTTCCTTGCTATAATAATATATAGGTATCTTGCGCAGCGATTCCATCTGGCAGCAGATGAAATTCTCCGTAAAATCCCCTTTCCCTGTATTGTCCTTGTTCGGGAGCAGCAGCATGGCAGGCGGCGTCTTGCTCATTGCCCCGAGGAGTCCGCAGTCCAGCATATACAGCTTGAATGCGCTGATATCCTCATGTATCTTCAGTGGGATATCCAGTGATTTCACGCGGCTTATCTTGTAAACCAGTCCGGCATCAATGAGCCATTGTATGGCGAGTTCATATTCCTTTGCCCTTGCTCCCTGCTTTATCACGCCATATATGAATTTCTTGTTCTCCTTTGCCAGCTGCGAAGGTATGGAGTTCCATACCTGGTTGATTCTCACGGTCTGTTCTGCAGGTGCGTGTTTGGAAATGTCCTTTTCGTAGGCCTTGATTATTTCTTCCTGCACCTCCCTCACGGCGTTTGCGTCATTCGTGTCGATGAATTTTTTCACGGCTTCAGGCATTCCGCCCGTCATGTAATATTCCCTCAGGTGCTGGATGTAAATAGTATTCAGAGATTTCACCACATCCCACATCCCGTTTGCCAACAGGTCCATCTGTTGCTTGAATCCCCTTGCCCAGAGAAACTCCTCGTATGTCATAGGGTGCATTTCCAGTGTGTTCACCTTTCCCACAGGATACGACTCCCCTTGGTGCAGCGTAAGTCCGAGCAGAGATCCCGCCACAGCCACGTGATACTCCCTTGCTTCCTCGCAGAAATATTTCAGCGAGGCGAGTCCGTGGGCCGCTTCCTGTATCTCGTCCATGATAATCAGGGTCTTCCCTGCTTGAATGTTTGTGCCGGTTATGGCACTGATGGTGAGCAGGATCCTCTCCGTATTGTAGTCTTGCTTGAACAAATCCCTGACCATGGCATTGTTGTCACAGTTGATATAGGCCACGTTTTCAAATTCCCTCCGCCCGAATTCCTTCAGGATATAGGTCTTCCCCACCTGTCTCGCTCCGAGCAGGATAAGAGGTTTCCGGTCCACCCTGTTTTTCCAATCCACAAGGTCCTTCATTATGAATCTTTCCATGCGCAAAATGTATTTGCGGCAAATGTACTGAAAATTAATGAGATACCAAAGCCTTTTACACTTTTATGAGGGACTTTTTGTTGAATCTTCACACTTTTATGAGGGACTTTTTGCTGAATCTTCACACTTTTATGAGGGACTTTTTGCTGGAACACCACATTTTTATGAGGGACTTTTCCTTTAAATGCATAGATAAGTAATAATGATTCCACTTATATATCATAAATAAAGCAATTGTCGTCAACGGAAAGGCGGAGAGGCAGTTCTTTTAAACAATTTTGATGGTATCAGAAAAGTACTCATTCTTCATTCTCATTCTACCTTGACAGGACAAGAGGGATTTCTGACGGATTTTGGTGTGAGGGCAAGTGTGAGGGGAGAAAGTTTGCCCTCACACTTACCCTCACCACTGAAACCCCGATAAACAGGGCGTTTCAGAGGGATTGTGAGGGTGTGAGGGTAACAAAATAAAAAAAGTTTTTTAGAAGTAGACAAGTTAACGAGTTGACAAGGAATTTTAAATTGTATAACTCTTAATCTGCGTGGTACAAAGTTACGTATGCGGAGTTTTAGCAGGTGTTGAACGTTATATCCCTTCACCATTGGCAGATTTACCATATTTAATGTATGAACTATAAAATATGTCAAATCCTTTGCGGCATCAAAAAAAGATATTACATTTGCAGCCGTTAAATTAAAACGGAACCGGACAACGTGATGTCATATCCGGAAAAACAGGCAAACGATGGAGCCGAATACTGCATGGAAGAATGTACCAAGGCAGTCTGAGAGATTAAAAATATATATTTAAACCATACTATATCCATAATTTACGCTCCATACACCACTGAAAATCAATAGAGAATGAAAACCGGCGGCGGAAGACCCGACGGAAATACATAAAGCTGAAATGAAAATTACCCTTGTCATATCAACATACAACTGGCCCGAGGCACTTCGCCTGAGCCTGTTGAGCGCCAGAATCCAGACCCGCATCCCCGATGAGATAATCATCGCCGACGACGGTTCGGGCCAGGCGACCGAAAAGCTCATCAATTCCTTCAAAAACCGTTTCCCCTGTCCGCTCATCCATGCGTGGCAGGAGGACAAGGGCTTCAGACTGGCGGAATCGAGAAACAACGCTCTGAGGATGGCAACGGGCGACTACGTGATTTTCATCGACGGCGACATCATCATGGAACGCCACTTCATTGCCGACCATGAGCGTATGGCGGAGAAGGGATTCTTCGTGATGGGGAGCAGGTCGAAACTCAGCAAACAGACCACTGAAAGGCTGCTGCGGCGCCACCGCGTGGACCTGCACTGGTATTCGAAAGGCGTGCGCCGGAGATACAACACGATGTATCTGCCGTTCCTCGCCTTCTACACCGAAAAGCTGTATCGCAACAGACGCGACAAGGGGCGCGGAGCGAATATGGCGATGTTCATGAGCGACCTGAAGGCTGTGAACGGGTTTGATTCGGGAATGGTGGGATACGGATTCGAGGACACCGACCTCATCGGACGCCTCGTAAACTTCGGGCTGAAGCGCAAATGGGCCAAGTTCAAGGCCATAGAATTTCATCTGTACCATGAGGAAAAGGGATTCGAACACCAGAACAAACCGCTGCTGAAGCAAAACAAGGGAAAGATAAGATGCGAGAACGGGATAGAGAAGATATGACACAAAAAGCAGACACCGTAAGGCTCGACATAATCATGCCGGTATACAACACGGCGGATTATCTCGACCAATGCCTGCAGTCGATAGCCGACCAGACTCTGACGGACTGGCGCCTCATCATCGTGGACGACGGGTCCACCGACGGCTCGCCGCAGATATGCGACCGGTGGGCGGAGAAGGACAGCCGGATAACAGTGGTACACAAGGATAACACGGGGCAGGCCGACTCGCGCAACATTGCGCTGGACATGTGCCGGGCGCCGTATGTGGGCTTTGCCGACAGTGACGACTGGCTGGAGCCGGACATGTTCGAATTCCTCGTGGGCAATATCGAGAAGTATGATGCCGACATCGCCGTGTGCGGGCATTATCTGGAATACGTGGGGCGCAGCGTATGCAAGAATACAGACGAGGGGGTGGAACTGATTGACAACGACACCGCACAAAGACTGCTGATAGACAACCGCATACCGAGCTACATCTGGCAGATGGTGTTCCGCAGGGAGTGTCTGGAAGGAAGGATAGCCAAGCTGAAGAGCCATGAAGACTACGCCGTGCTGCCGCACTGGTACAGCCGTGCAAGGCGCGTGGCACTCTCCAAAAGGCCGCTCTATCACTACCGTATGCGCAGGGGCAGCATTGTGAACACCCACAACCCGGCATACGAATACACCTTCATTGAGGCGGAGGAGCACCGGTTGGAGTTCTACCGCAACACGCCCTACGAGAGGCTTCTGGAGGAACGCATGGCAGCCCGCTGCGTGAGGGTGGCGAAGCACATAGCGCGATTGGACACATCACCGACGCTGATAAGTATATCCCTGAGAGTCGTAAGGGAAAAGCTGGAGGCTTTGGTCCCCAAAGACAGGCGCAGGCTCCGCGGCAAGGAGCGCATGCTCGGCTGGATGCTGATGCACAGCATACGCCTCTTCATGGTGTATCTGATGATGGAGAAGCGGCTTCTGGGCAAGAAAGGCAAGGCGAGAGGAAAGGTATACTTCAAGTGACGGTATACAATAACATACAGACGGAATTTCAAGAGAAAGAATATGGTCAAGATATCAATCATAACAATCAGTTACAACAACCTGGAGGGATTACGCCGCACGGTGCCTTCGGTGTTGTCGCAGTCGTACAAGGACTATGAATTCATCGTGGTGGACGGCGGTTCCACCGACGGCAGCAAGGAATATCTGGAGGCCAACTCCAGCGGCATCACCCGATGGGTGAGCGAGCCGGACAAGGGCATATACAATGCCATGAACAAGGGCATCGCCATGGCAACGGGCGAATACTGCATCTTCATGAACTCGGGCGACCATTTCTTCTCGGCGCTGACGCTCGAAAAGGCTGCTCCGGAGCTTGACGGCACGGGCTATTGCGTGGGGCGCACGATAATGGTGGAGGAGGACTTCGCATCGATGTGCATGCCGCCGAAGAGCCCTACGGTGCGTTTCCTGAAGGACAACGCCCTGCAGCATCAGTCCACATTCATCAAGGCGGAGCTGCTGAAGGAGAACCCGTATGACGAGAACCTGAAGATTGCCGCCGACTGGGCGCATTTCATCGAGAGCTGGTATGTGAGGCATCATTCATACAAGCCGATGGATGTTGTGGTCGCTGTGTTCTATCTCGACGGCATCAGTGCGCAGCAGCCAAGACAGGTGAGGGCGGAGTTCAACAGCGTGTTAGAGCGCCTCTTCCCCGATGGGATGCCGAAGGAGAAGGAGACAAAGGAGCAGAAGCTGGAGCGGCTTACCGCCAAGGTGAAGTATAAGATGGGGCGCGCAATGAGAAAGAAGCCCCTTTCGCGCGACTGGAAGATTCTGCGCAACTCCTTCCGCTTCCTGTGGAAGGACCTGTTTGTGTAATCCCCATATCGGCAGGCGGAGCGGTTACTGCGGCGGTCGGCCGGCATGACGTGAAGGCATGGCTATAGAAAACGAGACAGGGTGTCCGAATCATCTTCGGGCACCCTGTCTCCGTATATTGCAGGCTGGAGCGGCAGAAGCCGGCGCAGCTGTTATTTCTCTTCCTCGAAATCTATGTATTCGCCCTCTTCCCGGGTGAATATCTTGCGGTTTATCTCGTCCTCAGTGCGGCGGTCTTCCACTACTTCGCCTGTTGGTGTGGTGGTGGAAGTGCGGCGGTATGAGGAACTGCTGTTGCCGGTAGTACCGGCGTTGCTGCCGTAGGTCGTGTTGTTATATGTCCCGTTGCCGTAGCCACCGGCGTTCTGTCCGGCATTGAAGTCGCGGAACTGCTTCGTCACGTCGTGCAGACGGCGGTAGATGGAGTAGACCTTCAGTGCTGCCTTGCATACGAAATACAGGAAAAGGAACAGCAGGGTATATAATAGAATAGACATAATCGTTTCTTGGGGTTTGCTTTGTTAATACTTCGGTGAACTGTAATGCAGACTGCAAACTCAATGCCATCTGCCCCGTCGGCTGCCCGTGTCATGCCATCAGGCAGGCGTGTTATGCCTTGGTGGCATCATCCGGGGCGGTTTTGCGGCTCGTCAGGTTCACGTATACCGACAGTATGACATACCACGCAATGATTATGGCGAATGCCGAAAGCCGGAAGATGGCTATCAGCGGCACGCAGCTGATTATGAATATGTATTTCACTTCGTTGCCCTTCCATCCCCAGTGCTTGAACTTGAGGGCGAACATGGGCAGTTCGGCAATCTGGATGTAGCTGCTTACGAGCACCATTGCCATGATGAGGAACACGTTGTAGGGCGAAGCCTCGATATATTCGCAGGCTCCCACGATGAGCGACCCCCAGAAGAGGGCGTTGGCCGGAGTGGGCAGTCCAATGAATGATGTGGACTGGCGCGTGTCGAGGTTGAACTTGGCAAGGCGCAGTGCGGCGAATGCAGCCATGATGTATGCGAAGTATGGCAGATAGTCGCGCAGCGGCTCGAGAAAATGCGGATAGTCCATTACGCTGAGCTCGGCGAAAACCATCGTCGCCGGTGCCACACCGAAGGTGACGTCGTCGGCGAGCGAGTCCAGCTCCTTGCCTATCGGCGATGAGACGCCGAGCAGACGGGCGCTCATGCCGTCGAAGAAGTCGAACGTGGCGCCTATCACTATCCAGAGCAGCGCAAGCTCCGGACGGTTTACGAATGCGAATGATGTGGCGATGCAACCTGAGATGAGGTTGCAGCAGGTTATCGTGTTAGGGATGTTTCTTGTAATGAAGTTAGCCATGATAATGTTCTTTTTGGGGGTTATCCTTGTTGTATGAATCCCGGATGGGGAATCAAAAACCCCGAAGGCATCCTCAGAGTGGGCGCGCTTCGGGGTGTGCTTTATTTAAGCTTTGCTATGACGGTCTTGTTTCCGGTAGTCGCCTGGCCCATCTTTACGCAAATCTCGGTGCCGAGCGGTAGGTAGACATCTACTCTCGAACCGAACTTGATGAATCCCAGGTGCTCGTCGATGTAGCAGTCCTCCTCGGGCTTGGCATACGTCACGATGCGGCGCGCCACGGCTCCTGCTATCTGGCGGCAGAGGATTTCTGTGCCGTCGTCGGTCTCTATCATCACGTCGGCGTGCTCGTTCTCCTCGCTTGCCTTGGGCAGCCATGCCTTATGGAAGTTTCCGTTGAAATGGCGGACGAACTTCACCCTGCCGTCAACGGGGAACCAGTTGGCATGCACATTGAAGAGACTCATGAAGATGCTCACCATCATGCGCTTGTCGTGGAAGTATTCGTTTTCCTCCACCTCCTCCACAACGACAATCTTGCCGTCGGCAGGGGCAACGACGATGTTCTCCGTCTCGCCGTCGAAGAACCGCTTGGGGCAGCGGAAGAAGTTGAGCACGATGGCATATACGATTCCGAACACGCCAACGAAGACCCAGAACGGAATCTTGTTGTCGATGGAAAGCCAAAGCGCTGATGCCACGGCGGCGATGAAAATTATTCCGTAGAGCAGGGTGTCGGTACCCTCACGGTGTATCCTTACGTTTTTAAGTTTCTTTATTTTCTTACCCATAGTATTACTGACTTGTGAAGAGTGCCTATTAAAAGCGACTGCAAAGTTACCGTTTTTCTCGCATTTCCACAAATTTTACTCTTATTCTTTTGCCGTTTCATGTATAAAGCGTAACTTTGAGGCTCATTTTGGTGGGTCGGGCTTGTCAATTTGGCGTGTCGGGCCTGCTTTCCAGATAAATACAACTCACAATCAGCATGCAAGACTTCATTCATCTTCACGTACATACATACTACAGCATCCTCGACGGACAGTCGAGCATATCCAAGCTCGTGGACAAGGCGATAGCCAACGGCATGAAGGGTATGGCGATAACCGACCACGGCGACATGTTCGGAGTGAAGGAGCTGTTCAACTACTGCAACAAGGTGAACGGCAAGCTCCGCGACGAAGGCAAGCCGGAGTTCAAGCCCATCTTCGGCTGCGAGATGTATGTGGCGAGGAGAAGCAAGCTGGAGCGCTCCGACCCGAAAGTGGACAAGAGCGGATACCACCTCATCGTGCTGGCAAAGAACTACAACGGCTACAAGAACCTGATAAAGCTCGTGTCGAGGGCTTGGGTGGACGGATTCTACATGCGTCCGCGAACCGACCGCGCGGATCTGGAGAAATACCACGAAGACCTTATCGTCTGCTCGGCTTGTATCGCCGGAGAGGTGCCGGCAAAGATTCTGAAGGACGACATAGCCGGAGCGCGGGAGGCCATTGAATGGTATCAGCGAGTGTTCGGCGACGACTACTATCTGGAGCTGCAGCGCCATGAGGTGAAAGACCCCAACCAGCGCGCCAACCGTGAGACCTTCCCCCTGCAGCAGAAGGCAAACCGCGTACTCATACAGCTCGCCAAGGAATACGGCATAAAGCTGGTTTGTACGAACGACGCACACTTCGTGGACAAGGACAATGCCGAGGCACACGACCATCTGCTCTGTCTCGCCACGGGCAAAGACCTGGACGACCCCAACCGCATGCTCTACTCCAAGCAGGAGTGGTTCAAGACGCGCGAGGAGATGAACGAGGTGTTTGCCGACGTGCCCGAAGCCCTCTCCAACACCATCGAGATTCTCGACAAGGTGGAGACATACAGCATCGACCACGCACCTATCATGCCTTTCTTCCCTATTCCGGCTGAGTTCGGAACCGAGGAGGACACGCGCCGCAACATCACGCCGGAACAGCTCTATCATGAGTTCACGTCCGACGAGAACGGCGAGAACCCCCTGCCCAAGGAGGAGGCGGACAAGAAGATAAAGAAGCTTGGCGGCATCGACAAGCTATACAGGATAAAGTTTGAGGCCGACTACCTCGCCAAACTTGCCTACGACGGTGCAAAGGTGCGCTATGGCGACCCGCTGTCGAAGGAGGTGGCAGAGCGCGTCAAGTTCGAGCTCCATATCATGAAGACCATGGGATTCCCCGGCTACTTCCTCATCGTGCAGGACTTCATCAATTCCGCCCGCGACGAGCTGGGAGTGATGGTAGGGCCGGGACGTGGTTCGGCGGCAGGCTCCGTGGTGGCATACTGCTTGGGCATCACCAAGATAGACCCTATGAAGTATGACCTCCTGTTTGAGCGTTTCCTTAATCCGGACCGAATCTCGCTGCCTGATATCGATACCGACTTCGATGACGACGGGCGCGGAAAGGTGCTCGAATGGGTGGAAGACAAATACGGCCACGACAAGGTGGCGCACATCATCACATACGGCACGATGGCGACGAAGAACGCCCTGAAGGACGTGGCACGTGTGGAGAAGGTGCCGCTCCCCGTCATCAACCACCTGTGCAAGCAGATTCCCGACAAGCTGCCCGACGGGTTGAAGATGAACCTGCCGAATGCCATAAAGAGCGTGCCGGAACTGAGGGAGGCGGAGGTGTCGCCCGACGAAAGGCTGCGCAACACTATATCATACGCCAAGATGCTTGAAGGAACCGTGCGCGGAACGGGTATCCACGCCTGTGGTACCATCATCTGCCGCGATGCCATCAGCGACTGGGTGCCGGTATCCACTGCCGAGGACAAGGCCGACCCCGGACACAAGCTCCTCTGCACGCAATACGACGGACACGTAATCGAGGAGACGGGACTCATCAAGATGGACTTCCTCGGACTCAAGACCCTGTCAATCCTGAAGGAAGCCGTGGAGAACATTCGACTGCACACCGGCGATATCATCGACCTCGACACCATACCGATTGACGACCCCGACACATACAAGCTATACAGCGAGGGACGCACCATCGGAACATTCCAGTTCGAGTCTGCAGGAATGCAGAAATATCTGCGCGAGCTTCATCCCACCACATTCGAGGATATCATCGCCATGAACGCCCTCTACCGTCCGGGACCAATGGACTACATCCCGTCGTTCATCGCCCGAAAGAACGGCAAGGAGGAGATAAAGTATGATATCCCCTGCATGGAGAAATACCTGAAGGATACCTATGGAATCACCGTATACCAGGAGCAGGTGATGCTCCTGTCCAGACAGCTCGCCGACTTCACCCGAGGTCAGAGCGACGCCCTGCGTAAGGCGATGGGTAAGAAGAAGAAAGCCATCGTAGACCAGATGAAGCCTATGTTCATCGAAGGCGGAAAGAAAAACGGACACGACCCGAAGGTGCTCGAGAAAATCTGGGCAGACTGGGAGAAATTCGCATCCTATGCCTTCAACAAGAGTCACGCCACGTGCTACTCATGGGTGGCATACCAGACAGCATATCTCAAGGCACATTACCCCGCCGAATACATGGCGGCGAACATGAGCCGGAACCTTGCCAACATCACCGAAATCACCAAGCTCATGGACGAATGCAAGGCCATGGGCATCGAGACGCTCGGACCCGATGTGAACGAGAGCCGAAACAAGTTCAGCGTGAACAAGGGCGGAGCCATCCGCTTCGGACTCGCAGCAATAAAGGGTATGGGAACGGCAGCCGCCGAAGCCCTGATAAACGAGAGGGAGAAGAACGGACCATACAAGGACATCTTCGATGTGGTGCAGCGCGTGAACCTCAGTGCCTGCAACCGCAAATGCTTCGAGAGCATGGCGCTGAGCGGCGGATTCGACAGCTTCGGCATCAAGCGTGAGGACTATTTCGCACAGAACGAGAAGGGCGAAAGCTTCTTCGACACCATACTCCGCTACGGACAGGCGTACCAGACGGCACAGAGCGAGGCACAGAATTCCCTCTTCGGCGGTTTCGACGCCGTTGAAATAGCCACGCCAAAGATTCATGAGGGCGAACGGTGGAGCGACATCGAGCGACTCAACAAGGAGCGCGACCTTGTGGGAATATACCTCTCGGCGCATCCGCTCGACGAATATGCCGTGGTGCTCAATAATCTCTGCAACACGAAATGCCCGGAGATTTCCGATAAGGAAGAGCTGGCGAAAAGGGGCGAAGTGACGGTGGGCGGCATCGTCACGGCCGTGAGGGACTCCTTCACAAAGAAGGGAACGCCATGCGGCTTCGTCACGATAGAGGACTTTTCCGGTTCCGGCGAACTTGCCCTTTTCGCCGATTCGTGGGGCAGATGGAAGGGAATGCTCTCCATCGGCGCCTCCGTGTTCATCTCCGCCAAGGTAACACAGAAATACGGCAGCAACTTCTACGACTTCAACATCGGAGACATACAGTATATGGAGAAGGTGAAGGATGATCGGATAGAGAAGCTGACGATAGACATCGACCCGCAGAAGATAACGGATATAATGGTTTCCGACTTGTTTGAGATAATGAAGCAGTCGGCAGGCAAGACGCAGGTGTACGTGCAGCTCAACAGCCTTGAGGACCGCCGCAACGTGACTATGCGCTCCAAATTGCCGGGCATCGACGTGACTCGCGACCTGCTGATGTTCATCGAACACTGCGAGGCTATGAGATACCACATAAACTGATTGCCATATAAACAGATTGCCATATAAACAGATTGCTGCATGAGCCGATTGCTGCATGAACCGATAAAGGAATTAACAGGTTAAGCAGCCAACTGCTGAAAAAGCAAAACCGGTAAAGGAATCAATAAATCAATAAACCAAATAAAGAATAACAAGAAAATGGAAGTAACAATCACCGCTGAGAACTTTGAAAGTTTGAAGAATGGCGAAATGCCTTTAGTAGTAGATTTCTGGGCTACATGGTGTGGCCCTTGTCGTGCCATCGCTCCTTATATCGAGGAACTCGCAAAGGAGTATGACGGCAAGATAGTAGTAGGAAAGTGTGACGTTGAGGAGAACGACGACATCGTAATGGAATACGGTGTGCGCAACATCCCTACAATCCTCTTCTTCAAGGGAGGCGAGGTAGTAGACCGCCTGGTAGGCGGACAGTCAAAGTCAGCTATCCAGAAGAAGTTCGAGACCCTGCTGTAATGTCAGGAAAGGCGTCAATCCATTAACGGGAAACGGAAGACACACCGGCCTTAATGGAAAGACACTCATCCCTTAACGGAATCATACAATAATCCCTCAATGGAGAAGCACCGTTCATCCGGACGGCTTGTCTCATTGAGGGATTGTTGCATATATATTATTATAGGTATATATGGCGGATAGCCTGTATATTGCCTTTTATCTTTTCTTTCTTTATCTTTTCCCCTTGAAGAAATCCTGCATCAGCGACCGACATTCCTCCTCGAGCACTCCGCTTACCACAGTTGCCTTGGGATGGAAGGCGTTTGGGGCAAACTTGCGGTAGCCACGCTTCTCGTCGGGCGCTCCGTAGACGATGCGCGGAATCTGTGCCCAACCGATGGCACCGGCACACATGGGGCATGGTTCCACCGTGACGTAGAGCGTGCAGTCGGTGAGGTATTTCCCGCCAAGGGCATTGGCGGCAGCCGTTATCGCCTGCATCTCGGCATGGGCGGTAACGTCGTTGAGAGTTTCGGTGAGGTTGTGGGCGCGGGATATTATCCTGTCGCGGCATACTATTATTGCGCCGATGGGTATCTCGCCTTCGTCATAGGCGGCCTGGGCCTCGATGAGGGCCTTGCGCATGAATTGCTCGTCTTGTGACATCAGAACCTTACACTCCTTGTGCCGTCTTCATTCTCCACTATCTCCACGCGAACAGTGTCCTCGGGCAGGAGGTCTTCCACCAGCTCCGGCCATTCTATGAAGCATACGCCGCCGCCATAGAAATAGTCTTCATAACCCATGTCGTACACCTCCTCCAGCTTCTTGATGCGGTAGAAGTCGAAGTGGTATATCGGGTAGTCCACCTTTGTGGATGTATATTCGTTAACGATGGCGAATGTGGGCGAAGTGACGGTATCCTCCACTCCGAGATATTCGCATATTGCCTTGATGAATGTGGTCTTGCCGGCACCCATCTTTCCGTAGAAAGCATATACTTTGCCGTCAGACATCTTGTTTACGAACTCTTCGGCAGCCTTTGGCAGACTGTCGAGCGATGGGATTGATATTTCCTGGTTCATGATTGCATTTACTTATTTAGTTTCTCTTTTTCCTTTTCATTGTCACCAGCGGGATGAGCATCTCCTCCATAGAGATTCCGCCGTGCTGGAAGGTGTCCTTGTAGTAAGACACGTAGTAGTTGTAGTTGTTCGGATAGGCGAAGAATGTATCGCCTGTGGCGAACACGTACGAGGTGCTCAGATTGGGCGACGGAAGCTGTGCCCTGTGTGGCTCCTTGATTACGAACACGTCCTTTGCGTTGCAGTTAAGGTTCTTGCCGAGCTTGTAGCGCAGGTTGGTGTTCGTGTTGCGGTCGCCCACAATCTTCACGGGCCTTGAGGCGCGGATGCTGCCGTGGTCGGTGGTCAATACCACGGTGTAGTCGCTGTCGGCAAGCCGGCGGAAGAGGTCAGACAGCACAGTGTGGCGGAACCAGCTCAGTGTGATGCTGCGGTATGCCGACTCGTTGTTGGCAAGTTCCCTCACCATCTTCGATTCGGTGCGCGCATGGCTCAGCATGTCGATGAAGTTTATCACCACCACGTTGAGGTCGTTCTCCGCCAGCTGGTTGAACTGCTGCAGCAGCTTGTCCGCACCTGTGGAGTCGTTCACCTTATGGTAAGAGAATTTCGTTCCGCTCCTGCGGTATCTCTCGAGCTGGGTCTGTATCAGCGGTGCCTCGTTGAGGTTCTTGCCCTCCTCTTCGTCCTCGTCCACCCAGAGCTCGGGAAACATCTCCGCTATCTGTGTAGGCATCAGTCCGCTGAATATCGCATTGCGGGCGTATTGTGTCACGGTGGGCAGAATACTCATGTATAGGCTCTCGTCGATGTCAAACATATCTCCGATTTCCCTTGCCAGCATCTTCCACTGGTCGTATCTGAAGTTGTCCACCACGATGAGGAACACCTTCTCGCCCTTGTCTATCAGCGGGAAGAGCTTCCTGCTGAATATATTGTTGCTCATGAGCGGACGTGTGGGGCTTTGTGCCGTCTTCGGGTCCACCCAATCCATATAGTTGTTTCTGATGAACTTGGCGAATCCGTTGTTCGCCTCGCTCTTCTGCATCATGAGCATCTCGGTCATGTTGCTCTCGGTGCTGCTCAGTTCCAGTTCCCAGTGCACGAGAATCCTGTATACCTCCATCCAGTCGTCCACCGTCCTGCAGCTGTCTATCTTCGAAGAAATGTTCATGAAGTTCTGCTGGTATCCGGTCTGCGTCACCTCGGTCACGATTTCCTTCCTGTGTATGTTCTTCTTCAGCGTGAGCAGAATCTGACTGGGATTCACGGGCTTTATCAGATAGTCGGCAATCTTCGAGCCGATAGCCTGTTCCATGATGTTCTCCTCCTCGCTTTTCGTCACCATCACTACGGGTGTTGCGGGCAGTATTTCCTTAATCTGCTGCAGGGTTTCCAGTCCGCTGATGCCCGGCATCATCTCGTCGAGCAGCACGAGGTCGAAGTTGTGCTGCCGACATTCGTCAATGGCATCGGTGCCGTTGCTCACGGTAATCACCTCATATCCTTTCTTCTCAAGAAATATAATGTGGGCGTGGAGAAGTTCAATCTCGTCGTCTACCCATAAAAGAAGTCCATTGCTCATAGATGTCTCTGATAATCAATAATTAATCCAATAATAATCTCTTGCTCAATCTGTCACCCTCTCGCCCTTAGAAGCCATCAAGCTCATAGTAGTCGTCCTCAAGGTTGAGGTTTTGTTGAGGCTCCTGTTCCGGCTGGGTCGGGGTTACGGGGATGGTGATGGAGTCGGGGTCGGGCTGCTCGGGCTTGGCGGTGGTAGGGGCCGGCTCGGACAGCGCGGGCTTTTCAGACGATTTATACGGCTCGGACTTTCTGGCCGGCTCAGTCGGTTCGGCCGGTTGGATGATGAAGGTGTTGGAATCCTCCTGGTTGTCCGGGGTGTCTGAGTTATCCGGACTGTCAAAGCTTTCTGATTTGTTGGAGCTGTCCAAGTTGTCAGATTTGTCCGGACTGTCAATTATCTCCATACTGTTCGAGTTTCCGGCAGGCTCTTCCTTTGCCTTGGTGTCTTCTATCGGAATCACCGTGTCGTCGGTCGGCTCCTCCGCCTTGCCGTTGTCTGCAGGCACACCGATCTGCATGAAGAGGTCGTCGTCGATCACGCCGCCGTTTACGAGCTTGTCTCCAGACTCCTTGCCGTCGGCAGGTTCCGTTTCTTCCGCCGCCTTCTCGTATTCTATCGTTTCCGGTTCGGTGAGCAGTTCCACGGTGCTTATGCGCAGCGGGATGAAGTGCTTCTCGTAGAACTTCTCGTAGTCGTCGTAGCTGAAGTGCGTGCCGAGCAGCTCACGGTTCTTGTCGCTGATGATTATCGTGCGGCATTTCCTCGTCAGCCGCAGCATGTTCTTGTTGCTGTATAGCTGACGGGCATACTGCAGCGCCTCGTCGTAGCTCTTGAATCCGCTTACGATCATGCGCTTCAGTCCGTCAATCTCCTCCGTCGTGATGCCGAAGTTCCTCACGATGAAGTTGGAGAAATTATACTTTGCCAGTTCATAGAGCAGCTGGTTCTCGTTTACCACCGAGTCGGCATGATATGCTATGATGAATGAGAAATCGGCTGTTCTGTCTGCCGTGAACTTGCGCGTCTTGATGGAGTCGCTGTCGCTCATCACCACGCTGCGCCTTGCCCACACGTCGCTGATGTCGAACTTGCCGCCATGCAGCGTCCGTCCGGCCTTCACTCCGTTGATGATCATTCCTGCCAGGGTGCTCACATCGCTCTTAGGGTATTTGTCCACCACTTCCTGCATGTTGTCCACGCAGCCCTTGGCGTCGCCCTCGTTGAGCTTTGCCATACCGTTGAAGAAGATGAACTTGTCGCGGTTGGCGCCGAGCGGGAACCTGGTTTCCGACACTTTAACGTTTTTCCTCACCTCGTCCAGCCGGTCTGCCTTGAAGGCGTCATAGGTGGAGGCATAGAGCGAGTCCTCTATGTGCACGCCGAAGCGTGCGTTCTCCTCGAAGTTGGGGTCGGAGAGCAGTGTTGTCCACTGACTGTCGGGGAATCCGCTCTTGAGCTTTTCCAGATACGTCCGCGCCACGTCGGGCTGCCCCTTGCGGCTGTAGAGCAGGAAGAGATGGTACCACGCATTGTCCATGCCCTCATAGTCGGGGTAGTTGTCAGAGAGTCTGCGCAGTTCCTTCTCGCTGAGCGGCAGGTTGTCGAGCTTGTCCTTGAATATCACTCCGGCGTTATACAGCCCGTCCATTATCAGCTTGTTGCTCTCGGCTATCTGTTCTTCGCTGAACGGAATCTGCGCCAGATAATACTCCCTCTTGTGCGGGTCGTTCTGTGCACTGTCCGTCACGTTCTTTATCGAGTCCTCTATGGCAGCCGCCGTGGCGAGCGAATCGCGCATCTCGTCGGTCATCTCCTCCACGCCGGGCGTCTGTGCCACCACGGTCTTGTTCACGCGCTGCCAGTCGTCCACGTTCTCGCGCTTGCCCCATATCTTCTGGAACTGCTGCTTGCCCTGGTTCACTGTCATCTGGTTGTAGAAATACCAGAGAGCGTTGCGCTGGTTCGTCTGGTTGTTCTGCGTCTGGTTGTGCCTGTTCTGGGTGTTGCCCGTGTTGCCGCTGTTCTCGGCAATCTTCTGCTGCGCCTCAGCTTCAGCCTGTGCGTCGCGCTCCGCCTTCTCCTTCTTCTTCAGTGCCTCTATCACTCGGTCGATGGCGGCGTTCCTTTCCTTCTCCGGCATCTTGGCGAGAGCCTGCAGTGAGTCCTGCAGATGCACGGCGTCGGTGTATGGCACGAGTTCGTCGAGAATCTTAGAGCGGTCGGAGAGCTGCTTGTAGTCCTTGCGGTCCTTGTCGAGCAGTCCGATGGCCTCGCCGTAACACCTCTGTGCGTTGCTGAAGTCCTCCCTCACCCAGTATATGTCGCCGAGCGTGAGCAGCAGCACTCCCTTCTCTATGCCGTTCCGCGTGGATTTGGCGTTGCCTTGCTCATAGGCATCGATGGCCCTGAGCGTATCCTTCTGCAGCATGTATATGTTGCCCATGGCATAATACACCTGGTCGAGATAATCCTTGTTGTTGTCGTTGCGCGCCATGCGCTTCAGCCTGCCCACCATCTGCTTTCCCTTGCCTCCTGCCATCACCTCGGTCATGGCGATGCGGGCGTTGAATTCCAGTTCGTATGGAGGGTTCTGGCGTATCACTTTCTTGTATGCCTTGTAAGCCTCGAGCTTGTTGCCCAGCTCCTCCTGCAGCTGTCCCATGATATACCATTCGCGGGCGCGCTGCTTCCTCCTGCCCTCATGGCGTATCACCTTGCGCAGATACGGCACGGCCTCGGCGTATCTGCCCGACTTGATGTAGTAGTCGGCATAGGCATAGTCCCAGTCCTTCCTTGCCCTCCAGCTCATGGAGTCGCGGCCCATCTTGCTTATCACGTCCTCAGCGTCGTAGAGCCAGTCCTGCTCCGTGTAGCATCTTGCCAGCCATGCCCTTGCCTTGCCGTAGATGGCGGGCTGAGTGGCATACAGACGGCTCATGTAGGAGAAGGTGGATGCTGCCTCCTCAAACTTGCCCTGCATGAACTGCGAGCGGCCCATCAGAAGCCACGCCTTCCAGAGGAATGGGTTGTATTCCCTGCGGTTCAGCCATTCTATGTCTCTTGCCGTCTTTTTCCTCGACTTGTTCCATTCCGGCCGCTTTTTGATGCTGTGCAGCTTTATCGCCTTCTGGCATTTCTCTATCGCACGGTCGAAGTTTCCCTTTCCCAGTTCGCGGCTCTTCTTGTTGCCCACGGTGTATAGGGGCAACATCTCCGTGAAGTTGTCCTTGTTGCCGTTCTCTTTCTCCAGCGAGGCGTCGATATAGGCGAGCGAACCGTTGTAATATGTGTTGTATCTCGCATTGAACGAGTGCCACCACCGGCTTTTCGACGTGTTTTTCTGCGTCGAACATCCGATGGCCGTCATAATGGCGAGGAATGCCACTACGATTACTATATGTTTGTTTCTGATATCATTCACACTATATTAACTTGCAAATCCCTCTTTTATTGTGTTTCGTCCAAGATATATCTGGCTTTTTATTTCATTACCTTCCTATAAATATATTATTGGAAGTTGACGAGTAAACAAGTTGACGAGTAAACAAGTTGACGAGGAAATGGGTTGACGAGTTGATGAGGAAATGGGGTTGCAGGGAAGCATGAGACAGTACTTTTATGGATTCGGATAGAAGTACTGGAGTAATCCTATAGAAGTACTGGAGTAATCCTATAGAAGTACTGGAGTAATCCCATAGAAGTACTGGAGTAATCCAATGCAAGTACTGGAGTAATCCAATAAGGAGTACTGGAGTAATCCTATAGGAGTACTGGAGTATCCAATGCAAGTACTGTCAGATTTGTCTTTTTTCTCTTTATTTCTTGTGCCGGGAAACGAACAGTCGCCCTGAAAAGGCGGAAGTATCCGTTCATGATACTCTTGCCTTTACAGGGCGACCTGTCTGTTTGTGTGGATTCCCCCTCGGAGGACATCCGCTATCTGATGATTATCTTGTGCATCTTCCTGCTGCCGTCAGCCTTCCGGGCCACGATGTATACTCCCTTTTCGAGGGCGTTGAGGCTGTGGACGTTGCCTTGGATGAGCTGGCCGCCTACGGAGTAGATGTCCATGTCCTGGGCTGTGTCGATATCCTCGATGGCGGAAATGCCAAGAGGCGTACCCTTCGTGACGGTCAGTGTGCCGGTGGAGTAGGAGAGCTTGTAGTTCTCCGCCTCGCCGCCGCTCACGGTGATTACGTATTCGCCCATGAGGGATGTCTCGTCGGCTTCGCATGTGGCGATGGGCAGAGTGGTGAACACCTCTTTCGTCTCGTCGTTCTTGAATCCGCTGAAGGTGAGTTTGAACTCAGGGTTCTTCTCGCCCTCCGCACGTGTGGCGTCCTCCACGCCCACGCTGAGCGGAGCTTTGGTGATAAGCAGGAAGCCATCTTCAAAGTCCACTGCCGGGTCGGTTATCGTACCTGCCTCCACGTGGATTGGATATTTGCCCACGGGCGAGGTCGGTGTGGCGTCGCAGGTGACGACTGGTGTGCCTTCCACGAAGTCGCCGTTGATGGCATAACCCATTCTCGGATTCTCCTCGCCGTATTTGCGTGTGGTGTTGCGCGCCTTCACCGTCGTGCCGTATTCCTTTATGTTGGTGAATTCGCCCCACTGTGATGCTGCCTTGAACTTTGCCACGCTGCCTGCCCTGACATAGAGCGTACATTCGGTCTTGTCCACTTTCTCGAACAGTCCGGCGCCGATGGTTGTCAGCGGTGTCTTGTCCACCACTCTGATTTCCTTCAGTCCGTTGCAGTTGGCGAATGCCCTCTCACCGATATCGGTCAGCTGGCTGCCCAGTGTCAGTTTGATGATTTCTCCCCTGCATGAGAATGCGTAGCTCTCCACCTTCGTCACGTCGCCTGTCAGCTTCATGTCGGATGTCACCTTGGGCAGTGATGCGATGACGGTCTTGCCGTCGGTCGAATACACGATGTTCTCCTCAATCTTGAAGTCGGCGTCCTCGGCCGGGGTGATGTCCATCTTGGTCAGTCTGCCGCATCCGCCGATGGCTCCTGTGCCGAAGCTCTTGATGCCCTTCGGCAGATTGATTACGCGCAGCGTGGAACAGCCGTAGAATGCCTTCCTCGGCAGTATGTCGTCTTCCGTGATGCTCAGCGGCGCACCTGATTCCATGAGGTAAGCCTCGCCTCCGGCAATGATCTTCGCCTTGCTCAGGTCGAGCACTCTCAGTTTTCCGTCGGTATTCTTTCCCTGTTTGTCGTTGCCAGCCATCTCGCGGATGGTCTTCAGGTCGGTGCCGTTGATGCTGCCCTTCACTTTCAGCGTGTCGTATTTGAAGTAGAATTCCTTGTTGATGAGCGACTGCAGCGTGCCGGGCTGTTCCACTTCCACGGAGTCGGACATAAGCTCTCCCAGTCCCTCGGGCATGATGTCAATGATGGCGTCCTGGTTGCGCGAGAATTGGCTGCCGCTCGGGTTGAGCAGTGCGATGTCGTAGTATCCGTCGTCGTCGCCTTCCCATCCCCAGTTGATGTGCACTCGTCCGTCCTTGTCGTATCCGTCGAGCACGAAGGAGTGTCCTCCCTGCCAGTCGTCGCCGCCGTATACGATGGGCAGCTTCCTCGTGAGCTGGTCGTAGATCATTTCCATCCATTCCTTCTCCGTGTAGTCATCGCGGAACTTGTATTTCGCCTCCTTCAGTCCGAAGTATTTCTGCAGTCCGTCCGTTGCCTCGTCGTGGTATGCACCGCTGCCGTTCGGCGAGTACATCATGTTGGCTGATACTCCGCAGTCTCTCATCAGCAGCGCCACGGCGTTGCCCTGTGCTGTGGTGTAAGCCCCGAAGGTGTAGGTGTCGATCATGCTGTCCCAGTCGTAGTAGTCATTCTCGAAGTCGGCTGTCACGGGAGTTCCGTTCTTGTCGTTCGTCGGATAATAGATTGTTCTCTTGCCCACGCCGTTTCTCGGACCCTTGTGGTAGTAGAGAACCTGTGCGGTTGACGTTGCCACGCATCCCGTAAGACACGTTCCTTCGTCGCCCACCGGACAGAGGTTCCAGTATGGCGCCTCCTGTCCCCATTGGGATTTGCAGAGCGAAGCCACTGCCGCGTCAAACCTGTTTGAGTCGGGCTTGGTCACTCTCTTTATCGTCGTGTTGCTCCGTGCGGCGCTTGCCACGGCCTCGTTCACCGCCTGCAGCCACCAAAGGAAGTTCTTGTTCGTAATCCTCTGCTTTATCTTCGCATCGGAATATCCCAACACTTCGGGTGCCACGTCGTCTGTGGCTATTACGGCGAATCCTTCTCCGCCCTCACGGCTGTATATCACGTAGCCCTCGTCTCTCGTTATCTCCTTCAGCCTGATGTTGGCGGGAGCTGCCTTTCCGTTGCCTGTGCGTTTGGCAAGTATTGACTTCGCCGCCTGCTGCATCTGTGCTGCGGTGCGCGGATTGGCGTCGGCGTTGCCGGGGGCGCATATCAGCATGACCACCGCTGCGGCCAGCGAGCACAGGCCCTTGCGGGTATTAAGATGATGTTGTATCATAATGTGGATGAGTTATTGATGATTGAAGAAAAATGCCACACCCGTCTTCTTTGGCGGATGTGGCATTCGTTATGTTCGGGTTATCTGTATGCCACGCATGGTGTTATCTGATGATAACCTTCTGGTCGTTGATGATGTAAGAACCGTTCTTCAGCGTCTTGAGCGTCTTCATTCCCTTGCCGATGAGCTTGCCGTCGGTGGTGTAGACGTCGTAGGAAGATGCCTTCAGGATGTTCTCCACTGATTCGATGTCTGTGGTGATGGCTGGTGCCAGCGTTGCCTCAGACTCTCCGTCGGCGAACAGGGCTGAAACGGCGTATACGTATGTCTTCTCCGGCTCCACGGTGTTGTCGGTGAATGCGAGCTCGTCGCCCTTGACAGACTTCAGCAGCTTGCCGTCGCGGTATACGTTGTAGCCGGTCACGGTTCCTGAACCTGCCTCGAAGTTCACGTCGTCAATCATGAACATGAAGTTCTGGGCACTGCTTGTGGTCTGGTGGATGGCGAAGCGCTTGGCTCCCTCAGGGATGTCCACTGTCACCTGTTCCCATGAACCGCTGTTTGCAGTGTGCGTGTTGCCGATCTTCACGAAGTCATTGATATCGGTGCTGCCTGTAGAGTACAGTACATCGAATGTCTCGGCAAAGCTTTCGTTTTCGGAGGTGAGGTTGCTCACCCAGAATGTCACGATCTGCTTCCTTCCGCTCAGACTCGGGCTGATGAGCCAGTTGTCGGCGTCGCAGAGGTTGCCGGTCGTTGGATTGCCCTTATAGAATGAAGCTACATACTTGTCTCCTGCGTGAGGTGCCAGGTCTGGATTGTTGTACAATACGCCCTGTGTGAGCCAGTTGTTCAATGGGTCTACCACTGTGAATGCGAAATTCTCTCCCTGTGTAGGATATGAGATTTTCTCGAAGATGCCGCCGGTTACCGCCTCGGCTGGGGTAGAGGTTCCTACTGCTCCCGTCCATCCGCCGAAGCTGTCCTTTGCCCATGACTCACATTCCTCGAATCCGTCTTCTGTCATGATTGCCGATTCTGCCACGGCGCTCCATAATACTCTTACGCTGTTCTTGCCCACATAGTCTGCGTTTACAACCTCCGGACGCGGCTTGTTTGAAACGTCGAATGTGAGGGAAACGGACTTCGTGTTGTTCTCCAGGTTCAGGTCGGTCTCATATTCCACCTCCGCCTTCAGTTCGATGGCTTCGCCCTGATCCATCACGCTCGACGTGTAGTCGAATGTGTATTTCTTTGAAGCGAACGGAGCGAGGTCGGCCTTCTCCTCCTTGGAGTCGATGAGCTTGTCGCCGGCATAGAGCTTCACGGTGTAGTCGGTTGCGTTGTCGCTGCCGAAGTTGGTCACAGTCACGTCTACCTTTGCCGTTTCGCCCTTCTTCACCTTTGCAGGAGCGGTGACGTCGTTCACCGAAAGGTCGTATTCATAAACGTCGCGGACGTAGATTTCGTCCATGTAGAACATCTCCTTCTTGTTGCCGGTTCCCTTGAACTGCAGGATGATGTAAGGCAGGTTGGCGTATTCTGGCTTCAGCGAAACGTATTCGCGGACCCACATACCCTTGTCTTTGGCCACGTCGATGGTCTTCAGCTCGTCCACCGTGCCGTCTGGCTTCTTCACGGAGATGGCAAACTTGGCGTTTGTTCCTTCATTGCCTCTGTGGCTGAAGATAAGCATTGGGTTGGTAGCTCCGGAGAGGTTTATCTTACCGGTTCCGAGGATTCCGTATCCGTCGTCTTCCTCGCTTTCGAATGCGAAGCATCCGTTGTCGTCGTCAGAAGAAACGTTCCTGAGCAGACCCAGATAGCTGAAGTCCTTCTCGCTCGTTGTCCACATGGAGTGGCCCAGTGTGCCGTCAGGTGCGCTCTCGAAGAACGGAGTGTTGTATGGCTTGCCCACGATGATTGCCGGAGCCAGACCCACGGCGCTCTCGCCGGCATCGTTGATTGCCGAAACGCCGAAGCGTGCCAGTGTCTGTTCGCCCTCGTTCGTCACGCAGGCCTTCTCGTAGAAGTTCGTTCCGGCTGGAACGTCAGCCTCGAATACGGCCGACAGACTGCCGTCGTAGTCCTGCTCCACGGTATAGAACTTGTGTGCGGTGTGCTCTGTGTCGACATATCCGCCGTTCTTTCCGGTCTCCTTGTCAACCCATGACACCTTGATTGATGTGGTCTGGTCGACGGAAGTCATGGTCGGGAAGTTTGGTTTGTCCACACCCACGTATACCGTTACAGTTTCCGTCGTGTTTCCCTCTCCGTCGGCATTGAAGGATGTCACGCTGTATTCGTTGAGTCCGTTTGCAGCGGCGTTGTCCACGTATGTCTGCTTTGAGCCTGGAGCCACGTCCTTGATTTCCTTTATCACCTCTTCGCCGCGCTTGATCTTCAGTGTCACGTTGCCCGTGAGGTCTTTGCCGTTGATGGTCTTCGATGGAGTGGTGAAGCTGATGGTTGCGCTCTTCGCACCCTTAGCGCCGGGAGCAACGGTGAAGTCGCCCACTGCTGCAGGCACAGTTACCCTCTTTCCTGCGCTCACGCTTATATCATCGAGATAGAGCAGATACATGTTCTTCTCGCTGACAGCGTGGAAGCCGATGTACAGATTGCCGTCCTTGTCTGCTGTAATCTCCTTCTCAAACTCCTGGTAGTCGCCGGGGAGTGTGGTTGCAGGGAGCACTTCGGTCGTCATTCCTGCCACGCTGCAGTCTGAACCGCACTTCACCTCAAGGCGCTCTGCGTAGGAAGGCAGATAAGACCTTGCCTTGAACTTGATGGTATATACCTTGCCCTTCTCCACCTTGATAGGAGGAGTGATGAGCCAGTCGTCGGCATTGTTGTCCGCACTGTATTTATAGCTTGCCACACCCTGGTTGTCGCCAAGTTTGCTGAATCCCCACTTCGAATCGTCGTTGTTGTTGTCGATGACGGTGAAGTTCTGCAGTGCAGCCTCCGTGTTGAACGTCTCCAGGTATGGAGGTTCGATAGACTCGCCGAATACCTTGTAGTCGGTGCGTGCCTCCTCGCCGGTCATCTTCTCGTTGTATGCCTTTATACCGTATGAGTAGGCTGTCAGCGTGCCGCTTGTGAGCTTGTCCGTGCAGCTTGTGGCGGTGATGCCCTTTGCCACGGTCTTCATGTCAGGATAGCGCACCACGTCGTATTTCACGTTGCCGATGTATCCGTCGTTGACACCTTCCGTCACGGCGTTCCACGACAGGCTGACGTCGCCCGCATCGCTCATCGTGAACTTCAGTCCGTCTGCCATCTTCGGAGTGTCGAAGCCCACATACTTTGTTATCTTTGCCACCTCGCCCTTGCCGTCGGCGTTTGAGGTGGTCACGTTTATTCTCTTTATACCGTCGGTGTCAAACGTCACGTTTTCCGTAACCATGGCTCCGGCAGAACCGCTTCCGCTTTTCAATACCGTGTTGCCCACGGCGATGCTGTATGAAACGCTGCCCGAGAGGTTTCCGCCGCCCACGTTCTTCGTAGGCAACTTGAACGATACCTTTCCGCTCAGACTGCCGTTGAGGAATTCCGTGGCGAGTGCGGTAGCCGCAGCCGGTGCCGTTTCGGCGAGAGCCTCAGGCAGGGTGAGCATCGTCACGGTGTTGTCGTTGGTGAATTCGCCCACGAGTTCCAGGGCTGCCGTAGACAGGTTCACGGCGTATAGCTTCGAAGTGCCGCGGTAGTCCACGCTCGCCCAATAGAACTTGTTGTCCTTCTGGTCTATTTCTCCGGCCTGCATGCTGTACTGCTCGTCGCTGTTCATCACGGTGATGCCCGTGGAGCCTATCTTGGTCTCCTTTGCCGTCGCAGCGTCAATCTTATACAGATTGCCGTCGTCGGCAACGCCATACAATACGTTGTCGCTCGTGATACCGAGGGCAATATAGAAGTTGTTCAGCGTTCCGATAGTGGAGCGCGTACGGTTTGCATAGTCAGCGATACCGAGCTCCATGCTCTGTGCGTCTTCGCTATAGAAGCATCCGTATATCGTGCCGTCCTTTGCCACGGCCGTTTCGCTGGCAATCATGCTCACGCCGTCCGTTGTTGTGATGGGGTCGCCGATTTCCTGCCAGGTCTCCGTGTCGAAGGTTCTTACCTCCACGAAAATGAATCCGGAGCCAACTTCATACTGCACGATATACATCTTGTCGCCCACGATTGCACCGCCGCCGTTAGGCACGATGTCCTTGGTCATTCCCAGCGGCTCCAATGCCATGCTGCTTCCGGCGAAGAACTTGTAGATGCCATATTGTGGCTTGCCCTGCTCCCACGTGTTGTCGTAGACCACGTCGCCCCACATCTCTCTTGGCATGGCGTATTTGGCCGACCTCAGCGGCACTCTCGGTTCGAGCGCCAGCGGAGCTACCGTACCGCCGTCGTGCATTCTCCACAGACCGTTCGGACGGTTTGTTCTCGGGGCTTTCACCCTGAAGAGCTTCGAATAAGAATGTTGTGTCTTTTCCTTCATCTTGCGCACGTCGGCAGGATTCATCTTCCTCACCTTCTGCGTGGCAGATGTCTGTACAGAGTTACGCAAGCCCATGTTGAGGCTTTGCGCATTCGTCTTCATTGGCAGCAACAGCATGGCAGCCGTAGCTCCAGTGATGATGAAGTTAAGTTTGTTGTTCATAAGCAAATAGTGTATGTAACTCAAGTTTCGGATTTAGAATTCAAGCCGTTTGAGCATACTCTCTAAGTGCAGCCAATCTCTTGTCATTCTCAATAATTTGGATGGTTAGTTCATCGGAGTCAGCACCAATGAGTTCTGAAACGACGGCTACCACCTCTATTATGATTGCCCATATCTTTTCAACCACCGTCAGTTCGTGTACTCCGAGATACATGTCACCGAACAGTCCTCCTATGGTGTCATAGTCGAGTGTTCTTTTTATTGAGGCGAGTATGTTGTAACGTATCATGACCAATGAAACATGTGCAATATGGGCGGAAAAGTCGCGGGATGAACAATCTGCAAGTCCAAGCAGACGTTTGCTGTCTGAGAAGAACACTTCTATGCTCCAACGCATGGAGTATATCTCGTAGGCACGCATAAAACGGAGGCTCAGATCTGTTGCAAGAAGTACTTTCCACGCTTCCTTTTTGCCCCTCTTGCAAAAGAACAATTTTACGGAACGTTTTCCAAGCACAACTTCAATTTCGGCATAATGGCAATGGTAGCGCCTGCTGTATTTCACTTCCTTCTTAGCCTTAAGTTTG
>OLSD01000750.1_pt1 | contig 30259 bp, 27 predicted proteins | sample 1672211 | NCBI WGS metagenome assembly OLSD01 (sample SAMEA3136659, study PRJEB25190) | human gut metagenome | reverse complement strand
AATTTTCGTAGATTATATATAATCCGGTATCGTCGGTTCTAATCAAATCTGATCGTGGCAAACCCGAATTTCACTTTGTGAAGCTCCACAAATTTTTGATCTGCGCAGCCAGCGTATCATAATCCCACAAGATCTTACTTCGACTTCTACTGTTGGGATCGTTTACCATGATTTCACCGTCAATCTCTTTTACGAGTACGATAAAATGTCCGGCAGTTGTAAAATTACCCGGTCGCATACTGCATATGATCGGTTCTCCGGCATCCAGATGCTTCATGATCACATTGCGATCCAGACTCAGTTCCTGACCATGAATACCATAATGTTCGCATCCTTCTGTCATAATTGCCCAGGATGTTCCAGTGCCTTCCTTATAATAGCCTGCCGATTCGGCATATGATGCCACTGCATCCGGTGTTGCATCGGTATCTTTTGTCAGACCAACAATTACCATCGAAAGACAGGTGGGTGCGCATCCAGAGATAGCGATATTATTGTTTCCGTATGGTGCATATCCCCAACGCTTGTCCCATTGGAGCAGAAGTGGAATATCCTCTTTTTTCTCTGCGTGTGTCAAGCCTCCATTTGCCACAGGCTCTGCAGTCAGGTAGCCTTTTACGAAATCCAGCATTTCTGAATTATTGGAAAGAGCAAGCATTAACGCTTCCGGATATTCATCGTAGTGCTCGTAGATTTTCGCATAGTCTTTGTCCGTCTGCGCCAGCTTATGAATCTGTTCTTTTAATTCGGAACCCTCTCTTAGTACTGGCATATCTGGTGAAGCATCCGCTTCCATTACATAGCCTGCCGGAATACTAGATTCGGCTTCCTTCCATGTTAGATTCCCAAGCTTCAATTGTGAAATGTGGTTTGCAAATACCAGCAATCCTATCAGCACAAATGTCAGGCACACGAGTCGGAAGATTGCACGAATTCGCTTTTTTCGCCTGCGCATTTGTCTTCTCTGTCGTATTCTTCGCCTCTGTGCATATTCATCCATTATTATTTTCCCCTTTTTTCGATTGCTACATGCCAAAAAGCTATCGGCTTTACTATTATTACTGTAACAAAAATGATTCTATTTTGTTTTCATATTCTATTACAATCTCATTATGACTTTCTTAAAATTTGATCCGATGCGTCATTTTGACGATATAGCTTCTAAATTTGAAACCGCCTTAAATCAGGCATGTGACGAACTTATGGAAAAAGGTTTTGTGAAAGCAGAAGATATTAAAAAAAGAATCCCTTTGCGAAAACTATAATTGTTTGCATTAAGAACTGCAATTTCTCCGATGTTTTTCTATACTTTTTCACTATTTTTGAATGTACTCGGTTTGCTACTATGAAGATGCACAAAAATCTTTTGAAGGAGGAAATTAGGAGTGGGAAAAATGCGGAAAATGGGGGCGAGCATTGCACTGTGTACAGCGATGACGCTCACGAGTGTAGGAGGCATGCTGCCGGCGAAGTGGGGGATTGAGACGGCATATGCGGATGAGACAAAGGCTGCGAGTGCGAAGACGTTTACAGCAGATCGATGCGAAAAATGTAAAGCCAGATACTTCTTTGAAGGTTGTTGTGGTCAATAAAAAGACGGGTGCTCTTGAACTTGTCAACAATAAAACCTATAAGACAGACAAAGACGGAAATGTGAATGCAAGCTTTAAGCAAGGGTCTGATTATAAGCTTTTGACAACAAAGGAAGCTGCAAAGCTGGAGAAAGAAGTTCTTAAGACAGTAGCGCCGAAGAAAGCGAAAGTGTCTGTTAAGAAGGGAAAGACAACAAGCTTTACGTTCAGCAGCAAACTGAACCAAAACAATGTTAAGAAGATCACCTATAAGACAACGAAAAAGTCGGTGGTTTCCATCAACAAAAACGGTAAGATTACAGCAGGAAAGAAGGGAACCGCAATCGTTAAGGCAACGGTAACCTTAAAGAATGGCAAAACCAAAACCGTTACAATGAAGATTACAGTAAAGTAATTTAAAAATCAGATCTGTTCCGGGAATGTCTGAAGTGGCACTTCCGGGACAGGTCTTTTTATATTAGGGGAAAATCTATAATTTGTCGGGAGTAATTCCATAGATTGCCCTCGTGACGAAGCAAAAGCCTTTTTTTATAATAAAGACACAATCCGACAAAAGGGGGGCTGCTCGGAGAGGCGGAAGGAGAGATTAGACAGTTCCAGAGTGATATTACGCCTTTTGCAAAGCTTGGAATGGGTGTGTACGAAGGAAGTCTTCTGGAGGTGCCGGATATGGAATTCCGGCAGAAGGAACTGCTCCCACGGGAAGTGTGCGATGACAGCTGGAAAGTATATTATATCCGCATCCTGCACAACAGAGAGAAGATCTTCGGCTATACGGTGGTCCAGTTTGAGAATCCGCTTGACGGACCGGATGAATTTTATCACGACTGGAATCTGACACTCAGCCAGACCATCAACAATCTGTATGCGACCAGGAGTGTATGCGCCTTAGTGATATTGAAATGTACAAAGAAAAGAAAGCCAGGAAGGCAGGGAGGTAAGTGTTATGAATGGACCGGCAGCACCAAAGGATCCGGAAAAAAAGAGACCCTATTTTTACATATTAAAGGACAAAGAAATCTTCGGCGCGAAGCAGCCGGATGGCAGTGCAATCCACTTTATCTATGAGAGTGACGGACGGCTGATCAACAGCGCACAGATCGTGGGTAATATCACAGATGAGGAGGAACTTCGTCTGCTCGAATCCGTGGAAGGGTTCGGAAAGCTGGTGCATAGCATCGGCGTATCTGTGGAGACAGACAATCCGAAGGAAGAGGTCGAATTTATCTTTCAGATGTATGGAAGAAAGGATCTCTACGGAGGCGGCACAAATCTGCGTTGTAAGTTGACCGGAGACGGTATGGAGCGCCGCGTGTATCTGTCCGATTATACATGGACAGAGGATGATTATATTCCGGGACAGATCAAATTTATTATGAGTACACCGGAAAAACTTGGCAAAGCGAGCGTGCGTCTCTATTTAAATGACGGATATACGGCACCGGAAGAGGTGGTAGAAACAGAGGTTGACACAAAGTCAGAGAACTATTGTGCGATGATTGAAAAGTCGCTGATGAATCTTGGCAATACCTACCGTATCCGCAAGGCAATCGAGAAGGCCAAGGCAGGAAAAGACGTGACGGTTGCGTATATCGGCGGCTCGATCACACAGGGAGCGGGAGCGACACCGATCAATACGGAATGCTACGCGTACAAATCCTATCAGCTGTTTCAGAATCGTTTTGCTTCTGGAAATAATGTAAAATTTATAAAAGCAGGTGTCGGAGGAACACCATCGGAGCTTGGCATGTTACGCTTTGACCGTGATGTGTTAAGAGACGGGGAGAAGCCGGATATTGTGATTGTGGAATTTGCGGTCAACGATGAGGGCGACGAGACCAAAGGAGACTGCTACGAAAGCCTTGTGCGTAAGATACTGAAACTGGATTGGAATCCGGCGGTCGTATTATTGTTCTCCGTATTTGCCAATGACTGGAACTTACAGGAGCGGCTTAGACCGGTTGGAGATCTGTATGACCTGCCAATGGTCAGTATCAGAGATGCTGTGGTGGAGCAGTTTACGAAAAAGGAAGGAAGAGTGCTGACGAAGAATCAGTTCTTCTATGATATGTTCCATCCAAGCAACATTGGTCACACGATTATGGCGGACTGTCTGCAGTATCTGTTTGAACGCTGCGAGTCGAGTGAGCATGCACGCCTTGACGCATTTGAAAACGGGCTGACAGAGGAGGGCATGCTTCTGCAGAGACTGAAACTTGAGCCTGTGATCGGAGGCAGCTTCGAGAACGTGCGTCTTATGGATAAAAAGGATGTCTATGAAGGCGCTGTCATTGAGGCTGGAGATTTTACCGCGACCGATCAGGAACTGCAGAGTGTTGAGATGGATGATGCACTCACTCTTACACCGGAGTTCACGTATAACTGGATGTACGATGGAACGAAAACGGATGTGAAGGCTTTTACGCTTCGCATGAACTGCAAAGCGCTTGTGCTGATATTCAAGGATTCCGGAGAAGTAGATGTCGGAAAAGCCGAAGTTTTTGTGGACGGAGCGCATGTTCTGACTGCGGATCCGCATATCAACAACTGGCAGCATTGCAATGCGGCAATTTTATTTAACAATGAAACAAGTGGAGAACATACGGTCAAAATCGAGATCGCAAAGGAAGACTTAGACAAAAAGTTTACGATCCTCGGATTTGGTTATGTGTTATAGGAGGAAGTTATGGTTACAGTCAATAACCCGATTTTATCCGGTTTCTATCCGGATCCGTCAATCTGCAGAAAAGATGACGATTTCTATATTGTAAATTCAAGCTTTGTGTATGCGCCGGGAGTCCCGATCTTTCACAGTAAGGATCTGGCGCATTGGGAGCAGATCGGAAATATTTTAGACCGTCCGTCGCAGCTTCCAGTTGCGGGTGCGGATATTTCCGAAGGAATCTATGCGCCGACAATCCGTTATCATGATGGACTTTTCTACATGATCACTACGAACGTGACGTATGGCGGCAACTTTATCGTGACGGCAGAGAATCCGGCAGGACCGTGGTCCGAGCCATATTATCTCGGCGATGACGCACCGGGAATTGATCCGAGTCTCTTTTTTGACGATGACGGCAAATGTTATTATTGCGGAACCAGACCGAATCCGGAAGGGGTGCGTTACAACGGAGACTGGGAGATCTGGGTACAGGAACTGGATTTAAAGACGATGAAGCTGGTCGGAGAGAGTATGGCAATTTGGAAGGGAGCGGTCAAGGGCTGCATATGGCCGGAGGGACCGCACATCTACAAGATTGACGGTTATTATTATCTGCTTCATGCGGAAGGAGGAACCGGCCCGGAACACAGTATCACAGTGGCGCGCAGCAAGAAACTGTTCCAGTGGTTTGAGGGATGCCCGCGCAATCCGGTTTTTACTCATAGAAATCTCGGAATGGATTATCCGGTGATCTATGCAGGACACGGAGATCTTGTGGACGATGGCCGCGGCAACTGGTATGTGGTGATGCTTGCATCCAGACCTTGTAAGAAGCATAGCAGCATGGGAAGAGAGACCTTCCTTGCAAAGGTAATCTGGGAGAATGGCTGGCCGGTGATCGCGCCGGGAGTCGGTCATCTGGAAGATTCGTTTGAAATTGATATGGAGGAATATCGATTCGCGAAAGAACTGACAGATTCCGATGAGATTCATTTCCGTGATAAGAAACTTGACCCGAGACTGGTTGCAATCGAGGATTGGACAACGGAGTTCTATTCCTTGACCGAGAGGGAGGGAATGCTTCGGTTGTACAACCGCAAAGAGAGTATTGCAAGAAGAGAAAATTGCGCGTATCTTGGAATCAGACAGAAGAGTTACCGCTTTGTGGCAGAGACCGGAATGGAATTCTATCCGGAGACGGAAAGCGAGAGTGCAGGACTGGTTCTGTATCAGAATAATGAGAATCATCTCCGGTTTGAGGTGATGAAGAAAGCCGGAGAACTTTGTTTTGTTGTGACGAGCTGCATTCATGGAGAGGAGCACGAAATTGCGCAGACTCCGCTAAAAAGAAAAGGCTTCTTAACAATCCGTCTGCAGTGCTGCGACCAGTGTGCGCGCGTGTGGATCAAGGAGGATAACGGATACATATCTGTTGCAGAGAATCTGGATCTGCTCGCCTATACGACCGAAGAGGCTGGCGGATTTGTCGGTTGCACAGTTGGTGTGTATGCATCCGCAAACGGAACAGAGAGTACCAATCATGCGGATTTTGCATGGCTTGGCTGCGAAGCGATGGACCGGTAATTATAATAGGAACGGGCTGCGGACAACGGATCGGGTAGGATTATTGTATTCACCGATGCATGTGGCATGGTCGAACGAAAAGGAAAGTAAGGAGATAAGTAATATGAGTAGACAGACAAGAGAATATGCGAAGAAGCTCGTGACGCAGATGACGATTGAGGAGAAGATGAGTCAGATGCTCTACGAATCACCGGCAATCGAGCGGCTTCATATTCCGGCATATAACTGGTGGAATGAAGCGTTGCATGGGGTGGCAAGAGCCGGAGTCGCTACGGTATTTCCGCAGGCAATCGGTCTTGCGGCAACGTTTGATCCGAAGCTGATCGAGGAGATCGGAGATGTTGTCTCAACGGAGGGACGTGCAAAGTTTAATGAGTTTTCCAGAAAAGGCGACCACGGAATCTATAAGGGACTGACATTCTGGGCTCCCAACGTCAATATCTTCCGCGATCCGAGATGGGGCAGAGGACATGAGACTTATGGAGAGGATCCGTATCTGACCGGTGAACTCGGATGCGCTTATATCAGAGGTCTTCAGGGAGAGGATCCGGAGCATTTAAAGTCTGCGGCATGCGCGAAGCATTTTGCGGTACACAGTGGTCCGGAAGCCATCCGTCACGAATTTGATGCCAGGGTAAGTAAGCATGATCTGTATGATACCTATCTGTATGCATTCAAGCGGTGCGTGAAGGATGCGAAGGTTGAGGCAGTCATGGGCGCTTACAACCGTGTGAACGGTGAACCGGCGTGTGGAAGTAAAACACTTCTGCAGGATATCTTAAGAGATGAGTTTGGATTCGAGGGACATGTGGTATCGGATTGCTGGGCAATCCTGGATTTCCATGAGCATCATCATGTGACAAACACGGTGGAAGAGTCCGCTGCGATGGCGGTCAACAACGGCTGCGACTTAAATTGTGGTACAGCATTCCTTCACTTAAAGGAGGCTTACGATCAGGGACTGGTTTCGGAAGAGAAGATTACAAGTGCAGTGGAACGTTTGATGGAAGTACGTATCCGACTTGGAATGATGGAGGATTATCCGTCGCCTTACGAAGACCTCTCCTACGATCAGGTAGAGTCTAAGGAGCATGTCGCTTTATCCGTGGAGGCTGCAAGAAGAAGCCTTGTCCTTCTAAAGAATGAGAACCAGTTCCTTCCGCTTGACAAGAACAAGATTAACACGATTGCTGTCATTGGACCGAATGCAAACTCGAGAGACGCTTTGGTCGGAAATTATTTCGGAACCTCTTCCCGTTATATCACTCCGCTGGAAGGAATCCAGCAGTATGTGGGGGACGATGTGCGTGTCCTTTACGCGGAGGGATGTCATCTGTACAAGGAGAAGGTACAGTTTCTGGCAAATCCGAAGGATCGTTTTCAGGAGGCTGTCATTGCAGCAGAGAAGGCGGATGTTGTTGTTCTTTGCCTCGGACTGGATGCAACGATCGAAGGCGAGGAAGGAGATGCCGGAAACGAATATGCCAGTGGCGACAAGCTGGGGCTGAATCTTCCGGGACTTCAGGAGGAACTTTTAGAGGCGGTTACGGCAGTCGGAAAGCCGGTTGTGCTTGTTCTCTCCGCCGGAAGTGCGCTGGATGTATCCTGGGCCGACCAGCATGTTGCAGCAATCATCGACAGTTTCTATCCGGGAGCACGCGGAGGAAAGGCGGTTGCGGAAGCGTTGTTTGGTGAATTTTCTCCAAGCGGAAAGCTTCCGGTTACGTTCTATCAGGGAACGGAAAATCTTCCGGAGTTCACGGACTATGCTATGTCTGACCGTACATACCGTTATACGGATAAGAACATTCTCTATCCGTTCGGTTATGGATTGCACTACGGAACGGTGCGCTATACAAATGCTTCGGTTGACAAGACGCAGTGCAGTGTCAGGGATGCGGTAAATGTCAGTGTGGATGTAACCAACGAGAGCACTTATCCGGTCTATGAGAGTGTGCAGGCATACATCCGTCATGAGGATGCAGCCGCTTATGAGCCGGGGGATCAGTTAAAAGGCATTGAAACGATCGCACTGGAACCTGGAGAGACAAAGCGTGTAGAACTGACTTTACAGGTGAGAGATTTTGCAATCATCACAGAGGATGGTGATTGTGTGGTTCGCCCGGGAAACTATCGGATCGCTTTGGGCGGACAGCAGCCGGATGTGCGCAGCGAGGAACTGATGGGACAGCGTGTGCAGACGATTGAGATCCAGAGAGTAGGTGCCGAGACACCGGTAGAATATTAATGTTTACGGATGTATTTCTATCAGTAACATGTTATAATTATACTAGAAAACAAATTAGGAGCAGGCGCAAAAGTCTGCTCCTTCATCGCTATAGAAGAGATTGGGGACTTTTGTGAGGGTAATTCAGAAAATGATGGCGGCATTGGAAAAGTATATGGACAACATTCCAATCCGCAGGAAATTTATGCAATTGTATATCGTGTGTGTGCTGGTGCCGCTGATCATCACGGACAGTGTGGTGCTCTATATTGTCGGGGGCATGGAACGCGAGCGGGAACGTCATGAGATGGCGAATATTGCCAATTCCGTCAGCTACAATATCAACAGTATGGTGGACAATGCCGGAGAGATCGCCAAGAGTATCTACACGAACAAAAGTGTAAATTCGTTCCTTGAGAAGGAGTACGACAGCTCATCGGAGTATTATGGGGCTTACCGGGACTTCTTCCAGAATACGATACTGGAAAATGTGCTTGGAATGAACCAGATCACATTTACGATGTATACGGACAATGATACCGTGATAAGAGGTGGTAAGATCGATAACATGACCAGTCTTAAGAAGACAAAAGCCTATGAGGACTGGCTGGAAAGAGGCGAAAACGAAGGCTTTTTTTTCACTTATGAGAGGAGTGGTTATGCAAACTCTTACCAGCGTAGGATCGTGCTTTTGCAGAATCTCGATTTTTTTAAATCCAGGCATGAGCAGATGCTAAAAATTGAGTTTGATTACAACAACATGATGCGAATGCTCCGCAAAATGAAATTCGACAACGAAGTATTTGTCTGTGAGGGCGATAACATTCTCTTGAGCAACGGCTCCTTCGGTGGGGCTGGTAAGGACTTTGAGCAGATAACGGTGAAGCAGAAGCAGGGGTATAAGCATTCCGTTATGATTCATGGGGCGGATCTCGATATCTATGTGTTAAAAAGCAACAGTAGTATCGGGAATGCAATCATGCATTTCCTGCCGGAACTTGCGCTCCTTGTGTTGATCAATGTTATTCTGCCGATGGGCATGGTTATTTTATTGAATCAGTCGTTTACCAAGCGGATCAGTGGTCTGAGCAAAGTGTTTCAGTCGGTAAACAGTGAGCATCTGGTCATGATGGTGCATGAGAATGGCAAGGATGAGATCGGAAGCATGATCCGTAATTACAACCGGATGGTGAAGCGGACGAATGAACTGATCCAGACGGTTTATAAGAATAAGTTAAAGGAGCAGGAGATCCTGGTCGGAAGAAAGAATGCCGAGCTTCTGGCGCTGCAAAGCCAGATCAATCCGCATTTTCTGTTCAATGCTTTAGAGAGCATCCGTATGCGAAGCATCTTAAAGAAAGAGGAAGAGACTGCGGATATGGTTGAGAAGCTTGCCATCATGCAGAGACAGTATGTGGACTGGGGCAATGATTCCGTCAGGATCGAGCAGGAACTGGAATTTGTGAAAGCTTATCTGTCACTGCAGAAATACCGCTTCGGCGACCGGTTAAATTACAGCCTTGAGGTGGAGGAAGACTGCATGAGGCTGCAGATCCCGAAACTGACGGTGGTAACCTTTGTTGAGAATGCCTGTGTGCATGGAATAGAGAGTAAGGCATCTCCGGGATGGATCTTCGTCCGGATCTATCAGAAAAAGGAAGAACTTTGGATCGAGATCGAAGATACCGGAAGTGGAATGGAAGAGACACAGATTCACAAGCTTGAAGAGGATATGCAAAACGTCGATATCGAGATGCTTAAAAATAAGAAGAGTGTCGGAATGTTAAACGCCTGTCTCCGACTTAAGATGTGTTCCGAAAATACCGCGCAATTTTCTCTGGAAGGAGAAGAGGGCGCGGGAACATGGGTAACCATCCGGATTCCGGTGAAGTATGTCGCATGTGTCAGTGCTACGGCGGAGATAGATGACGGACGCAGTGAAAAGTAAGTGAGGTAGTGCTTCAAAATAAGGGGAAAGAAGATGTTACGAGTTTTACTGGTGGATGATGAACCGTTTATCATACAGGGATTAAAAATACTGATCGACTGGGAGCAGGAGGGGATTGAGATCGCAGGGACTGCCGCCAATGGTCAGGAGGCATATGAGTTCTTACAGAAGGAGAAGGTTGATCTCATTATTGCGGATATTAAGATGCCGGTGATGACGGGACTGGAATTGCAGGAAGTGATTCGGAAGGAGAATCTGTCGAATGCATATTTTGTCATCTTAAGCGGATATGCGGATTTTGAGTATGCAAGGCGTGCATTGCAGAACGAGTGCACGGATTACCTCTTAAAGCCGGTCGATAAGGAGATCCTTTTAAAGCTTCTGAACCGTGTGCATGCGATGCGCGACGAGGAGGATCGCGTGCAGCAGAATAATCAGAAGATGGAGAAAGCATATTTCGCAAGGCAGCTGATTTCTTTAATTAAAGGGAAATATGATGCATCCAATCTGGAGTATGTCTGTTCCCATATGAAATGCAGGGAAGGTGTGCGTTATGTGGAAATCCAGATGGCGGAGAGTGGAAATGAGGAGGATATCTCGGATCAGGAGATGCGTGAATTTCAGAGAAGCATGTATGAAAGCTGCATCGCATATCTGAAGGAGTATGCTTTAAACTGTGTGTTTGATGTGTCTGCGGATGAGAAGACTTATGATGTGGGACTTATCTTTTTTGCTTATATGGCGCAGGAAGCAGGACTTTCGGAGTTGGAATATTTAAAGGATCTGCTGGATTACTTAAACGAGAGCCTTGAGCATCCGGTCATTATGCTGGTCGGGAAGCAGGTATCAGACATCAGTAATATTGCAAGATCCTATGGAAATGCATGTATGCTTCGCTCCTTTCAGGGGTTCCGCGCAAAGAAGGATATCTATATCTATGAGGAAGAAGTGCATGTATCTGCGGATGGAATGGTTCTGTGCAAGAAGAGCCTCGATGAACTGCTCAAGGTAGTAGAACAGAATAATCATATTGAAATCCGTGAAGCCGTGGATCGTTTCTATGAAGAGATGGGACAAAGAGGGATTCACGGAGAGTCGATGACACTCAATATCAATTATCTTTTGTTCCAGCTTGTGCATCTTGCGAGTGAGCAGGATGACGAAGTCAATCAGGAGGAGATTCTAAGACTGATTTCGGAGAGCAGTTTTGAGACCGGAACGATGCGTGGCAGTAAGTCGCATCTGACGCGTTTTGCGTGTGAGTACGGTGACTATCTCTCGCAGCTTCGCAAGAACGTATCAAGAGGTGTGCTCGGTATGGTCGAGAAAGAAGTGAAGGAGAATTATGCGGATAATATTACTTTGAAAGGCTTAAGTGAAAAATATTACGTCAACAGTGCCTATCTCGGGCAGTTGTTCCGTAAGAAGTATGGGGTGTCATTTAAGGATTATCTGAACAATTACCGGATGGATCAGGCCGCGGATCTGCTGATCCATTCGGACAAGAAGATCATTCAGGTTGCAGAGGAGGTCGGGTATCATGACCTTGACTACTTCGTGAACCGCTTTATCCAGGTGAAAGGATGCACACCGGCCAAATTTCGAAAGCAGATACATCAGGGAGAATAGAAACATAACACTTGAAACAGGGCAAATTATAGTTCGTCAGTATGAACTATAATTTGCCCTGTTTCGTTCTATAGTTCGTCGGATTGTTTGAGAAGGTAAAAAAAGTAAAATAGTTAATATAAAGAAGGAGGTTACAATCTATGAAAAGAAAGAGAATTGTAAGTGTCATGCTCGTAGCAGCAATGGCAGCAACCTTATTCGCCGGTTGTGGAAATAAAGGCGGAAGCAATTCATCGACTCAGGGGGGAAAGGCAACAAACGGAGACGGAATCAAAGAGTTTACCGCATTCTTCGCAGTACCGGGATCTGAGATCAATGATGACAATGAGATCCAGCAGATTATCGCTGAGAAGACCGGAGTCAAGGTAAAAGAGACCTGGCTGACCGGACAGACAGCAGAAGAGGCAATCGGAACACTGGTTGCCGGAGATGAGTATCCGGACTTCATCTGTGGTGGAAACGGAATGCCGCAGTTATATGATGCCGGCGCTTTGGTAGCTCTTGATGATTATATTGACAAGTATCCGAATATCAAGGATTTCTTCACCGAGCAGGAATGGGATCAGTTACGTCAGGATGACGGACACATCTATTGGATTCCACAGTTCTCCAACATCAAGGGAGAAGAGAAGACATGTACGCACAATGATGAAGCATTCTGGATTCAGGCGAGAGTTCTTGAGTGGGCAAATTATCCTGAAATCAAGACGATGGATGATTACTTCAATCTGATCGAAGAGTACAACGCAGCAAATCCTACGATGGAAGACGGAACAGAGAATATTCCATACACGATCCTCTGTGAGGACTGGAGATACTTCTGCTTAGAGAATGCTCCACAGTTCTTAGATGGTTATCCAAACGACGGATCCTGCATGGTTGATCCTGATACATTAAAGGTTATGGATTACAACACATCCGATACGGCTGTTAAGTATTTTAAGAAGTTAAATGAAGAGTACCAGAAGGGTATCGTAGATCCAGAGTCCTTCACACAGACGTACGATGAGTATATTGCTAAGCTTTCTACCGGACGAGTTCTTGGTATGATCGATCAGTGGTGGGATTTCGCTTATACAGCAGGCGATGCAATTAAGGCTGCAGGTCTTGATGCACAGGGATGTGACTACATTCCGGTACCGGTAACCATCGATGGCCGCAAGAACCAGTGGCATAACTCCGGCGGAGTATTAAACGCAGGTGACGGACTTGCAATTACAAAGGATTGTGATGATGTAGAAGGTGCTTTACAGTTTGTAGATGATCTTCTTTCGGAAGAGATTCATAACCTCCGTTTCTGGGGTGAAGAAGGTGTTGACTACAAGGTTGGCGAAGATGGTCTCTTCTTCAGAACCGATGAGCAGAGATTACAGGCAGCACAGACTGATTACAAGGCTTCTCATACATGCAGCTACTCATACTTCCCACAGTATGACGGAACCTGTGATGACGGTATCAATGCAACAAAGCCAAGCGGACAGCCGGCTGAATTCTTCGATGGATTAAATGAGGATATTAAGAAGGCATTCCTTGCATACGGTGTTGAAACATATGTTGAGATGCTTGGAACAAGCGAGGCACCGGGACCATGGTATCCAATGTGGTCATTCTCCAATAACTTCACAACTGACACCGAAGGCGGTATGGCTTGGAACAAGATTTCTGAAGTTAAGCATGAGCAGCTTCCACAGGTTGTTATGGCAAGTGATTTTGACAGTGCATGGGCTACTTATATGGATGCATACAATGCATGTAATCCGGACGCATTCCTTGGCGAGTTACAGACAGAGCTCGACAAGAGAGTCGCTGACGCAGCAAAATACGAATAATACATAGAGAATGAGATTTTAAGCAGGCAGATGTTATGAAAATTTCATCTGCCTGTTTGAAAAAGGAGTGAGGTCATGTCTATAGTGAGAAATAAATCCAAAGAAAAAGTGAAAGAGCCGAAAACCAGGATTACCTGGAAAGAGATCAAACGCCAGAAGGTATTGTTATTCTGGTCTGCAATCATGGTAATCTACGGAGTGATCTTTTATTATCTCCCGCTTGCAGGCTGGGCAATGGCGTTTCAAAATTACAAACCGAGACTTGGAATCTTTCACTCGGAATTTGTAGGATTAGCGAAATTCCGTACGTTATTCTCGGATATGACTTTTATCCGGGTAATCAGAAACACTCTTGCAATGGGTGTCATCAACCTTGTTGTAACCTTTGTTACAGCAATTGTATTTGCAATCTTATTAAACGAAATCAAATCCAGAGGTGGGAAAAAGGTGGTACAGACAATTTCTTACCTGCCGCATTTCCTCTCGTGGATCATTGTAACCGGTATCCTGCATGATATGTTATCCGGTGGCGGAATCGTGAATGAGTTACTTATGAATTTCCATATTATTTCGCAGCCGATCAACTTCTTCGCACATACAAGTTATTTCTGGCCGATTGTCGCATTCGCCAATGTGTGGAAGGAAACCGGATGGAACGCAATCATTTATCTGGCGGCAATTACTTCGATCGACCCGTCACTATACGAAGCTGCAGCGATTGACGGTGCAGGCAGATGGGCCAAAATCAAGCATGTTACACTTCCGGGCATTAAGCCAACCATTATCATTCTGCTTCTGATGAATGTCGGAAACGTACTGAATGCAGGTTTCGAGGTTCAGTACCTGTTAGGAAACGGTCTGGTACAGAAAGTATCACAGACAATTGATATTTACGTATTGAAATGGGGTATCAGCCAGGGCGACTTCGCAATCGGAACCGCAGCCGGTATCTTTAAGAGCTTTGTAAGTATTGTTCTGATCGTGATCGCAAACCAGATTGCAAAGCGTAATGGTGAAGAGCAGTTGTTCTAAGGAGGTTACATAATGGCAGCAGAAACTATGAAAGTTAAGAAAAAAAAGATACAGATATTCCCGATTGTGAACGCGATCATTATGATTCTGTTCGTGATCATCACGTTGTATCCTGTATTAAATACATTAGCAATATCTTTAAATGACGGTACCGATGCTCTAAGAGGCGGCATCTATCTGATACCGAGAAAATTTACATGGAAAAACTATATTACCGTACTTCAGAAAGATAACCTGATCACAGGTGCTTATATCACGGTTGCAAGAACCATTATCGGAACTGTGCTCGCGCTGATCGCCAATGCGATTCTCGCATTTATTGTCAGCAGAAAGCGTTTCCTGTTCAAGAAGCAGCTGTCACTGTTCTGGGTTGTCACGATGTATGTCAACGGTGGTCTGATCCCAACGTTCCTGTTATACAAGGGTCTGGGACTGACAAATAACTTTTGGGTATACGTTATCCCGGGTATGATCAGTGCATTCAATATGCTTGTAATCCGTACCTACATGAATGGTATCCCGGACAGTTTAGAGGAATCCGCACAGCTTGATGGTGCCGGATATACTACAATCTTTTTAAAGATTTACTCACCGCTTTGTAAGCCGGTGTATGCAACGGTCGCTTTGTTCGTCGCAGTCGGCCAGTGGAATTCCTGGTTCGATGCAATGTTATACAACCGTATGGATAGCAAGCTGACAACGTTACAGTACGAGTTAATGAAACTGTTATCATCCGTAACGAGTAATGGCACGAATGTTGAGGCAATGAAGAATGCGGCAGGTACCGTAACGCCGACATCCGTTCGTGCGGCAGCAACGATTATTACCATGTTACCGATCATCTGTATCTATCCATTCTTGCAGAAGTATTTCGTAACAGGACTTACACTCGGTGGTGTAAAGGAATAAAACGTTCGTAACAACTTTTTCATATATAAAATCTTCCCTTAATGCATAGAATCATCTCAGGAGGTGGTTCTATGCGTTTTTCAGATTTATGTGAAAAAGAGGTCGTCAACGTCAGTGACTGCAGGTGTCTTGGGAATGTGCGTGATCTGGAATTTGACAAGGAATGTGGGGATATTAAGGCTTTGATCATACCGGGACCTGGAAAATATCTTGGATGTTTTTGCAGAGACAGCGAATTTTGTATTCCATGGGCTAAAGTTATTCGAATTGGACCCGATATAATACTTGTAGAGTTCAATGAGAAAGAAATGCGACATAAGATATAAGAAAGATTGACAAGAAAATCTGAGAAAGTTATACTTATTTCTATATAGTCTGTAGTGTAATAGGAGGAAGAAACCGATGAAGTGTCCGTTTTGCAGCAGCGAGAATACCAGAGTAATTGATTCAAGACCGGCCGATGATAACAATTCCATCCGCCGCCGTCGTCTCTGTGATGATTGTGGCAAGCGTTTTACCACATATGAGAAAGTTGAGACGATCCCGCTGATCATTATCAAGAAGGACAACAATCGTGAGCAGTATGACAGAACGAAGATTGAAGCCGGTGTGCTTCTTGCCTGTCACAAGCGTCCGATTTCCGCAGAACAGATCACAAAGCTTGTGGATGATGTGGAGATCGAGATCTTCAACCGTGAGGAGAAGGAGATTCCGAGTTCTCTGATCGGAGAGATCCTGATGGATAAGTTAAAGGATCTCGATGCAGTTGCTTATGTAAGATTTGCATCGGTGTACCGTGAGTTTAAGGATGTCAATACATTCATGAATGAGCTGAAGAAAATGCTGGTATAAAATATGTTAACTTTCGAAGAAAGTTGACATGCAGCGTCCAATAATGAAAGGAGAAGGGTATGAATATCTCAGGAATTCGTCCTTACGCAGGATTCTATGATTACAATTCCATAAAAGCGGAATCACTTCGCAATACACAGATTGCCGAAGCAGCCGATACACTCTCCTTACAGCAGGTAGAGGAGCCACAGACAACTGTTACGGCCGCTCCGGTTGAACAGAATTTTGGTTCCTATGATTTTGCACAGACGTATCGTCCGGATGCGACATACGAGCTTAAGGGGCGTGACAGTGATATCGAGAATCTGGATGTGCAGAAAGCAGTATCCGATCTTGGCAAGGATCAGGTGCTCCAGCAGTACCAGTATTTTGTCGGAAGCAACGATTCTGTGACCAAGACAGCAAGTGTTGCTGCGCAGCAGAATCTGCGTTCCGGAGAGAATTTCACACTCTAGTATTTGTAACGCGTTCAAGGAGAGAGATTTATGTGTGCATTCTTGTATCCTGGAGAGTATTTAGATTCCACATATGAGATTGATTTTGATAAATTATATAAAGAAGGGTACCGCGGTATTATCTTTGATATTGATAACACGCTGGTACCTCATGGAGCGCCTGCGGATGAGCGGGCGATTCTTTTGTTTAAGCATCTTAAGGAGCTTGGGTTCCGATGCATGCTTTTGTCTAACAACAAGGAACCACGTGTGAAGATGTTCAACGATGCAGTGCATGTGCAGTATATCTATAAAGCGGGTAAGCCGAAGCCGGCTGGATACCGTAAGGCGATGGAACAGCTTGGAACGGATACGAGCAATACGCTTTTTGTCGGCGATCAGATTTTTACCGATGTGTGCGGTGCGAATCTTGCAGGTATCCGTACGATTCTTGTGAAGCCGATCCACCCGAAGGAAGAAATTCAGATCGTTCTGAAAAGAAGGTTAGAAGCAATTGTGTTATTCTTCTATAAGCTGCATGTGAAGCGGAAATCCTAGCGTGCCTTGCGGTGCTCTACCGCCAGATAGACGGAAAAAAGCGCTGCGAAGAATAGCAACTGAATGCCGATGCACATCCAGTAAGTCGGCATGGAAAGTGTATCATCCGAGAAAGGTGAGAGCATATTGATCACGCGTACATTCCAGTAAGCCGGAAGGAAGCGGCCAATTGCAAGAACCTTATCGCCGAGTATGGACTGCGGAACAAAGATGCCGCATAAGAAGCTCATACCTAAGGCGAGGATGTTGGAAACCATATTCACGATGTTCATATCAAGGTTAAAGGAACCGAGCAGTAATGCAATCGCTGTGGCGATCAGCATGAAAACGCCACTGTTTAATATACACATCAGTCCCGCAGCAGAGAAGAACTGGGATGGCCCGGTTAATGCGAATGCAACCACCAAAAAGACAATCCAGATGAAAAATACATAGGCAAAACAGGCGAGTCCGAGCTGTGAACTGATGCGGATGTTGGCAAGGGCACTGCAGTGGATACGTGCATCGATCTTCTTTTCGTGGAAGGTCATCAGTACCGGTGAAAGTCCGCACATCAGGATCATGAGCGCAACATATGGAAGATACTGGAAGAAATAATACATCAGTGTTCCGCTGCTTTCTGCGGAGTCTGCAAAACGGATGCTGCGAACCTGCGGTACACTTTCCAAAGATTGGTTGGTGTCAGCAAGTGCGTCCTGCAGGGAAAAACCGTTTGCAAGATAGGCAGCTACAGAGTTTAAGTATGCATCGATCTGGCGGTCCACAAAGTAGCCACTTGCACTGTCGTGGCGCTTGCTGGTCTCGATAAGATTCTTGTAATCACCGGATTGCAGACGTTCTTCAAAACCGGACGGAATCTTCACAATATACCCGATCTGATAGTAGTAGAGATTATCCTGCAACGATTCACGGTCGTAGGAGTCAAGCGTTACACGGTGATGGATCGAACCAAGATAGTCACACAATGCCTGACTCGCCACGCTTTGATCCTCGTCGATCAGGCAGATGTCGACCGATGATACGCGAAACTGCTTGCTGGAGGAAGAGTCAGCCTGAAAAGACATTGCAACGATCAAAACGAAAAATACAACAAAGTATGTAATCGTGTTCGGAAATTTTTTCTTTGCAACTTTGGCAAATGTTTTAAAGACTTGCATATGTTTTCCTCCTTGTTACAAGTATCGAAATAATCAAAAAGAGTGCGGTCATGAGAAGCAATGTCAGGATATTGCCGGTGTATCTGGTCAGCGTATCGTAGTTATTGAGCGCATAGAAGCTGTCGGAGATCAGTGCCGCCGGATTGATCCGGTTGACAAAAGGCGCATACTTCTCGACGACCATACGCATGGTTCCCATCATCAATCCGCTTAAGAAACACAGTGGCATGACAACGGCAAACATGAGTCCTGTCTTGCCACCTTCGGATTTGGGTCCGACGCATCCTAAGAACATGCCGAACGTGATGCTGAAGGTCGTGGAGATCAGTATCGTAAGCAGTGCCAATCCAAGGTGTGTTGTCATATGAATTCCCAGGACAGTAACAATAAATAAAAACGAAACCATATTTAAAAGCGATTCAAACAGAATGATGGCGAGAAGCTCTGTGCCGATCAGTGCAGCGCGTTTTGCCGGTGCAATGGTTTTGCGTGCGGCAAGTGAAGACAGATTGGCGGAATTGTTGATTGCAAGGTTGATACCGCCCATTGCTGTGTACAGACACGCCATCGCGATCAGATTGTAAAAATACTGATCGTAAGTGTCGATATTGTTCCTGGTGAGAGACACCTCTTTTCTCGTATCCACAGACTGTCCGATGGAATCGACGAGTGATTCGATATTTCCCGGATTGGTCGTAAGAATCTGCACGATCAGATCGCGGTTCAGATAATATTGTGTCAGGAGTGACTGTAAGATACTCTGGTTGATCGAGGCATCCGACAGATCCGAGTTGACCGCAAGTTCTACCGTATCAGTTGTGTAGAAAATGCCATCCACTTTGCCTTTTTCAAGAAGCGTACGCGCCTTCTTATCGTCGCAGAAGGTGGCGCTAAGCATGGCATCCTCAGAATCTCCGGAAAGCTGCTCGATCATGGTGTGGAAGGCGGTTGCATCTGCATTGTCGCCCTCTACAACTGCGACCGGAATCGTGTGGAAGCTTTCCGATGCGGTAATATTGGAAAAGGCAATCTTGAAGAAACAACCCAAAACGATCGGAAATACTAAGATCCAGAACAGGTTCGCCTTATTGCGCATGAGACGCAACAGCGCATATTTAAAATTTGTCATGGTAAGTACCTCCTAATCGCGTAAAGCTTTTCCGGTGATTTCCAGAAAGACATCGTTGAGTGTCGGAAGCTGCGAGTACACATGGCCGATCGCAAGATCCTTTTCCTGTAAGTAGTTTAAGGCACGGATGAGATTGTGTTTGCCGCCGTCGCAGAGGATCGTTAAGGTGTGATCCTTGTAGTCTGCCTGATAGACATGCGGTAACGCGCGGATCTGCGCGAGATCTTCCACGGATAGAAACGGAAGCTCGATGGTGATGATCTCGCTTTTCCTGATCATCTTAATCAGTTCTTCCTTCGTTCCTAAGGCGATGCTTTTGCCTTTGTCCATGATCGCAATCCGTGTGCAGATCTGTTCGACCTCTTCCATGTAATGGGAGGTGTAGATGATGGTAGCACCTTCTTCGTTTAGTTTCACGATACCCTCAAGGATCTTATTGCGGCTCTGCGGATCGACAGCAACGGTTGGCTCATCCAGAATGATGAGCTTCGGCTTATGGGCGATACCGCAGGCAATATTCAAGCGTCGTAAGAGACCGCCGGAGAGTTTCTTCGGGTAAAAGTCGGCAAAATCTTCCAGTCCTACGAATTCGATTGCTTCCCTGACGTACTTCCTGCATAATGCTTTGTCTTTGACATAAAGACTGCAAAAACATTCGATATTTTCTTTCACGGTCAGTTCGTTGAAGACGGCGACATCCTGCATGACGACGCCAATCTGACGCTTGATGTCATAGTTGTCGGGACGCATCGGCTGCCCGAAGATCTCGATATTGCCTTTGTCGTAAGACAAGAGGGAGAGCAGACAATTGATCGTGGTTGTCTTGCCGGAGCCGTTCGGACCCAGAAGTCCGAAGATTTCGCCTTCGTTTATGGTCAGATTCAGATGATCGAGTGCCAGGAGTTCTTTGTAGCGCTTGACCAGATTCTCAATTTTTACTACCGTATTCATAATTGCCTCCTTATTTGGTGTATATGAGCGATGGCGTGGTTTTTATGGCAGCTAAAGCCACTGCAGAAACCGCGCAATCGCTTTGATATACATAGCATAACGGAAGATGGAAGAATCGGGTAGTGTCGGATGTCAGAAAAGAAGATGACATTTGTCATAAAGTTCCGCAAAGTTATGTTCAATGCGTGAGATTTCGTATTGGATGTGTTAAAATTTTCTGGAGAGAGTTGGCAACGAGGATAGGGTAGATTCGTAAGGGAAAAAACATGAGGGAGCGATTGATTGATAATATCATATTGTATGCACTTGGCATTTTCCTGATGGCAGGAATGTCCGGATGGGGGCGCCCGGTCATCATTGTGCTGATTGCATTGTTGTATGTGTCGGTGTCAGATCTGATGTCAAAAGAGATGCTGCGTTATATGGAGATGGGTGCATTTATTGTGATGGCAATTGCGATGCCGGATCACGCACTGATGCTATTTCTACCGCTTCTTGTATATGACTGCGTGCGGATGCGCTCATGGAAAGCGGGCGTGATCACAGGAATTGGTGGTCTGATGCAATGCGTATGGCTGGCGCAGGGAGAGATGGAACTGTTTCGGTTTCTGCTATGGTGCTTTGCGCTCATACTTGCAGCAATTCTTTCCGTGCGTACAAAGAGGAGCCTGCGGCTGGCGCAGGAAGTCATTCATCTGAAGGATTCATCCACGGAGCTTCGCCTTGTCATGCAAAAAAGGCAGCAGGATCTGTTGGAAAAGCAGGATTATGAGATTCATCTTGCAACACTTCAGGAGCGGAACCGCATTGCGCGCGAGATTCATGACAATGTGGGACATATGCTTTCGAGAAGTATTCTGCAGATGGGAGCACTTCAGACAATTTATAAGGAAGATCCCCTGCACGGGCAATTGTCTGCCATCAATGATACGCTTTCGCAGGCAATGAACAATATCAGGGAGAGTGTGCATGATCTGCACAATGAGTCACTGGATCTGCAGCAGGCGCTTCGTGAAGTGACCGATGAATTTAAGGAGAAGTATGAGATTGCTTTTACCTATGATATGTCGGCTGAGATACCGCGTAACGTGAAATATTGTTTTTTGGCGATTGTCAAGGAGGCATTGGCCAATGTGGTGCGGCATAGTAATGCGACGCGCGTGACGTTGTACTGCTGTGAACATCCGGGATTTTACCAGATGCTGGTGGAGGATAATGGGACGCAGATTGCGGTGGATGAAAGCAGGATCGAGAGAGAAACAGTAGGCGGAATCGGTCTTTCCAATATGAGGGAGCGCGTGGAGGCACTTGGCGGAATGATATCGTTTCGGACGGAAAAGGGTTTTGCAATTCATATTTCTGTGCCGAAAGAAAAATAAGGAGTGAAGAATCGGGAATGAAAATTGTAATTGTGGATGACGACCAGCTTGTAGCGTTGTCTTTGAAAACAATATTGGAAGCAAATGAAAAAATTACAGTCGTCGGAACCGGAAATGACGGAACGGAAGCGGTTGCCTTATATGAAAGAGAGAAGCCGGACATCCTGCTTATGGACATTCAGATGAAACCGATGAGCGGACTTGAGGCTGCGGAGCAGATTTTAGAGAAGGATCGTGAGGCGAAGATATTGTTTCTGACGACGTTCTCGGATGATGAATATATCGTAAAGGCATTGGATCTCGGTGCGAAAGGCTATATTTTAAAACAGGATTTTGAAGGGCTTGTTCCGGCTCTTCAGGCAGTAGAGCGCGGGCAAAGCGTGTTCGGTGGAGAGATTGTCAGTCGTATTCCGGTGCTGATGCAGTCCAGGTCGGAGTTTGATTATGCTTCCTATGATATCGGGGAGAAGGAGCAGGAGATTATCGCCTTGGTCGGCAAAGGAAAAAGTAATCGGGAGATCTCGGAGGAACTGTTCTTAAGCGAGGGAACCGTGCGCAATTATATCAGTACGATCCTTGAAAAATTATCACTTCGGGATCGCACACAATTGGCCGTATTTTATTTGACGAAAGTGTGTTGATGCGCTAGAATGAATGAGTGGCGCGAACGTGTACGTTGTGCCATATATTTTTGATTTGACGAGGAATTGTGAAGAAGAGAAACAAACCCCTGCTTTAGGGGATAAATAAATACGAAAATAGGGATTATCAGGAGGAACGTAACATGAAAATCGGAATCGGTAATGATCATGCAGCAGTTGAGATGAAGATGCAGATCAAGGAATATTTAGAAGGACTCGGACATGAGGTTGTAAACTACGGTGTTGACACAACGGAAAGCTGTAATTATCCGGAGATCGGAGAGAGAGTCGGACGTGCGGTTGCGGACGGAGAAGTGGAATGTGCAGTGCTCATCTGCGGAACCGGTGTTGGTATCTCGATCGCAGCGAACAAAGTCAATGGTGTGCGTGCAGCAGTATGCTCGGATATCACAACCGCTCATCTTGTTAAGGAGCACAATAATGCCAACATTATCGCATTCGGCGCACGTATCGTCGGAATCGAGACGGCAAAGGATATTGTGAAGGCATATCTGGATGCAGAGTTCCTTGGTGGACGTCATCAGACAAGAATTGATATGATCTCTGATATTGAGAAGAGAAATGTTGCTAAATAAGAGCAGTTCACCCGCGCCATTCGCAAAACGCCCGTGGTAATAGTAAATTAAGTCTTGAAAAGTATGCCAATTTATAGTAAAATTGTTAATCGAGAGAGTTTTTACTCGTAATTTAAGGAGGAAGATCGAATGATTTCAGCAGGAGATTTCAGAAACGGTGTTACCATCGAGCTCGAGGGTAATATTTATCAGATTATTGAATTTCAGCATGTTAAACCAGGTAAGGGTGCAGCCTTCGTTAGAACTAAGTTAAAGAATATTGTCAGTGGTGGTGTAGTTGAGAAGACTTTCCGTCCAACTGAGAAGTGCCCTACAGCACACATTGATCGTAGAGATATGCAGTATCTGTACGCAGATGATGATTTCTATCATTTCATGGATGTAGAGACTTATGACCAGATTGATTTAACAAAGGACAGTGTCGGTGACGCACTTAAGTTTGTTAAGGAGAACGAGATGGTTAAGATCTGTTCTCACAAGGGTAACGTATTTGCAGTTGAGCCACCTCTGTTCGTAGAGCTTCAGATCACAGAGACTGAGCCGGGATTCAAGGGTGATACAGCTACAGGTGCTACAAAGCCTGCAACAGTTGAGACAGGTGCAGTTGTATATGTACCTCTGTTCGTAGAGCAGGATGATGTGATCAAGATCGATACAAGAACAGGTGAGTACCTTTCAAGAGTATAATCTGGTTGCGGATATATGAATTTAAGCCGGGAAGCGTTTGCTTTCCGGCTTTTTGTATTAGACGCTGATTGCACAAAAATATCAACACAATGCACGAAAATTATAGAAATTCCCGCAGCAGCCACATACATGCCACCGATGCAAACACCTGCGACAATAACAGTCCCCACAGATAAGCACCGATTCCATACGCCGGCACAAGAAACCATATCATTCCGATGCGGATCAGGCACGCGAGCAGATTAACAAAAAGCACCTGCTTTGGGCGACCGAGTCCGTGCAGGATACTGTTTAGCAGGCTTGTGATGTACATCAGAGGGCAAAGCCAGGCGAGGCGGCAGATGAAGTGTCCGGCAAGCGCATTGTGGAAAAGTTTGTTGCCGATCATATCCCCTGTGAGTAAAAACAGAATCGTGAAAGCAAAGCCAAGAAGCAGTCCAAGCTGGATTGCTTTTTTCGTTGTGCGGCGGATCTGGTTTTCATTGGAGCGGCCTCTGGCTTCGGAGATCGCCGGAAGAAGAAGGACGGACAATGAGTTTGTCAGCACGCACGGAAACAGGATGATGGAGAGGGTCATACCGCTTAAGATGCCGTAGATGCTGAGCGCATCTGTCTGCGTATATCCGTAGAGCTGCAGCTTCTGCGGAATCAGAAGGTTTTCGAGGCTGGTGCTGAAAGCAACGGACAGACGGTTGATCGTCAGGGGAATGACCATCGCAAGGAAGGCGTGGGTCATGGTGCGGTTGTATACAAGGAGCGAATTACGATGCCTGTGATTAGGGAGGTTTTCGCGTAGGCTTTCATGACCGCTTGGCGTGGAGTTGTCTTCATAAACTCGGGCTTGCGTCCCTTGCGGCAGGCGTTTCTCGCGCAGCAGGGCACTCATGGATACAAGAAGTCCTGCCGCTTCACCGATCACAAGACCGCAGACAGCGTGGAAGGCAGTAAGAGGAATGCCTTTTTCAGTGGTGATCTGGAAAATGATCCAGACGCTTCCAACGCGCGCAATCTGTTCGATGAGCTGACAGAGAGATGGGACGAAAGCATTCTTTTTGCCGTAATAGTAACCGTTGATGCAGGCGTGGATACAGCATGGAAGCAGCGAGTAGGTTAAAAGCACAAGAAGCGGGGCACAGCGCGCCTCACCGAGAAAACGCACAGCGATCAATTCGGCATTAAAGTACATGAAGATTCCGGTGAGGATGGACAGACCGCAGGAGAGAACGAGTCCGAGGATGAGATAGGCACGCGCTTTTTTCTCGCCGCAGAGGGAGTCCTTACAGCCACCGATCGCATCGCCGACAAATTTGGAGATGGATGTCTGGATCGAGGAGGCGGTCAGCGCAAAGCAGAGGCTGAAAACAGGCCCGATCAGCTGATAGATTCCAAGTGCTTCTGCACCAATCGTGCGGGAGAGGAATATTCTATAGAAGAAGCCAATGATTCGGCTTAAGACACCGGCGGCGGTCATCAGGAGAGTACCGGTGATCAGTGGATTTTTTTTGATGGAAGATAGCGTCAAGAGAAACTCCAAAGGGAAAAGATTGGTAACTATTGTATGAAGAGAGGGCACAAAATATGAGTTGTCGAATTTATATGGATCATGCGGCTACGACGGAGATGCTGCCCGAGGTGCGCGAGGCGATGGAGCCTTACCTCAGGGAGGAGTATGGCAATGCGTCCACTTCTTATGAGATGGGTGTGCGGATGCATGACGTCCTTGAGGATGCGAGAGCAAAGATTGCGCGGGTGATTGATGCGCAGCCGGAGGAAATCTTTTTTACATCCGGTGGCAGTGAGTCGGACAACTGGGTGATCAAGAATGTGGCGGGGGAGAAGAAACATATAGGAAAGCACATTATCACAACGAAGATCGAGCATCATGCAATTCTTCGTTCCTGTCAGTATTTAGAGAGTCTTGGTTACGAGGTGACCTATCTGGATGTGGATGATTATGGTCTTGTCAGGGCAGAGGATGTGGCGAATGCATTGCGTGACGATACAACACTTGTGTCGGTTATGACCGGAAATAATGAGATTGGAACGATCGAACCAATCGCAGAGATCGGTGCATTTCTCCGGACAAAAGGCGTTGCGTTCCACACAGATGCGGTGCAGGCGGTGGGGCAGATTCCGATTTCCATGTCGCGCATTCCGGTGGATTATCTGAGTGCGAGTGCACACAAATTTCATGGACCGAAAGGGGTTGGATTTCTGTTTGTGCGAAAGGATCAGGATCTTCCTTCTTTCATACATGGTGGAAGTCAGGAGCGGGGGAAGCGTGCCGGAACGGAGAATATTGCAGGAATTGTCGGGATGGCGGAAGCACTATCGATTGCGGCGCATGAGATGCCGTATACAAGAAACCGGCTGATTCGCCTGCGCAACTATTTTGTGGAGCGCGTGCGGCATGAGATTCCGCAGTCCCGCCTGAACGGGCACCCATATAAGCGGCTTCCTGGTAATGTGAATTTCAGCTTTGCGGGGATCGATGCGACTGCACTTTTGGTTTTATTGGAGGAAGATGGAATCTGCGCGTCCGCCGGATCGGCATGCAACACCGGACAGACACGGATCTCCCATGTGATTGAGGCGATTCGTGTGCCGGATGCTTATGCCGCAGGCAGTGTGCGTTTTACGATGGGACGCGATACGACCAAACGTGACGTAGATGCCTGCGTGGATGCGCTGAAGAGAAGCGTTACGATTTTAAGGCAGGAATAAAATGTTCCATGGCAGTGGCCACGCCGTCGGATTCGTTGTCATCCGTCATATAGTCTGCTTGAGCCTTGACGGCTGGTGTGGCATTGCCCATCGCAACACCGATTCCTGCGGCTTTAATGATCGCAAGGTCATTTTCTGTGTCGCCGATCGCCATCGTTTCGTCAGGATCGATCGAAAGAATTTTGGCGAGCGCATGTAAAGCCACGCCTTTGTTGACATCCGCACGTGTGAATTCCAGATTGTGGTAGCCACCGCAGACGCTTGTGACGCCCGGATTGGATTCCAGATATTGCTTGACTTCCTCGCGGTCCTTATAGACGCCGTTTTCGTCTGGATAGAAATTGAGCGTCATTTTCTGAACCCTCAGGTGGTTATCGCGGATGAACTGTGGCAGATTCTCCACACGCGTGCGGGTGTGCAGAATGTAGTGCTTTAAAGCTTCCGGAACAACGAGACGCTCTCCGTTTTTTACGCATTGCAGCGGACTGTAGCCGTTGCCGCCGATGAATGCGTCCATGTGGATATCCTTTGTCAGAAGATATTCGACGATCGGCAGGAACAGTTCCTCGTCCATCGCCTCCTCGCGCAGACATTTTTTCGTTTCCAATTCATAGATCGCACTTCCGTTCGCGGTGATCGCGTAGCGGATGCCACTTCCTTTGATCTGGTCAAACGGCAATCCGTTTAATGGGCGCCCGGTTGAGATAACCACAGCGATGCCAAGTTCACTTGCTTTCTTTATCGTGTCAAGGTTGCGCTTACTGATGATACTTTCTTTATTAAAAAGCGTTCCGTCTAAGTCAAGCGCAACAAGTTTAATATTTTTCATGGTTGATACCTTTCTGAATATGAGTTAATATGATTTCTAAGATATACACCCTATCGGGTGCATTTTTCTTTGGATTACACCCTATCGGGTGCAATCTGAAAAATCAATAAACTAAATGTAAATTACACTTTAAAACGTAATTCATTATATAGGGAAATTACGGATCGGGCAAGAGTCCATCTGTAACGTGTGCGCGGATCGCGTTGTAACCCGTGGCTGAAATACGAATATGTCGTTACGTTTGGGTCATATTGATACAGAAAGACAGTGGCTGCTTTGGTTTATGGGGAGCAGTACGAAAGAGAGGAAAACGATGACAAAAGCAGAGTTTGTCAGACTGATAAATGAAAATGGTCCGATCATCTTAGACGGAGCGACAGGAACAAATCTGATGGAAGCAGGAATGCCGATTGGTGTCTGCCCGGAGCAGTGGGTGATGGAGCATCCGGAGGTGCTTCTTAAGATGCAGCGCGAGTATGTAGAAGCAGGATCGCACATCGTGTATGCGCCGACATTTACCGGAAACCGGATCAAACTCGAAGAGTATGGATTACAGGACCGTCTGGTGGAAATTAACACAACGCTGGTAAAATTGTCGAAGCAGGCGGTGGACGGTAAGGCTTTGGTTGCCGGAGATATGACGATGACCGGACAGCAGCTTTTCCCGATGGGTGAGCTGATGTTTGAGGAATTGGTGGATGTGTATAAGGAGCAGGCGGGCGTGCTTGCGGAAGCGGGCGTGGATCTGTTTGTAGTAGAGACGATGATGAGTCTGCAGGAGTGCCGTGCGGCGGTTCTTGCGATCCGTGAAGTATGTGATCTGCCAATCCTGGTAACACTGACTTACAACGAGGATGGAAGAACGCTTTTTGGCACACCTCCTGAAACGGCGGTTGTCGTATTGCAGTCGCTCGGCGTGGATGCGATCGGTGTCAACTGCTCGACCGGTCCGATGGAGATGGTTCCACTCGTGGAGACGATGGCAGAGTATTCGACGGTTCCGCTCATTGCAAAGCCAAATGCCGGACTTCCGGAACTGGAAGGTAAGAAGACCGTTTACCGCATGACTCCGGAAGAGTTTGCAGAGGCCGGAATGGCATTGGTTAAGGCTGGAGCTGCAATTGTCGGCGGATGCTGCGGAACGACAAAGGAACACATCCGTGCTTTGGCGGACGCTGTGCGTGGCATGGAGATTCATAAGCCGCTTGCAGCGCATAGAAGAATTTTAGCCTCGGAACGACAGAATGTAGAAATTACATTGGATGGTGGATTTATCGTGGTCGGCGAGCGTATCAATCCGACCGGCAAAAAGAAGCTGCAGGCAGAGCTTCGCGAGGGCAGGCTGGATCTGGTCCGCGAGATGGCGATGGCGCAGGAGGAGAACGGTGCACGCATTCTCGATATCAATATGGGAATGAACGGCATCGATGAAAAAGAAATGATGAAGCAGGTCATCTATGAAGTGTCTTCGACGGTGGACTGTCCGCTTTGTATTGATACAAGCCACATTGACGTGATGGAGGAGGCGCTCCGCATTTACCCGGGACGAGCACTCATCAATTCCATCTCGTTAGAGAGTGAGAAGATTGAAAAAATGCTTCCGATCGCAAAGAAGTATGGTGCGATGTTTGTGCTCCTGCCTCTTTCCGATGAGGGGCTTCCGAAGGATGCCGAGGACAAAAAGCGTATCATCGAGACGGTGTACGACCGCGCAATGCAGATCGGTATGGCACATGAAGATATCGTCGTCGACGGACTGGTTGCCACGATCGGAGCCAATCCTGAGGCTGCAAAGGAATGTTACGATACGATCGCATACTGTAAGGATGAGCGATTGCTTCCGACCATCTGCGGTCTGTCCAATATTTCGTTCGGACTGCCGGAGCGTATGTACGTCAATACTGCCTTCTTAACGATGGCAATCTGCAAGGGTCTGACGATGGCGATTGCCAATCCTTCACAGGAACTTCTGATGAATGCGGCTTTTGCATCGGACATGCTGCTTCACAGACCGGACAGTGATATCCGCTACATTGAGCGCATGAACCGCCTTGCGGAGCAGAAAGCAGAGTATGAGACGGTCGTTGTCAAGAAGACGCCGGAGCAGGGACAGGAAAAGAAGGAGAGCAGTACTGGGGATGCGATCAAGGAGCATCCGATTTTTACCGCTGTCCTCAAAGGAAATAAAGGAACGATCATCGATGAAGTCAAGAAAGCTTTAGATGCCGGAATGAAGCCGGATGCCATCATCAATGATTATCTGATCGCAGCAATCAATGAAGTCGGTGTGCTTTTTGACCAGAAGAAGTATTTCCTGCCGCAGCTGATCGGAAGTGCCAATACGATGAAGAAAGCAATCGATTATCTTGAGCCGATGCTAGAGCGGCGAGAGGATGCCGGACAGATGCCAACGCTCGTGATTGCAACCGTGGAAGGGGATATTCACGATATTGGAAAGAATCTTGTCGTGCTTATGCTCAAAAATTACGGTTACAATGTTATTGATATGGGCAAGGATGTGCCGTGTGAGGATATTGTCGATACGGCAATCCGCGAGGATGCGGCAATCATCGGACTTTCTGCACTTATGACGACCACGATGATGCGTATGCAGGATGTCGTGCAGTTGTGCAAAGAGAAGGGCTGTAAGAGTAAGGTTATTATCGGCGGCGCCTGCATTACGCAGAGTTTCGCGGATGAGATCGGTGCCGACGGATACTCCAAGGATGCGGCGGAGTGCGTGAAGCTGGTGGAGCGACTGCTTGCAAATTAAGGTTTGCAAGCAGTCGCTCAGATTTAATCTCAAACGGACGATACCGGATATAAGATATTCTACGAAAATTAGCAGTAAGTTTGTCTATAAACGACGGACTTTGAACGATACAGACTTTCTCTCAGTTTTTTCTG
>OLSD01000749.1_pt1 | contig 30271 bp, 23 predicted proteins | sample 1672211 | NCBI WGS metagenome assembly OLSD01 (sample SAMEA3136659, study PRJEB25190) | human gut metagenome | reverse complement strand
GATAAACAAAATTCCTTACGGGTAAGGTTTATTGATTTCCCCATTTCATGCGTTCGTCCTTAAAATACAGAATGACTATATAAAAATGTTCTTCCTTATTACCACAGAATGACTATACGCCAATAAACGCAAGACAAAAAATCACAAAAAGTAAGTATTGTCCGAAATTCAATATCTTTATACTTTTGCACTCGATTTTTAAGCTTTGTTTTCTATAACAAAAAAGAAAATTCAGATAAAAAAGAGAATTCAGGAACATCTGGCAAAGATGTGCTTTTCTCTCAGCCCGCAAAATAAAAAATAAACATTATATATATTATGAACAGGAATCTTATTCTTTCAGCACTTCTTTCGTGCGGACTGTCTGCCACTGCGATGGCAGAAACAACCGGCGGAACCAACAAGGATACTGAAAATTCTACCATGAAGCCGACTGAAACAAGTGTCAAACTGAACAAAGCCGGACAGGAAAGCAGCGGCTGCCAAGTGGGAAGACTTGCAAATGCACTCTCCCGATTTTCCATCGGCGGTTACGGTGAGGCCGTGATGAGCCGTAACTTCTACAGCCAGCACTTCAACCGCTACCGCGACCCTCAGACTTATAAGGACGACCCAAGCCACGGACGTTTCGACTTGCCTCACGTTACCCTTAACCTGGGCTACGACTTCGGCCATGGCTGGACAATGGGAATGGAGATTGAGTTTGAGCATGGCGGAACGGAGAACGCCGTGGAGATTGACGCCGACGAGAGCGGTGAATATGAGGCCGAAACAGAGCGTGGCGGCGAGGTCGCACTCGAGCAGTTCTGGATAAACAAGGCTTTCTGGGACGGCAAGTTCAACATCAAGGCCGGTGAGATAATAATCCCTGTGGGCGAAATAAACGCCTACCACATGCCGAACAATTTCTTCACCGTCTACCGCTCTGAGGGCGAGGCAAAAATCCTGCCAAACACCTGGCACCAGGTGGGCGTTTCTCTTTGGGGGCGCGTGAGCGACTGGCGTTACGAGGCAATCTTCACCTCCGGGCTTGATGCCGAGCGCTTTGGCCACAACTGCTTCGTTCATTACGGAGCCACAAGTCCCTACGAGTATAAACTTGCCAACGTCTATGCCGGAGCAGCCCGTGTGGACAACTATTCCATCCCCGGCGTCCGCTTGAGTCTGAGTGGATACTACGGATACACGTTCAAGAACACGGAGCGCAAGGCAAGTGCTTCTTACGACAAGGTGCACGGTGCACTGGCAATAGGCAGTTTCGGCTTTGAAATGAACCGCTGGAATTGGATTGTGCGCGGAAATGCCACTTATGCTCATCTCTCTGACGCACAGAAGATGACAACCTTCATGAACTCTTATCCTAAGCACACCCAGCAGGACGGTTCGCCTTCAAAGCATTCCCCTATCGCAAAGAATGCCTATTCTGTCGGCATTGAGGCTGGCTACAACATCTTCTCGCAGATAAGCAGCTTGCAGGACCGCCAGAAGCTCTACATCTTCGGCCGCTACGAGGACTACAACACTTATGCTGCCGGCACACAGAAGGTTGCATACAAATATGACCGCGTGAAGCGAATGGCTGTGGGTCTGAACTATTCCCCGGTGAAGCAGATTATAATCAAGGGCGAATACAGCAACCGCTTCCTCAGCCACGGCTACAACAACGAGCCGAGCGTGTCTCTGGGAATAACTTTCGCAGGATGGTTCTTGAAGTAAGGGGGGGCCACCCTGACCCTCACTGACACCCACCCTGACCCTCCCAAAGGGAGGGAAAGTTAGGAACACTCGAATGTTAGAAGTGGGGGGCTCCACACTCCAAGAAGCCCCCACTCCACACTCTCCAAAAAAACAACAAACTTAATAATTAACTAAAATTCAAGGTGATATGAACAAAATCTTCAAGTATTCAATGATGTTTGCAGCTGCGCTGACTTTCACAATGGGGCTCACAAGCTGCAGCGATGATGACAACGACGAACACATAGGAACTTTCAGCTCCAACGAACTGAAGGAAGTCAATGCAGACTATGTTGACAACACAATCGTTGCGACATACCGCAACCTTGCCAACTACAACAAGCAGCTTGTTGCCGACATCAACGCTATGTCTGACGATGCCGGCGTTGCAAAGGCTTGCAAGACATGGAAGCAGTCACGTAAATGGTGGGAGTTCTCCGAGGCTTTCCTCTTCGGAGCTGCCGGCGACTATGCGCTTGACCCACATACCGACACCTGGCCGTTTGACAAGAAGCAGTTTGAAAGCTACATGAAGCTGTACAAAGACCTGGAGCTGGGTGGTGAAGGAGAAGAAAACGAGTTGGCCACAAACAACATTGACGATGCCATTACTAACGGCCAGAACCTCACAGGCTTCCACGCTGTAGAATATCTTATCTTCCGCAACGGAGAGGCACGTCACTTCGCAGACATGACACACAACGAAATCTACTTTGCCAAGGCTGCAGCACAGGATCTCTACCTAAGCTCTCTGAAGCTCGTTTCCGCTTGGGGCGGCGAGGTTTCTGCCGAAGAGCAGGCTCTTCTCGACGAGGTTGAATTCGCGTCTGCCATCAACTATGGCGAGAACTTCAAGAATGCAGGCAACGCAGGTTCCACCTACTCTACCGTTGTACTTGCATCTAAGGAAATCATTGCCGGTGCTAACGACATCATCGGTGAGGTGCGCGACTCTAAGATCGGTGCTCCTGCCACAGGTGAGGACGTGAACTATATCGAGTCTCCTCACGCCCACAACTCTGTTCAGGACTTCTACGACAACATCATGTCTGTAAAACACGCCATCTACGGCGGCTGCACTGTTGACGGCACAACTCCTGAGGCAAAGTCTCTCATCGGTGTCTGCCTGAAGAACGACAAGACAAAGGCTGCCGCACAGAACGTCATGACTAACCTTGAGAACGCTCTCTCCAAGATAAGCAACATGAAGAAGCCGTTCGTTCTCTACTACACTGACCAGAGTGCAAAGGATGCAATGGAAGCCCTCGACGGACTGGAGGAGTCTCTGAACGCCCTCAACGACCTGCTCGACTAACAAATCCATAGGACAAACATCCGAAAAGAACATTAAAAATTATAATATCCGTTGGTGGTCTGCCCCAAAGCAGCCACCAACATTTTACGTCTTACAATAAACAACATTATGAAACACATCTATTTAGTTCCTGCGTTGTTCTCGGCATTGGCACTGACAGCCTGCACCGATGACAACAACTCAGACTGGAGTCTGCCTGAGGCAGAGTTCGGCACTCCCAACGAGTGGTACTACTCCGGAGGAAAACTCGGCACCACAAGCATCCAGTCTGCCTACGCCTACCGCCAGGCCACCCAGGCAGTTGAAGATGCCGGTCTGTCGTTGAACTTCCAGATTGGCGAGTCGCTCTTCGAGAAAGACTACAACACTTCCAACGACGCCTTCGCCGGACTCGGTCCTGTCTACGTGCGCCGCGGCTGCCTCTACTGCCATCCCAACTATGGCCACGGTAAGCGTCAGACCGCCTATCGTGCCGATCAGGACGGCAACGGCTACCTGCTCGTAGTCTACGACAAGAAGACCGATGCCTACATCTATTCCGTGGCCGGAATGCCTCAGACAAAGGCCGTGAAGCCGTTCAAGCCACAGATTGACGAGAGCAAGATCAACATTGAATGGAAGAACTACACCGACGAATGGGGCAACAAGTTCCCTGACGGCGAGACCTACTCGCTCATCTATCCAGAGGTTACCATCCCTGCCGATGCCTACTACTCTCCTGTAACGGTGAAGCGCGACGGAAAGTATGTGGTTATCCCTGCCGACCAGGTGGCAAGTGAAATCGGCGTTCGTCTGGAATCTACCATCGGAATCTACGGCACCGGACTTACCGACGCCATCCCCGACGACTCCATCACAGCAGAATGGAAGCGGCAGAGCGAATACTTCAACTCCGTAGGCAAGACCAACGCCCTGAACCCTGCATACTGGAGCCAGGCTGACAACAAGTGGGTCAGCTACTACGTGAACAATGCCGGCGACAAGAAGCAGTATGTACGCCGCTACACCTACGCCATGAGCCGTGGACCAATCCTTGACGCAGCCGGAGCAAACGCGATCTGGAACATCACGAACGTGACCCGTCCCGACCGCCGCTACCATTACTTGAGCCTCGACGGTACGATTTATGCCAAAAGTTCTATGGAAGACCCTGACGTTCAGGCTGGCTTCCCGGAATACATCAAGCAGATTGACCCGAACAACGCTCACCCCACATGGCACACAGCCGACGTGAAGCAGAACATCTACAACTACCTGATGGCTAAGGACCTCGACCCGGAAATGTCAAGTTCTCAGTACAAGAACTTCATGATATGGCACCGCGGACTTGCCGTTCCTGCAGCCCGCAACACCAATACCGACCGCTTCAAGCAGGGCATGAAGCTCTTCAAGGAAATCGGGTGCGCCAACTGCCACCGTCCGTCATGGACCACTGGCGACGACAACATCCAGGACCCTAACGGCATCTTCAAGAACAACGACATGCCGCGCTATCCTCACCAGAAGATATGGCCTTACACCGACTTTGTGCAGCACCGTCTCTTCATGGAGAACGACATCCGCACAGGCTGGTGCCGCACCACTCCACTCTGGGGCCGCGGACTCTCCAAGCTCTGCACAGGAGCCGAAGACCGTCTGCACGACTGCCGTGCACGCAACACCATGGAGGCTATCATGTGGCACGGCAACGCCAAGAGCGACGCCCGCTACGCCATCGAGAAATTCCGCAACCTGAAGAAGGCTGACCGCGACAACATCGTCTTCTTCGTGGAGTCTATCTAAAACAGCAGACGAGTAGACGAGTTTACAAGCAGACAAAAGGAGGTATCCCGTCTACTCGTCAACCTGTATCCCATCTACTCGTCAACCTGTATACCGTCAACTTGAAAAAATGAAAAGAACAACAATAATTCTTTCTGTTATCGTCATCGTCATCATTGCCGCAGCAACAATCGTCGAGAGCATAAAAGGCACACCCTTTGCCCACGACAACATCTACGGCACATGGTGGTTCCTTGCCCTGTGGGCAGCATTTGCCGCCGCCGGCACCGCCCTTGTCATCAAAAAGAAACTATACAGGCGCAAAAGCGTCTTCCTCATACACCTCTCCTTCCTCGTAATCCTCCTCGGCGCCCTCCTCTCGTGGACCACTGCCCAGAGCGGCACCATACACCTCCGTCTCGGCGAGGCAACAAACGTAATGAAGACCGCCGAGGGAAAGTTTGTAGACCTTGGCTTCAAGGTGGCTCTGAAAACGTTCCGCATGGACTGCTACCCCGGCACGGACGCTGCCATGGACTACGTTACGGAGATTACGACAAGCGACGAACTGCTCGAAATCTCGATGAACAAAATCGGTTACTACCACGGCTACCGCTTCATGCAGTCGGGCTACGACAGCGACATGCAGGGCTCTATCCTCGGCGTCTACCACGATCCGTGGGGCATCGCCGTCACATACCTGGGTTACGCCCTGCTACTTATCTCGCTCATTACCATGCTCTTGGGCAAAGACACTAAGATGCGGCAGCTCTACAGAAAGGCCACTGCCGGCAATGTCCTCAAGGTGGCAGCCGTAGCTGTCGTGATGGCTCTCTCGCCCCTCTTCTCCCTACACTCACAGGCGCAGGAAAGGATAAACATCGATAGCCATGTGGCTGACGGATTCGGAAGAGTCTGCGTGCTCTACAACAGCCGCATCACGCCGATAAACACTGTTGCCGTGGACTTCGTCACCAAGCTCTGCGGAAGGCCCTCGTGGGACGGGCTATCCTCTACGGAGGTATTCTGCGGATGGGTGTTCGACGTGCCCTACTGGGAAACGGTGAAGATGATAGAGATAAAGGACAAGAAAGCGCAGGAGCTGCTCGGACTGAACGGCAAATGGGCTTCGTTCAACGATTTCTGGGATGAATACAACGAATACAAGCTGGAGAAGCCACTGAAGGAGGCTCTGCGGAAAGGCGACACGAAGATGCAGAAAAGCCTGCGCGACGCCGACGAGAAGTTCAATATCGTGCGCATGCTCTACGGCGGCGAGATGCTGAAGATTTTCCCTTACCGCCAGGCTGACGGCAAATACAAATGGTTTGCCCCCGGACAGCCCCTCGGCAACATAAATCTGAACGAAAAGGAACTCACATTCGTGCGCAAGTCGATGGACTATCTTGCCGAGAGCATCATCACGGGCGACAACACTCGTGCAAGCGAGATCGTGAAGAAAATCTACAATTATCAGCACGTGAAGGCAAATGACGTAATCCCTTCTAAATTCATGATTTACTCCGAAGTGTTCTATAACAGATTGAACACCCTGCGCCTGCCCACGATGCTCTATCTCGCCCTCTCGCTGCTGCTCTGCGTGGCGTCTACCATAGCATTGAACCGGAAGAAGAGAAAGATTGCCTCGAGGGCAGCCCTGTGGCTCACCGCCGTAATGCTCCTCCACACCTCGTTGCTACTCCTGCTGCGCTGGATGGTTTCAGGTCATCTGCCGATGTCAAACGGCTTCGAGACGATGCAGTTTATGGCTTGGGCAACGCTCCTGCTCACACTATTCATGGGCAAGCGTTTCATGCCGGTGAAAAACTTCGGTCCGCTGCTCTCATCGTTCGCCCTGCTCGTGGCAATGATAACCGACAGCAACCCTCAGATTACGCTGCTCATGCCCGTATTGCAGTCGCCCCTGCTCTCCGTACACGTGATGGTGATAATGTTCTCCTACGCTCTGTTCGGCCTCATGGCGCTCATCGCCGCCGAAGGCATCTGGGCACACCGCCGCGGCGACCTTGCCAAGGAGGAGCAGCTTGCCGCCATGTCCGGCTTCCTCCTCTACCCAGCCGTCAGTCTCCTTGCCGCAGGCATCTTCATCGGAGCCGTATGGGCAAACGTGAGCTGGGGCCGCTACTGGAGCTGGGACTCCAAGGAGGTGTGGGCTCTCATCACGATGCTCATCTATTCCGCTCCGCTCCACTCCTCGCTCCAGTGGCTGCGCAAGCCTCTCCACATCCACATCTACATGCTGCTGGCCTTCCTCTGCGTCCTCATGACGTATTTCGGTGCGAACTATTTCCTCGCGGGAATGCACTCGTATGCGTGACCGCTTCGCTGTACTTCGCTGAATGAAGACTGAAAGATACTTTTGTAACGAATCATGATTGTTTGGTTTTGTGTAGCCGTATCTTGTTTCTTATCTCGTTGCAAAGTTACGCATAACCCTCCGTACCGCCAAAAAACGGCCCTTCGCAACTTGTAAAAATCTGTTAATAAAACAGAGCTTCCGTGTTAATAAATCTAACTGCATCATTTGCAGCACTAAACGCATCAGGATACGGAGCGCAAGTAATCGAGTTTAGAGTTAAGAATGTAGAGTTGTCTGCCTGCGGCAGATTAAGAATTATACAATTTGGATTTGTTTTTGAACAATGTAATTCTTAATTCATTAATTTCAAATCGCAGCGCAACGGGAACAACTCTTAACTCTTAACTCTAAAACCCGATTTTTGATAACGATAACGATAACAGTAAAAAAAACCGCACCCTTCTCTCATGAGGAGCAGAAGAGGTGTAAGTATTTTTTTATTTATATATATATAATTAATTATATATATATAAATAACTTCCAAACCTACCCTTTCCACCTACCCCTACCCCCTCGGATTTTCTAACTGTTATCGTTATCGTTATCAATTGCAGAAGCAGAATTCAGGAATCCTCCCTATCTGATAACGATAACGATAACAGTAAGAAAAACTTCGCCCCCTCCTGCCTGTGAGGAGCAAAAAATCGGTTGATAATGATCTATTACAATTGTATCGTTTGTAGGGAACTTGGTAAATTACATATGAGTTTTGTCGGTGCTTTCCTGTATTTCAATCGTTTCCGATTGTAAATTTCTTGAGATCATAAAAGCTGCCATTGTAAATGTTGAAATCCACGTACCCTTTGATTCCTGGCAACCTACCGGCGTCAGTATGCTGCCAGAACTTCCATTCTCCCTTATATTCAATCTTTTTCACATAGTAATGTGCTATCCAATATGGATAGTCATCGAATACTGGAGCATTTAAATTCTGCATCTTGAATTTATAATAGGTATAGATTATCGGCTTTACATGATAGCGGTCCTCCACAATATGAAGCCATGTCAGGATTTCGCGCTGAAAATCTTCAACACTTTTATCTGCCGGTTTGTGTTCGACATCAAGCACTGGCGGCAGGTCTCCGTCCTCAAGCGGCACATTGTTGAGAAAAAAATATGCCTGGGAACGAGCCGATGACTTATTACTCCAAAAGTGATAAGCTCCGCGTATATAACCGTATTCGCGTGCCTGCTCGAAATTGTATGCAAAAGACGGGTCAATCCGGCTTGAACCTTCGGTTGCTTTCATCACTATGAAACGCAGGGGGCTCTTCTCGATCATCGCATTCTGCAGCAAATCCCAATCTATGTCGCCTTGGTAATGACTGATGTCTATCCCCCGTATATCATAGCCTTCCGGATAATTCGCGTCGCCATAGAGCGCCCGCCAGCGAAATCCAAATGGGCTGACGAAAAAATAGTAGAATGCCCATACGTAGGCAACAACAATCAGTATGCCTCCTATCCACCATGCTTTATGGAATTTGTTCCTTACAGCCGTGGATTTCCGCTTTGTTGTTTTTCTTTTTCTACTATTGTTCATTATTAATGATGCTGACTGAAAAATAATAAAAAGTTACCGGAGATTTCTTTCCGGTAACTCCTGCTGATATCACTGACTTAAAAATGCGTATTTCTGTTATTCTCACTTCTGGCGTTCAAGCGCAAGTGTCATCGTCGTACGGTCGCAGACTTCCGACGGTCCCCAATACTGTACTGGACCAGGATACACAAATGCCGTCTCCTTTGACCATTCATCGCGATGCATCACGAGTTCCTTGAACGGTCTGCCCTTGAGGTCTACGAGTGCCTTGCATATTACAGGCTTCATTTCTCCATTGCGGCGTTCCATGTTGAGCAGTGAGGTGATAGGAATACCTCCGGCTTTCCACTCGTCCTTTGGTGCAGTTGTATTTCTGACTGTTGCCATGTATCCTGTCTTGCCGTTTGCGATTAAATGTGCGGCACTTGCTCCGAGGGCATAACAATAATTCGTGTCATAATTTGAAGGAGCTGCACATCGGCCCTCATAACCGAAGAAATGGTGCTGCGAAGCGAATTTACCTTTGAACTTCCCTGATTCTTTCCATTTTTTCAGTTTTGCGGCACACATCTTCGATATGAGCTTTTCTGTTTCAATAAGTGAGACCTGTACGTTTCCGTGCGGGTCGCGATCAAGCGAGAGTTGGCGTGCCACTTCACTTGGAAGTGTCTCAAAGGTTCTTTTGTTAGCTTCGCTCAGATGATTCAAGATGTACTCCCTTTGCTCCCCGTGACTCATGAATCTATAATCATCACCATGGAATGCAAGCAAATCATTGAGCTCATCGATGAGTCGCCCTATTGCGGGAATGAACTCAATCAGTCCTTCCGGGATTAATATGACTCCATAGTTCATACCGCGATCCGCCCGATATGAGATTACCTTACATAAATAATCAACAATATCGTTAAGGCTCATGTCCTTCTCTTTGACCTCTTCTGAGATAAGGCATACGTTCGGATGGCATTGCAATGCACATTCCAAAGCGATATGGCTTGCTGACCGTCCCATCAATTTTATGAAATGCCAGTATTTGCGTGCAGAGTTGCAGTCGCGCTCAATGTTTCCTATAAGTTCAGAATAAACTTTTGTCGCCGTATCAAAACCGAATGAGGTTTCTATTTCTTCACATTTCAAGTCGCCGTCAATTGTCTTCGGGCAACCAATAACCTGTATGCCGTAGTTCTTGGCCTTGTAATATTCAGCGAGGACACAAGCATTTGTGTTAGAGTCATCGCCACCGATTATGACAAGAGATCTGATATTTAGATATTTGAGTATTTCATATCCTTTTTCGAACTGCTCTACTGTTTCCAGCTTTGTCCTTCCAGATCCGACCATGTCAAATCCTCCCGTATTACGGAAGTCATTGATAAAGGTTTCTGTAATCTCAATATATTTATGCTTTACCAAACCTCCAGGGCCAAGCAGAAATCCGAAAAGACGGTTTTCAGGGTTAAGCTTTTTCAGCGTGTCAAACAGACCGGTGATTACATTATGCCCACCTGGCGCCTGTCCGCCACTAAGGATAACTCCTGTATTCATCTGTTCATAGCAAGCTTCCTCACCCTCAACAAATTCCACAACAGGCATACCATAGGTGTTAGGAAACATCGCCTTTATCTCGTCCTGATTTGCTATACATGCCGTCGTTTCATCTTCTTTCAAGCCTACGGCGGTCCTCAGCCCCTTTGGCAGGACAGGCTTGTAAGAATCTCTCGCCTTTTGAAATGCGCTTTTTTCCATGAAAAATTTCTTTTAGTTTGTTAATTCAGAATGTTTTCAATCTACTAATACTTACCTTAAGACATATCCAAAATGGTTTGTGTCAATTTACACTGTGCAAATTTAATATTAATATTTGAAATCCAAAAATAAATTGTAATTAAATTGACATCGGATATTTTTTTTGCTCAAAAATTTCATGGAAAGAAAAAAAAACGATACATTTGTCTGCACTATAATAAAAACAAATTAAAACAGAGAAAATATGGCAAGCAAAAGGAATTTGAAAAAGACCGTGAATTATATATGCAGCGAACTTTTCGCTGAATGTGTGGCAAATTCGCTATACAACGGTAAGACGGATGATGCCGACACTGAGGCAATGTTGCAATCCATAATGGCGATGCACAAGGATTTTATATGTCGTATATCTCATATTGAACCAGGAATGTCAGCAAAGAAGTATTTTGCCGATTTTACCGCTAAGTTCAATGAGCAGATCAGCGAAATCATTGATCAGATTGCCGGCTGAAACTAACGGACCCGCCAAGATACATTCAGACAAAGGAACTCCATTGTTCTGAAAGGATACAGTGTATTTCCTTTGTCCGATTTATTGTATAATAATATAAAATAGAATTATTTATAAAATGCTGAAAAACATTTGTCACAGGCTCTTATATAATATATTAGGGTGGAAAAAAGAAGTAACAGAGAAACATCCGGATAAATATATAATATGTTTTGCGCCTCATACAAGCAACTGGGATTTTGCCATAGGCCAACTCTATATGCGGGCGGAGGGGTTACAGATAAACTTCCTCATGAAAAAAGAATGGTTCTTCTGGCCTCTTGGTCCTGTTTTCCGACATATTGGAGGAATTCCTGTCTGGAGAAGCAAACATACAAAAATGACCGACAATCTGGCGCAAACGGCAAACGAAAGGAAAAGCTTCAAGTTATGCATTGCTCCAGAGGGCACAAGAAAACGTGTGGAAGAATGGAAAAAGGGGTTTTATTATATCGCCCTCAAGGCAAATCTTCCGATTCTTCTTTACGGAGTGGATTATGCAGACAAGAAAATTGTTTGCACAAAGACCATTATCCCGACAGGTGACATAGATAAAGACATGAAGGAAATAAAGCTCTACTTTAAAGATTTCAAAGGTAAAAAACCTGAACTCTTCACTATAGGGCATATTTAATGTTACCTTTTAAATTTAGGTGGAATGAGAAATAAGTCTTTTGCAGTTTGCATCATTATGCTGCTGTTTTCATGTGGAAGTCATAAAACTGTTGTTAAAGTTAAAGACAAAGACGGGACTTTCAAATCATTTGAAAAAAAAGTTGACAATGCTGCGAATGAAAAAGTAATGGAATATAAAGGCAGACAGTGGGTTACAAACGCCTCCTCTTTATCACAGCCCACTAAAGGACTACAAGGCCGGCACATATCCTTATGGGCAAGTCATGGCCGATATTTCAATAACGAAAAAAACGAGTGGCAATGGCAAAGGCCTTATCTTTTCTGTACGACTGAAGATCTGTTCACGCAAACTATTGTCGTGCCATTTCTTATGCCTATGCTCGAAAAAGCAGGTGCAAATGTATTCTCACCACGAGAAAGGGATTGGCAGACAAATGAGGTCATTGTGGATAATGACATCAGGAACAATGGGGTGTACAAGGAAAGCAATATGGAGCAAAAATGGATAGATGGCGGTGTGTCCGGCTTCTCTCCCGACGGGACAGAAACGCTTTATGGAAGCGCAAATCCTTTTATGTGGGGAACAACAAGAAAAGCCCAAACCACAAAGATCCCGACGTGCAGTATTTCTTATCAGCCGCAGATTCCTGATGATGGAACATATGCCGTATATGTAAGTTATCCAACTATAGGGAAAAGCATAAGTGATGCTGAATACATAGTCATACATAAAGGTGAAAGGACTGTTTTCAAGGTAAATCAGCAAATGGGCGGCGGAACATGGGTCTATTTGGGGACATTTGATTTTACTAAAGGGTGCTCACCGAATAACATGGTTATCTTGACGAATGCAAGCGAAGACAAAGGGTTTGTTACTGCTGATGCCGTAAGATTCGGCGGCGGAATGGGAAACGTCAGTCGTAACGGACTGACAAGTGGATTGCCAAGATGTCTTGAAGGCGCCAGGTATTATGCACAGTGGGCCGGAGCCCCAGACAGTATATATAATTCAAAAGGCGGTACAGATGACTACAAAGACGACATCAATGTCAGGTCAAGAATGACTAACTGGCTTGCCGGCGGGTCGTGCTTTATGCCTAAAGCTGAAGGAAAAAGTGTGCCGATAGACTTGTCGCTTGCCGTACATAGTGATGCCGGATACAATCCTGACATGAAGTCAATATATGGCTCATTATCAATTTGTACTACGAATTTCAATGAGGGGAAACTTGCATCTGGACTCTCCCGCGGTGTATCGATGGATCTTGCCAGGATGTTGCTTGATGGACTACACAGCGATATGACAGCAGGATACGGGAAATGGACAAAGCGGGAGCTTTATGATAGGAACTACTCTGAAACCAGAGTTCCGGAAATGCCTTCTGCTATAATTGAAACCCTCTCCCATCAGAGCTTTCCCGACATGCAGATGGCACAAGACCCAAATGTGAAATTTACCATTGCAAGAAGTATTTACAAGACAATATTAAAGTTTCTGTCGAAGCTATATGACAAGCAATATGTTGTAGCCCCTCTTCCTCCGATAAGCCCATACACAAAATTTGCAGAAGAAGGTGTCCTGGAAATAGGCTGGCAACCTCAAGAAGACAAAACGGAGCCAACCTCCTCCCCTACCCAATATATTGTATACACAGCTATCGGAAATAATGGATTTGATAATGGAGAAATTGTAAAGGAGAACAAGCTCCGCATAAAGCTCTCTCCTGATGTGTTGTATAGTTTTAAGGTAACGGCGGTTAATAGAGGAGGCGAAAGTTTTCCGACAGAAAACCTAGTTGCGGTTTATCACCAGAGTGCCAATAAAAACATACTGGTTATAAATGGCTTTAAACGACTCTCAGCCCCTGCTGTGTTAGAAAGCGATTCACTACAAGGGTTTGATATGAAGGAAGACCTTGGGGTCGCTTATGGCACAACTATAGGCTGGAGCGGAGCACAGCTGGATTTCGGCAAGATCCATGCAGGAAAGATTGGTTCTGGCGGGCTTGGGTATAGTGGTAACGAACTCGAAGGCGTATTTGTAACTGGCAATACTTTCGATTATGCAGCAGAACATGCAAGGGCCATTCTTCCAATGGGAAAATACAATATTACAAGCTCTTCTACTGATGCAGTCCAAGGAGGCAAAGTTGATCTTAATGAATATTTCTGTATAGATTACATTGCCGGACTTGAGAAATACTCACCTCAAGCGGTGAAGAGATACAAATCTTTCCCTTTACAAATACAGACAAAACTTGGAGAATACGTCCGCCAAGGAGGTTCTTTGCTCGTTAGTGGAGCTTATGTTAATAGTGATATGCAAAGTGGTAACGACAGAAAATTCATCAGAGAAGTGCTTCATGTGGATAATGGCATGCAGACTGAAACGGAATCCATTGATGGTATGGGGACTAATTTTAATATATATAATGAAATCAACCCACAGCACTACGCAGCAGTTAAAGTTGATGTAATGCCTGCTGTAAAGCCTGCATTCTGTACACTGACCTATTCAAATGGATTTTCTGCATGTGTCGCATACAAAGGTGACGTCTATAGGACAATAGCAATGGGATTCCCTTTTGAATGTATCAAATCAGACAATAAAAAGGAAATTATCATGCGAGGGTTTATGAACTTCCTTGATTATAAAAATCAATAGGATAACAAAAAATAACGCGTAATAACAGGCTTTCTTATTAAGTTTATGTACCTTTGCAGCAGATAAGTTTAAATTGAACGAAAGTATGGTTAGAAGATGTGTATATATAGTTGTCTCCCTGTTTGTTGCAACGGCTATGAGCGCCCAAAACGTGTGGGAGAAGCCAAAAGATGATGCGACTGTTGTTATAGAAAAGGAAGATAAATCTGTAAAAAATGTAGTGAAGGACGCTAAATATTTAGCGGGGGCAGTAACTGAAAAGAATGGCAAAATTGTATGGACTACTGACATAAGTCTTCCAGGGTGGTCTGCTGATGAAATATACAATACGACATTCAGAGTCATGCAGGAGCTGACAAAAGAGGATAATCAGCTGGAAGGAAGCACTGTGTCAATTGTGAATAAAAAAGAGCATATCATTGTTTCATCTCCTAGAGAGTGGCTTACTTTCACCAGTAAATTCCTATGGCTTGACAGAGCAGAAATGTATTATACGCTTATAGCGACATGTAGCGATGGCTTACTTCATTTAAGCATGGAAAGGATAAAGTATTTGTATGCCGAAAATGGAAAAGACAAACATAAAATTCTCGCAGAAGAGGCTATAAGCGACAAAAATGGATTAAACAAGAAAAAAACGAAGCTGGTTCCAGGGTGGGCAAAGTTCCGCAAGAAGACAATAGACAGAAAAGATGAAATATTCTGTTACATTGAAAACAAGGTTAAAGCAAAACTCAAATAAGATTTAAATGGAGAATATAAATAATAACATAGAAGATAACGACCATCAGAGTGCTCTGCAGAGCCCTGTAAGACATCACCGAAATCAAAAAGAAAAGGGAAAATTCTTCGTTTTGAGAAACATCCTCAATATTGTTTTCATTATTGGTGCAATAGTTGGAATGCTTGTCTATTTCTTTATAAATGAAGAGGTTGGAATTGTCATAGTGCTTGGAGCTATGGCTTTTAAAATGTGTGAATGTGTTATCCGACTCGTAAAATGACAGGAAGAATAATTCTAACCATAATTATAGGTTGTATGTATGTCATCCCGCTATTTAGCCAGAATTATAATCAGCTGAATGACGAAGGCTTATATACAGATGCGAACGACAATTCTTTTAACCGAGGACGAAAAGACTCAACAAAAGTAAAAGATAAGATTATTCCTAAAGGGCTGAAAGTGTGGACTGTTGACGAACGCTTTGGCGAACGTGTTATTACAAGGCCGGACACTCTTCAACACATGTTTATGAATTCTATCTTCACTTCTGGAAAAAGAGGTGAATATAATACTACGGGAAATCTTGGAGCACCTCGGACAAACAGGATATTTATAGACAGACCGGCTGCTGAACAATTTATATTCACGCAACCATATGACTACTTTGTGAAACCTGTCAGTTCTTTCCTTTTCACGAATACTCTTTCTCCTATTACGAATCTCACATATAATGAATGTGGAGACAGAACAAATGGAGAAGACCATATAAAGGCCCTCTTCGGTGTAAATGCAGGAAAGAAACTTGGTGTAGGCTTTAACTTTGACTACATCTATGGTAGAGGCTATTATCAAGAACAAAGCACGGCTCATTTCAACTATTCGATGTATGCATCATACATCGGAGAAAAATATAATGCTCATTTTTTATTTTCAACGAATCACCAGAAGGTAACAGAAAATGGCGGTATTACAGATGATCGCTATATCACTCATCCGGAAATCTTTAATGATGAATTCAATGAAAACGAAATTCCGACAGTGCTTCAGAAAAACTGGAATAGAAACGACAATCTTCATGTTTTCTATTCACACAGGTATAATATCGGTTTCAACCGCAAAGTGAAAATGACTGAAGAAGAAATAAATGCAAGAAAATTCGCAATAGAGTCACAAAAGGAAAACGAAGCCGAAAAGAAAATAGAAGAAGCAAGAAAAAATGCTCTCAAAGAAGGTAAGGACATTGACCCTGAAACATTTAGCCATAATGAAAAATCTTTTTCGGGCAGGCCGGAAAACTCTAAGATTTTTGGAGTTGAACCAGAACAGGACAAAAAAGCTAAGAATAACCGTATAATCGTGTCTGGTAAAGCTGCTGCAGATAGTCTGATGCTTGCAGAAAATGTCAGCAAGAAAGATACCGAATGGTTGAAAAATGAATATGTGCCAGTGACAAGTTTTATTCATACACTCAAATTTGATAACTATAGGAGAATTTATGAAGCATATGATACTCCGGAAAATTATTATGCAGAGAAGTTCAATATAGATAACTTCTTGGGCGGAGATTCCATTTATGACAAGACGAAGCATTATTCCTTGAAGAATACTGTTGGCATAGCTATGCTTGAAGGGTTCAATAAATGGGCAAAAGCCGGTCTGAAGATCTTTGCCACTTCGGAATTGAGATATTTTGCATTGCCTGCCCTCAACGGCGGCACAACATCATACAATGAACACAATATGAGTATTGGTACGCAAATAAGCAAAACGGAAGGACGTACATTGCATTATTCTGTGTTGGCTGAAAGTTGGATTATGGGTGAAGATGCCGGTCAAATTAAGTTTGATTTAAATGCTGATTTAAATTTCAAACTCTTCGGAGATACCGTACAGCTTGCAGCAAATGCTTACTTCTATAGGTTAAACCCAACATTTTTTTATCGTCACTATCATTCGCGACATTTGTGGTGGGATAACGGATTAAGTAAAGAAATCAGGTCAAGAATAGAAGGAATTTTCAGGTTGAATAAAACTCGCACAACGTTGCGTATATCTTTTGACAACATGAAAAATTACACTTATTTTGCTCAGAAATATACTGTAACGGAAAGCTATGGCAGGGCTGACAATACTGTGAGTGTAAGGCAGAATACAGGTGGAATAAGTTTACTAACAATGCAGCTGAATCAGGATTTTTCCTTAGGTCCTATAAATTGGGAAAACAGTGTCACATATCAGAAGTCAAGTAACGATGATATACTCGCTGTTCCTGCTCTTAATGTTTATACTAATTTATACGTGAAATTTAAAATCGCTAAAGTTTTGAATGTTGACCTCGGTGCAGATGTAAGGTATTTCACAAAATACAAGGGACAAGATTATAGTCCGGCACTCGGTCAATATACGGTACAAGACAATGGAGAAGCTAATGTTAAGATTGGAAATTACCCTATCGTGAACATCTATGCAAATATGAAGCTGAAACATGCAAGATTCTTTCTGATGATGAGTCACGTTAATGCCGGTAATGGAGAGTATTTCCTAACTCCGCATTACCCTGTTAATTCAAGAGTATTAAGATTTGGAGTTTCATGGAACTTCTTCAATTAAAATTTTCGAACAACAAAACCAAATAAAACATGCCTCAAATATCAACACGCGGCATAGAGATGCCAGAATCTCCAATCAGGAAACTGGCCCCTCTCGCTGCTGCAGCTCAAAAAAAAGGAATTAAAATCTACCATCTGAACATCGGCCAGCCAGACTTGCCGACTCCACAGGTAGGACTTGATGCAATAAAGTGCATTGATAGAAAAATCTTAGAGTATTCTCCCTCACAGGGGTATCTTAGCTACAGGGAAAGACTTGTGGATTATTACAAAAAATATAATATAAATGTTGATGCAGACGATATTATAATTACTTGTGGGGGGAGTGAGGCTGTCTTATTTGCATTTATGTCTTGCCTCAACCCAGGAGATGAAATCATTGTTCCGGAACCAGCCTATGCCAATTATATGGCTTTTGCAATATCTGCGGGTGCAAAAATCCGAACAATAACAACAACAATTGAAGAAGGATTCTCGCTGCCTAAAGTTGAAAAATTCGAGGAACTCATAAACGAGAGGACAAGAGCGATACTTATCTGCAATCCTAACAACCCGACTGGTTATTTATATACACGAAGAGAAATGAACCAAATAAGGGATATGGTCAAGAAACATGATTTATATCTCTTTTCTGATGAAGTATATCGTGAATATATATATACGGGATCGCCATACATCAGTGCCTGTCATCTAAAGGGGATTGAACAAAATGTTGTGCTCATTGATTCTGTTAGCAAGAGATATAGCGAGTGTGGCATTCGAATTGGTGCGCTTATAACAAAAAACAAGGAAATCAGAAAAGCTGTAATGAAATTCTGTCAGGCACGCTTATCTCCTCCACTTATAGGGCAAATAGTAGCCGAAGCTTCATTGGATGCGCCGGAAGAATATTATCGTGACGTGTATGACGAATATGTTGAAAGACGTAATTGTCTTGTAGATGGGTTGAATAGAATTCCGGGCGTCTACTCTCCGATACCAATGGGAGCTTTTTATACGGTTGCAAAATTACCTGTAGACAATAGTGAAAAGTTTTGTCGTTGGTGTTTGGAGGAGTTTAATTATGAAAACGAAACGGTAATGATGGCTCCGGCAAGCGGATTTTACACAACACCTGGTGCGGGATGCAATCAAGTAAGAATAGCTTATGTTTTAAAGAAGGAAGATCTTACGAGGGCTTTGTTCATTCTGAGAAAGGCTCTTGAAGTTTATCCTGGAAGAGAAGAGGAGGACTAAATGAATTTTCCACTATATATAGCAAGACGGATTTACACTGAAAATGGTGACAAAAATAAGATAAGCAAACCTGCTCTTCATATTGCAACGGCAGGTGTTGCAATTGGACTTGCTGTCATGATAATCAGTATCTGTGTAGTATTCGGATTCAAGCATACAATCCGTGACAAAGTTATTGGTTTAGGAAGCAACCTCGTCGTATCAAGCTATGACATGCTTCATGGAACAAGTCAAGTTCCCGTGCTGATTTCTGATAGCATGATGCAAATAATTAATAAGACGCCTAATATCAAGCATGTTCAAAGATATGTTCTTACCCATGGCGTTCTAAAAACTGACAGCGATTTCATGGGAGTCGCTTTCAAAGGAATTGCCTCTGACTATGATACTACTTTCATTCATACTTGTATAAAAAAAGGTGCCATTCCTAAATTTAGCGACAAAACAAGTGGAAATAAAATTCTTATCTCACAGAACATTGCAAACAAGCTGAAATTAAAATGCGGAGACAAGATATTTTCATATTTTGTTAATGGCAGCGATATAAGAGCCAGACGTTTTACAGTAAGCGGAATCTATCAGACGAATATGGCGAAATTTGATGAAGCCTTGTGCTTCATAGATTTATATTCTGCTGTTAAATTGAACGGATGGGATATGGGGCAGGTTTCAGCATTGGAAATTGATATAAAAGATTTCAAAGATATTGATGTTGCTGCTGATTATCTCGTCAGAAACGTCAATCGCACTGAAGATAAATATGGCAAGACATTATCATCGGAAACGGTCAAGGACATGTATCCGCAAATTTTCTCATGGCTTGATTTGCTTGACCTTAACGTATGGATCATTTTTGCATTAATGATAAGTGTTGCAGGAATCACCATTGTATCTGGCCTTTTGATCATAATCCTTGAACGTACGAACATGATTGGAATATTGAAGGCAATGGGATGTAGAAACAGGGCAATAAGAAATACTTTCATATGGTTTGCTACATTCCTTATAGGAAAAGGGATAATGATTGGCGACATAATTGGATTGGGACTCGTACTGCTACAGAAATATACTCGTTTTGTAAGTCTTGATGCGACGGTATACTATGTAGATTATGTTCCGGTCGAGATAGATTTTCTGGCAATACTTCTAATAAATATTATAACTTTAGTAATATGTATTCTTGTCTTTGTTGGACCTAGTTTCCTCATCTCCCATATTACTCCTGCAAAGTCAATGAAATACGAATAGTGGAATTTGTAAAAAGTAAATTAAAAAGTTGAAGCTATGAGACATATTGGTAAAATATTTCTAGCCATCTTTGGCGGTTTGACACTTTGTTGTGGGACAATGGTTGCACAAAAGAGAAATATCAAGAACTTAAAAAAGAAAACTCACATTCACGAGCCTGCACAAACAAGGCCCGATATAGAAGATATGTTGCCAGCTACAGCAAGACTTCTTGTCGTAGACAGCATCGTTGTTGACAAGAATGATTTTCTTAAATACATACCTCTGAATAAGGATTGCGGAACGATATTGCCCTACGACAAGTTCTTTTCTTCAACACACTCGACCCGTCTCGGCTCTTTTGTATATGTAAATGACTTTGAAGACAAATGCTTTTATAATGACTCTACAGAAAGCGGAAAGTCAATGCTCTTTTCGTCAGAAAAACTTGGAGGGAAATGGCAAAAGCCACGTCTGATCAGTGAGTTCGGTGAAGAATATGAAGATATAAATTACCCATATCTTATGCCAGACGGAGTCACATTGTATTTTTCGGCAAGAAGCAAAACAAAATCAATTGGAGGTAGAGACATTTTCGTTACCAGGCTCAATACCGACTCCATGACATTCTATAAACCTGAAAATATCGGATTGCCATATAATTCCCGCGCTGATGATCTATTTTGTATCATTGATGATTTGAATTCTCTCGGATGGCTTGTGACAAACAGAAATCAACCTAATGGCAAAGTATGTATTTACACTTTTGTTCCGTCTACAAGAAGATGGGTTGATGATGATGTCAATATGTCTGAGAAAAAACTTGAGTCGCTCTCCAGAATTTCAAGGATTGCTGATACGTGGACTGACAAAAGACAATTGGAAGAAGCGAGGAACAGATTAAGTAAGATAAGACATACTGATAATGTTACAGCTCTGAATTCCAATTCTTATTCTTTTGTTATAAACGACAAGAAAGCATGTCGTACGGAGAATGATTTAAGGTCAACTGCCAGCAAGGAAAAATATAACGAATTGTTAAAATTAAAGAAACTTCAGCAGACAGGAACCAAAACATTAGAAGAATTGCGAAACATTTACTCAAATTCAAATAAAGGCCAAAGAGTACAACTTGGTAAAACAATTTTAAAATTAGAAAATGACTGCGAAAAAAGAGAACGGCAAATACAAAATATAGAGAAGAAAATTCGTAATACTGAAAATCTTATGTAACTTTGCAATTATAAGATATATTTTGCCAAAGGGCATAAAAGATTTTCCTAACAACAAAAGCTTTAATATTATGAAAAGGTATTTTGCAGAATCAGAATTGATTATCAATAGCGATGGAAGTGTTTTTCACTTACATGTAAAGCCTGAAAATCTTGCAGACAAGGTAATACTTGTAGGGGATCCGGGAAGAGTTGAGCTGGTTGCTTCACACTTTGAAACAAGAGAGTGTGATATTGAGAGCAGAGAGTTTCATACAATAACCGGAAAATATAAAGGGAAAAGAATAACTGTACTTTCAACAGGTATCGGATGTGACAATGTTGATATTGTGGTAAATGAACTTGACGCTATGGCGAACATCGACTTCAATACCAGGGAAGAGAAGGAGAAATTCAGACAGCTGACAATAGTAAGAATTGGAACTTGTGGAGGATTACAGGATTATGTTCCGACCGGCACTTTCATCTGTTCACAAAAATCCATAGGATTTGATGGCTTGCTTAATTTTTATGACGGTAGGAATGCGGTTTGTAACTTACCTATGGAAAGAGCATTCCTGAACCATATGGGATGGAGTGGAAACATGTGTGCCCCCGCACCATATGTAATCTCAGCAGACGAGGAACTCGTTGACCAGATTGCCGGTAATGATATGGTGAGAGGTGTCACCATAGCCTGTGGAGGCTTTTTCGGGCCACAGGGAAGACGACTCCGTGTACCTTTGGCAGACCCTAACCAAAATGAAAAGATCGAAAGTTTTGAATATGAAGGGCAGAAAATAACAAACTTTGAAATGGAAAGCTCTGCTCTTGCCGGTTTGGCGAAACTTATGGGACATAAGGCAACGACATGCTGCATGGTTATAGCAAATCGTGTTGTGAAGAAAGCGGATACGGGTTACAAGAGCCACATTGATGACCTGATAAAAGTTGTTTTGGACAGAATTTAAAGATAAAAAGTGCAGAGTGGATAAGGGCGTAACCTGTTCACTCTGTCTGCATTAATTGGATTATGAAAAAAAATAAAAGTTCCCGACGTAAATTTTGCTGTCTTGCATGTACGTTTGTGGTTATAATTGCAGCATTGGTTTATTACTATTTCTTTGGATCAATGCTTTTGAAACCTACCACACAATATATCTATATAGATAATGATGATACGGTGGATTCTGTTTGCAACAAACTTGCAGAAATATCCAAGCCAAGTTCCATGACAGGTTTCCGTACTCTTGTCAGGCATACTTCATATAGCGAAGATATTCATACAGGTCGTTATGAAATAACGAAAAGCAATGGCCCTGTTGCTGTCTTCCACAAGTTGAAGAGCGGATTGCAGGCACCTGTCAGCCTGACAGTCCCCTCAGTAAGGACCCTCGACAAACTTGCAGATGCAGTATCCAAGAAGATGATGTTCAGCAGTAAAGAACTGCTGGACTCCATTACAGACATCTCGGTTTGCAGGAAATATGGATATACTCCAGAAACCATATCCTGCATGTTCATCCCCAACACATATGATTTGTATTGGAATATGCCGATAGGCAAATTCCTTGACAAGATGAATAGTGAGAGTAAGAAGTTCTGGTCTTTTGAACGGAAGAACAAGGCAAAAGCAATGGGGCTTTCACCTGTTGAAGTAATAACATTGGCGAGCATTGTTGACGAGGAAACGGCCAATGACGGTGAAAAGCCGATGATTGCAGGTATGTATTATAATAGGTTGAAGGCAGATATGCCACTGCAGGCTGATCCAACAATTAAATATGCCCTCAAACAGTTTGATCTGAAAAGAATATACCATAACATGTTGTCAACCAACAGCCCTTATAATACATATAGAAATACAGGGTTGCCACCGGGACCTATCCGCATACCTACGGTCAAGGGCATTGATGCTGTTCTGAATTATGTGCATCATGACTATCTGTACATGTGCGCGAAAGAGGATTTCAGCGGAACACACAATTTTGCAAGGACTTATGACGAGCATCAGAAGAATGCGGCAAAGTACAGCAAGGCTCTTAATGAACGCGGAATAAATTAACCCCCAATGGTCACTATGACGTTTAAATGTCCTTTTTAATGACAGCCTGCCCTAATGACCGATTGAGCTGAACCTTTTAATAAACATTATCAATGCATAAAGCAAGGAGTTGACATGGCATAACACCAGTGTCAGCTCCTTTTCTTTGACAATGACATTGTCATATTTCCTCTCCGGACTACGATGAAAGACGAGTCTTTACTTACAGCATAAACATAATTATAACTTGCGCTATAATCACTCGAACGAACATGCCAAGTGGATAAACTGACGTGTAAGCGACAGCAGCCCTATCGTTTTTTATCGTTTCGTTAGCATAGCTAAGAGCCATCGGGTTAGCCATGGAACCACAGAGCAAGCCACAGATTGTGCCAAAGTCGAATTTCTTGGTCTTCAGTGCAATCGCTCCAATCAGGAGCAATGGGAGAACAGTCAACACAAGTCCCACTCCAACCCATAGAAGCCCCTCAGGACGTATTACCGTTGTCAGAAAATCCTTACCGGCAGCAAGTCCCAGACAGGCAAGATAAAGAGAAAGTCCGAATTTGCGGAGCATGAGCGAAGCGGAGCGTGTAGTATAACTGATAAAATGTGCACGCGGTCCCAATGCTCCAATAATAATACCCATTATGATCGGACCGCCAGCAATGCCGAGTTTCACAGGTGAACTCATACCGGGGACAGATATAGGAATCATTCCGATCATCAGTCCTAAAAGCAATCCGAAGAATATAGCGCTTAAATTAGGTTCGTTAAGATTCTGAACAGCATTTCCAAGAAACACTTCAGCCTGCTTTATGCCTTCGTGCGTGCCCACTATTGTCACGCGGTCTCCGTATTGCAAATGAAGCGAATCGGTAGCAAGGAGTTTAATGTCGCCACGCATCACGCGACTGACATTCACCCCAAAAATATGTCGCATGTGCAGCTCCCCTAATTTCTTTCCGTTTAATTTCGCACGTGTGACAACGACAATGCGGCTTTCCACGGTTGCATCAATGGCATTCCAGTCTATGTGTTTCCGATTCCAGTTCTTCTCTACCCGCTTGCCAAAGAGGATTTCCATAGCAGAAACCTCATCACGTTTCGTAACGACAAGTACATTGTCGCCCAGCAATATTTCTGTTGATGCAATTGGTACAATCACGCTTCCATCGCGCCAAATGCGCGAGATGATGAAATGATTGCTGGTCATCTGTGACAACTTTGCAAGCGTCTTTCCTGCAATGGCAGGGTTTGCCACAATAAATTGACCTACGAACGTTTGGTCCACATCTTCATTGGCGCGAGGCTGCAGGTCGGCTGGAGTTACGAGAAACCTGCGGAGCAGAATCATGGCAAAGATTACTCCAATAACTCCCAACGGGTACGTCACAGCACACCCCAGGGCGGCACCGCTTCCCGAAATATGTGCATTGGCGAGAGCCTGTTGGGCGGCACCGAGTGCAGGAGAATTCGTAGTGGCCCCACACAGGATTCCCACCATGTCAGGCACGTTGATCGGAAGCACGAGACAAAGCGATAATGCCATCACAGTGCCGACAGCAATAATCCCCATGCTCCATGCGTTAAGCGACACACCGTCATGGCGCATCATTCCGAAAAAGTTCGGACCAACGTTAAGCCCCAATGCATAGACAAAGAGAGACAGTCCAAGCGTTTCCGCAAAATTGAGCATCTGCAGGTCGGCAGAGATATGAAGACTTCCAGCAACAATACCTATGAAAAACACGAAAGCGACACCGAGCGAAATCCCTCTTATGTGTATCTTCCCGAGCGCAAGTCCTGATGACACGATGAGAGACAGCACAACGACTGTCTGCACGGCTGAGTGTATGGTAAACAGATTTTCAAACCATTCCATATTGTTATTGTTTTATCACATGAATTTCATTTTTATCCCGAATGAGAAATAGGGAGACTGCAAGACTACCGACAAACTTATAATCAAATTAACCTCATCATGTTTCATACATGCAAAAGTACTAAAAAAGAGCGTAAGCACCAAATTTGTCTTAAACTAAGCACCTGGCAGCCCCTATTGTTTGATTTAAATGCATTTTACTTAAATCATTCGCCTTTGAGGAGTGGTTTCTCATAATACTTTATTAATTTTGCATAATGAAAAAGGAAATTGGATACTAAGAACAATATTATGAAATTCATGGCAAGAAAAATCTCCTCCCAATGTGGTTTGGGCTTTCGGACAAAACACCGCCCGAAAGGAGCATCAAGCTGTAGTTTTGTGCTGCAGTTGTGTATTATAATGGCAACAATAGGACTTGCTTCCTGCCAGACGCAGAACCGGAGTATCGGCAACGGATTCAAGAGCCTTTCAGTCAGTGCCTACGAAAAGGCCATATCAAGGAAAGACGTGGTGCGCCTTGACGTCCGCACGTCTGCAGAATTTGCCGAAGGACACATCGAGAATGCTATAAACATTGATGTGCTGAAGAGTGACTTTGAAGAGAAGGCGACAGCCGTACTCTCCAAAGACAAGACCATTGCGGTGAACTGTCGTAGCGGCAAACGCAGCAAGACTGCTGCCGGGATTCTTGTGAAGAACGGATATAAAGTCATCGAACTTGCCGAAGGCTATACCGGCTGGACAAATGCAGGAAAGAAAGTTGTCAGACAATAAGATATAAAAGCAGTGGGATGAAAGACAGGATAATCATACGACATTCTGAAACGACAGACTTGCCCCGGATGAAGGAAATCTTCAATATAGCCCGACAATTCATGATAGAAAGCGGCAATCCGAACCAATGGGTTGACAGGTATCCTGATGAAGAATTCCTGCGTGAAGACATAGAGCACGGCGACAGCTATGTCATTCTGGCGGACGGCCGGATTGTTGCAACGTTTGTCCTTCGTGCCGGCAAAGACCCCACCTACGATGTGGTATATGACGGGGAATGGCTGAACGACGAGCCTTACGCCACGATACACCGCATCGCCGCGTCCGGCGAAGTAAGAGGCATAATGCATGCCGTCATGGAATACGCACTGGAACGCTTTGACAACATCCGCATCGACACACATGAAGACAACAAGAAAATGCAGCATCTGATTATGAAGGAAGGCTTCAGATATTGCGGAATAATACGTTGTTGGTCAGGTGCTTACAGATTGGCTTATCAACGTATTAAACAAAAAGGCATATATGACAAGCGACAATAATATTTCCAGGGCAATGAACATAGAGCAAGTGAGAGAATTCGCTTTGTCGCTTTATGGGGTGACCGAAGACCAACCCTTCGGCGATGATAACATCACTTTCCGCATAGAGGAAAAGATCTTCATGTGCCTATGGTTGGGCGAAGACGTTGACACGACGGGAGACAGAAGCCGTAAATTTGCATGCAAGCTGCCGCCGGAGAGAAACGAAGAGCTGCGCGAGCGCTATGAAACCATCGTCCCCGCCTTTCATTGGAACAAGAAACATTGGAGTGACATATATTTCGAAAAACTCGAACCATGTGTCGTAACGGCCTTGATCATTGAATCATACAACCTGATAATCAGCAAGCTCCCCAAAGCGTCAAGAGGGAAATATGAAAAAAAGCAATAACCGGAACTATAATATGAAAGCTTATACATACATAGAGAAAGGCAAGTTCGCCTTCGTTGAAAAACAGATACCGGAAATACAGGAAGCAACGGATGCAATAGTGCGTGTGACGCTGGGCAGCATCTGCACAAGCGACCTGCATATAAAACACGGAAGCGTGCCAAGAGCCGTACCGGGCATTACCGTAGGGCACGAGATGGTGGGCATAGTAGAGGCTATAGGCAGCAAAGTGAAAGGAGTGAAGGTAGGAGACCGAGTGACGGTAAACGTGGAGACCTTCTGCGGAGAATGCTTCTATTGCAAGCATGGCTACGTTAACAACTGCACCTCATCCCACGGCGGATGGGCACTGGGCTGCCGTATAGACGGAGGACAGACGGAATACGTTCGTGTGCCATTGGCTACACAAGGACTGAACCGCATACCCGACAGCGTGAGCGATGAGCAGGCTCTCTTCGTGGGCGATGTGCTTGCCACTGGCTATTGGGCAGCACGCATCAGCGAAATAACAGAAGAAGACACGGTGCTCATCATCGGAGCCGGACCAACCGGCATCTGCACTCTGCTGAGTGTAATGCTCAAGCAGCCCAAGCGCATCATTGTATGCGAACAGTCGGAAGAGCGCAGAGCCTTCGTCAGAGAGCATTATCCTGAAGTGCTGCTCACAACGCCCGAGGAATGTATAGAGTTCGTCAAGAAGAATAGTGACCACGGCGGAGCCGACCGTGTGCTGGAAGTGGCAGGCGGAAAGACTACCTTCCAACTGGCATGGCAATGCGCAAGGCCAAACGCCATCGTAACTATTGTCGCGCTATACGACGAACCGCAACTCCTGCCCCTGCCAGATATGTACGGCAAGAACCTTACTTTCAAGACTGGCGGCGTAGACGGTTGCGACAGCAAAGAGATTCTCCGTTTGATTGAACAGGGGAAGATTGACACCACACCTCTTATCACCCACCGTTTTCCACTTAACCGCATCGAGGAAGCCTACCGCATCTTCGAGAACAAGAAGGACGGAGTGATAAAGATAGCCATCTATAACGGATAAAAAGGGAGGATGACCATCGGCTAATATGACACAGGAGATTATCGACCGCATAAACCTTCTTGCCCGGGAGGGCGACCCGTTCCTCTTCGTTATAAACTACAGGGGCGACGATGCCTTTATCCGCAAGCTTGCCGACATTGACCCTCGGGAATGCCTCTACGACTTTGAGGGAACAGACAACGTGGAGGAAACGACAGCACGCGCTCTTCCGTCTTCCGTAACATGGGAGGTGGACGCCCCCAAGTATGACGACTACAGCAGGAGTCTGAATATAGTGAAGAGCAACATCCTTGCCGGCAACAGCTATCTCGCCAATCTTACTTGCAAGGTGCCTGTAAGGTGCAACCTCTCGCTCCACGACATTTTCCTCCGCGCCAAAGGAAAATACAAGCTGCTGCTCAGAGGAGAAAAAAGCCGTGGCAGACGGTTCGTCTGTTTCTCACCCGAAAGTTTCCTGAAAATACACGACGGCAGGATATTTTCATACCCCATGAAAGGAACGCTGGACGCTTCCATCCCCAATGCCGTGGATATTCTGATGGCAGACAGGAAGGAGGCCGCCGAGCATGCCACCATAGTGGACCTGATACGCAACGATCTGAGCCGTGTGGCGACACAGGTGAGAGTGGACAGATACCGCTACATAGACGTCCTGCACACCAACAAGGGCGACATCCTGCAGACAAGTTCAGAAATAAGCGGACAGCTGCCCGATGACTACAGGGAGCATCTGGGCGACATCATTGCCGCGCAACTCCCTGCCGGTTCCATCACAGGGGCACCAAAGCGGAAAACCGTTGAAATCATACAAGAGGCTGAAGGCTATGATCGTGGGTTCTATACCGGAGTGACGGGAATATACAGCGAGGGAAACCTGGACTCCGCCGTGATGATACGCTTCGTGGAGCAGGACGCCGAAGGCAATCTGTTCTTCAAGGCAGGAGGAGGAATCACCTCAAAAAGCGACTGCCGGAAAGAATATGAAGAAGTTATCCGGAAGATTTATCTGCCTTTCAAGTAAACAAAACAGACAACATCATGACAGCACAATTCGTTGAAACCATAAAGATAAAGGACGGCAAGGCAATGCTCATCCCCCTTCATCAGGCGAGGCTGGAGAGAACAGTCAGTCTTTTCTTCCCCCAGCTTGCCGCCTCCGCAATGCCCCATATAGAGGACATCGTGAAGCCGACCGCCGACATGACGTTCCACAAGGCCCGCGTGGTCTACGGCGAGACGGGAGTGGAACATGTGGAATACACCCCCTACTCCATGCGTCGGATTCGTTCGCTGAAAGCAGTACACGATGACAAAATCGACTATAGCTATAAGAGCACAGACCGCAAAAGGCTCAATGAATTGAGGGAGAAGAGAGGAGACTGCGACGAAATCATCATCGTAAGGAACGGTCTTGTGACAGACACATCATTCACCAATCTTGCAATCTTCAACGGCTTCAGCTGGCTCACGCCGAGACGCCCTCTCCTGGCAGGAACAAAGCGGGCGTGGCTTCTGCAGCGAGGCATCATCAAGGAGGCGGACATAACCCTTGCAGACTTGCTGAAAGCGCCGAAGGTGAGCCTCTTCAACTCCATGATTGACTTCGGCGAAATGGAGATTTCAAAGTCAATGCTTGTCCCATGATATAATTTCATTAAATGAAGAATCTTTAAATGAAAATGAAGAATGGTCATGTGTTCGGAAAGCTCGTCGATGCCAACGGTCTCGTCCGCTACGGCACGGGCATACCGTTTCTGTAGTTTCCACTGGTCTTGACGCGGTTCTGATACTTTTTGTAACGAATCATAATTGTTTGGTTTTTGTGTTATTATATTTGGTTTCTTATCTCGCTGCAAAGTTACTCATAACTCCCCGTACCGCCAAAAAACAGCCCTCCAAAACCTGTAAAAATCTGTTAACAAGTCCGTGTTTCCATGTTAAAAAAACTAACTGCATCAGTTACGACACTTAACGCATCAGGATACGGACCGTAAGTAATCGAGTTAAGAGTTTAGAGTTGTCGGCTTTGACTGACCTACCCTTTCCGCCCTACCTTGCCCCCTTGGATTTTTTAACTGTAATCGTCATCGTCATCAATTCGACTTAGAAACAACATTCGGCGGCATGAGGGGGAGCCAATGAAGAATTAAGAATGAAGAATGAAGAATGAAGAATGTAGGTTACTCTTTCCTGACTTCGTCACTCAAAAAACATACATTTTATAACTTGTTGATAAACAAT
>OLSD01000745.1_pt1 | contig 30278 bp, 29 predicted proteins | sample 1672211 | NCBI WGS metagenome assembly OLSD01 (sample SAMEA3136659, study PRJEB25190) | human gut metagenome | reverse complement strand
TCTCCTCAGTGCTGGTTGCAGCAGATGCGATATAAAATCGGTCTGAAAGACCTTGTTTAGAAACCATGTCTTTAAAAATGAATTCTGCCATTGGTGAGCGGCAGATGTTGCCGTGGCATACGAATAGTACTTTTATCATACTTTTCCTCTCCTGTTCTATTTTGGTTTTTGTTGATTTTATGCGGCTTTCCGCACTCTTTGTATTTTAAATAGTTTCTCTTTTTTCGGCTTTTCATGTCTCATTTAAGTGTATTTCTACCACCAAACTGTGTAAAAATCTGTGTAAAAGTACCCTCAAAAAACGCTTTTACACATTGCTGATTTTTTTAACATTTGGATGGTGTCTACGGCAGAATACTATTCAAAAATATATGTGGTATCATACCACAAACCCTTTATTTATGCATGTTTTCGGTTATCTACACTATGTAAATCTGATTTGTTTTCAGTCCTTGCTATTTCCTTTTCTGCCTCCCAGACCTGAGAGAGTTTTTCCAACTCATCTTTGGCATCATCCAGTTTTAAATGTGTATAAGTGTTTAAAGTCACTGATATATCACTATGCCCCATCAAATACTGAAGTACTTTAGGATTCATACCAGATTTCGCCATATTACTACAATATGTATGTCGGCATACATGCGGTGTAATTTCAGGAAGCTGAACTCGATAGGTACTATTGTATTTATCTACTGCATGTTTAAAGTATTTCTCCCAATGCATGGCAATCCTTGGCTTTCCATCCTTATCAAAAGAAAGGAAACCTGAATATCCATCAATCATCGGTTCTACTTTTAATCTTGGTCGTACTTCCAGCATATGTTTAAATGCTTCATACACACCGTCTGTCATAGGAATCACTCTTTTTCCCGCTTCTGTTTTGTTCGTTTCAATATATACAAGCGTTCCGGTTTTCTGAAGTTGATGATTAATATTAATGGTTCTGTTTTTCATATCCAGATCTGATATTGTCAAACCAGTAAATTCAGAAATACGCATCCCTGTCTTAAACAAAATATACATAGCATCGTAGTACTGGGAATAATGCTTATCATTTTTTATAAATTCCAGAAAAGTTCTTTCTTCTTTTCTTGTAATTGCTTCACGGGTTACTGAATCATTTACAAGTACAGTTGCCAGTTCAAAATCAAACGGATTCTTTCTTAATATATTATCCTCCACTGCCATCCGAAATGCCGGTCTTACAACTCCACGAATGGTATGAATTGTTGAATAACTTTTATGATTCTCCTGCTGTAATTTGATTAGCCAGATTTTTGCATCAGATAACTTTACCTTATCAATACGCTTACTGCCGAAAGAATCCGAAGTAAGCCAATTAATTACGGTTCCATATCCTGCCTTTGTTGTATTCTTAACTCCCGTTTTCTGGGAAACATATTTTTTCACTAATTCAAGTACAGTATATCCATCGCCATAGGGAACGATCTCGTCATCCAAGTCTCTCCGAACCCGCTTTTCTAAATCTCGCAAGGCTCCGTTGTCTTTTTTACCCTCGGGCACAATATCAGTCCTGACCAGTTTCCAGCTGTAAAGGCTCTGCGTTTTGCCATTAGCATCCACGTAACGATACATGTACTTTCCATCAGCTCTCTGACTCTCTCCTGTGCGAAGAATGCGGTTCTTGTTATCACGCCTTTTCTCACTCATATTGTTTCTCCTTTCAATATAGAGAGAGCCTTGTCCACAATATACTTTTCATAAACATGAACTTTAACTGTTCTAAAAAAGCATACCACAAACAAGGCTCACATTCTACTAAAACTTTCTCATTTCGAACGCCTTAAATAACGCTCATTTTCGTGTCAACGTATCTCTCAAACATCTGCTTCTTAATCAGTGCCCGATTTCCATTCCAGAGAATAAAGTCCTCATCGGCGTGCTCTTTACAGAATATTCTGAGTTTCTTGTAGCTTACGCCGAAATACTCTGCAGCTTCTTCGAGCGTTAATGTATACTTCTGCCACCATGGAAGTTCCTGTCTCTCGTTTAATTTTGGATTTTTTCCGAAAGCAATCTTCTCTGCTTCCTTATTACTAATTTTTTCGTATGTATTACTGTGCTTCATATTCTCACTTCTCCTTTTCAAAAGATTCTGATTTAAATTCTGGTACATTAACAATTAATTTCTGTTTACTGGTTCTTTCATCTACGCAGATAATGCCACTCACAACACATTGCCCAACTCTCAGGCTGCGTAAATTGCGAACCCAGATCTTCCAGCTCGTTGGATCAACAAATTTTGCGACCTCTCTTACTTCATTATCCGGCGGTAAAAAAATCACACGTAATCCACTCTGCGTGAATATATTTAATTCACGCTTCGGGAAATTTGAATCCAGAAACTGCGTAGAAAGAATCATACCTATCTGAAATTTGCGCCCCTGAGTCAGAATTTTGTCGGCAATAGAACCTTTCTTCCACATTAGATCTTGGCATTCATCAAGTACAATCGTTACTGGTTTTCTCAATTCCAGCTGTCTTACCCAAAATCTCCAAAGATAAAGTTCCACAAGCTGTGAATTTAATCCACAACATTCAACCGGAAATCGTACTACAATAATTTTCTCATTTTGTATAGTACTAATTTTTGTGTGCTTACTAACCGTAATAACAAGGTCAAGAAGTCTCATCGCTATCTGTTCACCTTTTTCTCCGCATTTTGTATTCAGTATAAGAGCAAACAGAGCCCAACATGGCTTGCAATCTTCATTTCCAAGATATTTATAGAAAATATCTTCACGTGCTTCCATAACTGCAGATCTGCTCTTTTCAGCGCTCATCATAATCCTAAGCGCATTAACAACCGCAGTTTTCTGGGCATCCCCCAAGCGTAAAGCACCTTTAATGGCATCAGCAAGAACGCTGATCGTATCAAGACTTAATTTATCGAAAAATCCCTGAATCTCCTGAGTTTCAGAGATATCGACTTTGTAGCCGTTTTCAAGTTCAGGGAAAGAATCTGAATAGTCTAATATAATCGTATCACGATTAATATTCTGACTTGTCCATACTTTCAGAAAATTCGTCTTACCGCTTCCTGATGATCCTGTCACCAGCATATGCTGGTTGGCAGAATTATACGTATCGACAGAAACCTGTTTCCCTTTAAATGTTCCTATCACAATTTTTGCACTCTGGTTGTCTTTCATTGCGTAAACCTCCTTTAATTGAAAAAGTAATCATACTCGCCAGCATGAAAAATTTTTTCCTTACTAAGTACGACAAACTTGTCATATCTTGCTTTACCTGATTGATCTGTGCATCGCCGACGTGTAGTGAAATTAATTTTCCGCCCCACGTCTGCAACAAGATATCCTTCACCATAGAGTACACGAAGGACCGTAGTAATGTTATACGCAGCGATTCCCTCTGAGATTATGTTCTGAAGCGTTTCTCTTGTGAAGTACACTTCTTTGTCAGTTACAATTACTGCATTATCAGTCACTGTATCGTATGGACTGATTACTACCACTTTCTGATCCTCAACAACTTTCTGCAGACAATCAAGAAATCTCAGCACAAGCCCATCTACGTCAGCATTACGTTTCTGATTGATAAAAAAGCTCAGTAATTCGTGATAATTGTAGCAAAGTTTGATATTCGCATATTCCCTGCAACAACCTTGAAGAACCTTTGCAGCCAACCAGAACAGCTCATAGGCAGCGCCCCATTCACCAAGGATGCTAGGAATCTTTTCAATATCTATCCAGTCAGCAATCTCACGAGATTTTTTGTGAAGATAGCCCTGAACATTAGTCGCAATCATCTTAAAATCGGCAAGTTCATACGTGCCTGTATATTTTATCAGAATCGGTTCCTCTGCATTCAGAAGTAACGGTGTATTAGATACAAATACTGGCATCTTCTTCCCATAGCACATCTCGAGAATTATCCGTACATTACTGTCAAGAAGCTTTTTCTCCGCCATGGGTAATGATGTCGCTGAAATCTGTAGAAGAAGAACCTTCTCTTTCGTCTTCATTAGATTTCTCTTTAATTCTTTGTCGTTCATGGGAAGTTCTAAAAGCTTGTTCTGCCCTGTAGCATGAAATATGTTTAAAAAATCACGTGGTGTTGCATTCTCGACCAGAAGGTTCACATACAAATGTTTCCGACATCCACTCATAACCAACAGCGGAAGCAGTTCTGCCGCACTTGGCATAAGTACCAGAAGTTTATCGTCAACACCGGCTTCACCATTCCATAAAGAACTGATACTATTGAAAAGTTTCATCTGCGCTTCAACTGGTACATTCTGAATATTTGGCGCATTTCTGCAATCCCACCATGGAAGACACGTCTGCAGAGTATAATCCCAGTGACCATTACAGCTCCATCCCAGCGGTTTCTCCTGCATGATAACATTACACATTCGCGTAATATATTCACGCCAGACAAATGCCTGTGAACTCAATGGAAGAGAAATGGGCATTGAAATTCCAGCAGTTGTTAATAAATTTAATAATCTCCTATCATTTTCAAATGTTTCATTAGGAATGAAAATAGCTTTTTCTCCCTCAGGCTTCTGAAATTTGATTACCAGATACTTCTGTCCACTTGTATCCTGCACCCAAACAGCCTCTTTCACCCATGTACCACTAATCTGCAGGCTGGAAGCACGGTTATTAGAATCCACAGTAACAAGTACAAGCCCCGGACCATACTGAAAATTATGATCCAGAAACATACGATTGCATCTCAAACCATTGAATCCTTTCAGCTTTGCCCGCGTCATTTCTGAAGATTTCAGCTGTTTCTGTAGATTGGAAATCTCAGCATCCTTCTCATTCAGAGTCTTCTGAAAATTTTCCTCTGCATCAACGCGTTTTCGTGATTCTTCCAAAGCAAGTGCTTTTTCATTCTGCACCTGCTGTGTAAATGCCTGCTCCCTTGCAATATATTCTTCCTGCGTCTGCATAATCAAGGGTCTCTGAGCACTGTCTACGGGCTCGCCGTTCGGTCCTTCTCTGTAAATTGGATTGGTCATAAAGTTAAAACCCATTATTTTTCCTCCTTTTTTATGCTATATTATAAGGGATAAAAAAGGGTATTGATATGAAGCCAAACTCAGAAAAGGGGGGAATTTTTCATCTTGCCAAACACATTTTCACACTTACATCAAATTTTTAAAAACACGATTTCAACTTCAATTACTAAATCTACTTTTATGCTATTTGTTTTTGGAGAATTTGAAGGAACAGACTCTATATTCTTTGAAATGCCTCCATTATTAGCTACGGAAAACATTAATGATGCTCTCCATAAATCTGACAATAATGAAATTAACTATTTTCCTAACCAAAGAACATTACTACAATTTTATTCTAAAGATATAATCTCCTATGTTCCTGCAGCAAAATTAATCGCGTTTATCATAGAACGCCCTTTCAAAGAATTACTGCAATTTTATAAAAGCAATGATTATCATAAATATGCCAAAGAATTACTTTCAGAACTTCACCAATGCTGTATAGACTGGAAACTATTATCTGCCAATGCTTTTATGTCCATAGATTCTCTTAACGAGGAGCAAATTTTATGTGAATTAAATATTTTATTTAATCAACTGGTATTATCACTTACTGATATGCCAGCACTCCATAACAATGCTTCTTGCCGAATATGCAAACACTTTGTTCTCCCTTCAGCAACAGATAATATTATTTCCGCATTAAAAGAACATAAAATTCTAACATTATATAGCATTCCCGGAATGGGAAAAACTGAATTTTGTAATTATATAGCGCAGCATTTTCAAGACTATGAATTTACAGATTTTACCCGCATTACATACAGCCCAAGACCGTTGGATATGATTGATAAAATTGAATTTTCAATAAAAAGTATTTCCTTTATTGAGAAGTATCGTTTTCTTCAAATTAAATCGGCATCCTCCTTATTGATAATCACAAATGTACCATCTGATGAAAGGAAAATAAAAGAAACTTTTGATACATTCACAAACTTAAATATATGTACTTTACTGGTTGTAAATAGCGGTCATTTATCATCCCAATATAATTCTTATCTCTTTCCTGCATTATCAGAAGATAACTTAACCGAAATATTCACTAAATATACAGAATATGATCTTTGTGATAATCGTCAATTATTTCACAATTTATGTGAATCATTGGATTTCCATACACTTTCTTTAGTCTTGATTGCAAAAATAATTTCTGCAAAAAAATTGGATTTCTCGGATTTCATGTGTGGAATAAACGATTCAGCTTTGTCCTATACAAAACTCAAAGGACTTAAAGTCAAATTTAAAGGAAATAATATTTCATTTTTCGGTCACTTAATAAGCGCACTGAATTACGACGATTATTTTTCAGAAAAAGAATGGGATCTTCTAAAACTTTTTTCTCTTTTTAACAATACAAGCATTGATTATCCCTTACTTATAGAACTTATTCCTGACTTTTCAACAGGTCTCAAAGATAAAGGAATTAATTATGGGATTCTTTTGCCCGGAAATGGAATAAACGAGATCAGAATGCACAAAATATTTTGCGAACTCATTCAGCGTAACTGCGATTTTACAAATATGCTCGCTTCTCCGAATGAAAAATACGATAGCAAGACTCAAAAAATACGACTTCGTCCATTAATGGACAATATTATCAAAATTATGGATACTTGCTGTATATCCTCATATTCATCATCGCAAATCCAAGAACTAGCATTTGCATTTTTTAATACCATACAAAATCATACCATACGAGACGTATCTAACAAGCAGCAGGCAACCCTTTCGCAAGAACGAATTACCTGGATAAAATACTGTCATAAATGCATTCTCTTTTTTCAAAAATATGGAAACACAGTATATGCTCAGTTTATATTAGACAAACTCTGCACAGAATATCATGGTTTACCAGTAAATCCATTATTCATATTTGAAAAAAGATTCTATGAACTAACTCATTCCTGGCAAACCAGTCATTTATCTGTAACTAACGCCTGTAGTTTATTTAACGATATGTCCCTCTACATAGATACACTTTCATCCAGGGAATCTGATAATGTTATTATTGATAATATATCTTTCTTAACAGATCTTACACTAGATCATTTACGCTTGATACTGGAAAAAATCATATCCGACATTAAAATACGTAATGTCCCACATGACAGAACAACTATCTCATATATAAAACAAATACTACAAACATACTATGCAACTTTACTTTTGAGATGTACTCAATCAATTACTACCGCAGATAAAGAAAGCCATATAAAATTTATTAACTATTGTTTATTATGGACTTATACACCTACACAAAGATTTTTCAAAACAATTACCCTATTAGAATTAGCTACTACTCCATGGGAGAAATTGCGATTTCTAAGCGATATTGTATATTGGTATTCAGATAAATATCTTCGTATCAAGTCAATTGAATACCTTAACTATGCGAATATATATCACAATAAAATGGAACAATGCTTCAAATCCGTTCGCAATCTTCCTTCAGCTGAAATATATTCCTATTGTATCGCAAACATATACTACGGCATATGTAACGCAAAAAGTAATCGCAAATTACTGATTCAAATATTACACAAGATACCTGATTTACAAAGACAAATGCTTCAACTATACGATTCAGAATTTTACAACAAGCTAAATAATTTAGTATCTGAAATATGTAACAACTTATCCAATAATGACAAGTAGGATATTCTTTTTCCCGACTTTCGGAATTTTTTCTTTAGTTTTTCTCCATTTTCCTAGCAAATCGCAGAAAAACTAAAGACAGAAATTTAAAAGTCGGGAAATAGTTGCTCGCTGTATGTGTCTTATGCCTTGCAAATCACATTGTAATTCCAAAACCTCTACCTTCTGATACACCAGCTTCTGCATCCGTTCTGGTGTATCAGAAGGCCTAATTTTCTTTTTGAAATATGTCTCAAAACGAACTGACTTTTTGATTCATTTTTTCTCAAATTCTTTCACTTTCCGATAGAAGCTTGCGCTTTTCATTCCCAACATCTCCATTGCCTTGCGTGCTGTAATGTTTCCTCTTTTCCATTGCGAATAAACTTCAGTAAAATTATCCGGAACAGATAGTACCGGTCTGCCAAGATGCTTTCCTGCTTTCTTTGCAGCGTCTATTCCCTCTCTCTGTCGTTTACGTATTGTCAGTCTCTCCTGCTCTGCGATACTCGACAAGACTTCTATCAGAACATTCTGTATCATTTCCAGAATCCATTGTTGCCCCTCCGGTACTTCTACTAATGATGTAGGCAGATCAAGGATTTTCAATCTGACTTTCTTCTCTTTAAACCATTGCAGTTCCCGTTTAATATCTTCCTTATTTCTGGACAAGCGATCAAGAGAAGTTACATATAAAGTGTCTCCTTCACGTAATCCAAGTCTCCCTTTCAAAGCCTGATAGCCTTCACGCTCTGTGTTCTTACCACTGGCTTTATCCACCACAATATTTTCCACTGAAACAAACTCTTTCAAAGCCAGAATCTGCCTGTCAAGATTCTGTTCTGTACTGCTGACTCTTGCATATCCATATTTCATTCCAATCTCATTTCCTTTTTTATTTTCTAAATTCCTATAAAAAATACACCCTCATCCTTTGCTTATTACGGTGCAGAACTCCCTCGTTCTACACCGTATATACCTCATTCTATGAGATTTAATCGGAAAACAGATACTTCATAGGCTCTCTTTTTGACCTTTTCACTTTCTTCCATCTTCTCATATTCCCTGCTCTGTATTCTGCCAGTTACCTGTACCTGATCTCCAACTTTGAGTCTGGACACATATCTTGCCATTCGCCCCCATACAATACATGGGATATAGTCGGTTCTTCCATATTCTCTGTTTACTGCCAGCAAAACATCTGTAATTTCCCGTCCTAAAGGTGTTTTTCGATAAACAGGTGGTTTACATAAAAATCCATGCAATAATATCTCGTTCACGCTCCCAGCTTCTTCAACCGAATTTAAAAGATTTAATTCTTTTACAAAAGCATGGAGCAACAATCTTGTTTTTATTTGCTCATGGTCATTATACGATCTGAATTGACCAGTCACACAAACCAGCTGTCCTTCATAATTTTTCGTATCGTCAAGCAATCGTTCCGATAAAAGCAATGGAATAAGATCGCATTGACCACTCTGCCGATTCACCTGCAGTATTGTCCTGTAAAAAGCTTCTCCCTTATGTCCCATCTGAAATTTAAGCGGTGCTGTGATTTTTCCTGCCAGCATAACTTTGTTATTATCACTCTTACCCTCCATATTCATCCTCCAAAATTTACATACAAAAAAAGAGACAGGAACAATTCCCGTCTCTATCTCTATTACTTTCTTTTTTACTCCAGCATCTCAATCTGATCTGTCTCTGCATTATAATAATAAATATGATCAGTAAGCACATCACCTTCCGGAGTTGCTTCCTTTATGGTATCGTTCAGCACTGATGCCAGATCTTCTGGTTCTATCATCCTTGCATTATGTACCATCACCTCATGTATACTTGTGAATACCAGATACAGTTCATCTGTATTTATTTTATCGCAGAATAATCTTGCAACACCCGGATAGAATATTGCCACCGCTCCATTTGTTTTCTGTCCTGTACTCAGGCAGTTTCCCATTTCATCCTGAAACGGGATATAATCAGGAGCATCAATATCTTCCCCATCATATTCAGGATTCAGGAGCATCTTCATCATGTCATATACTTTTGGCGGCATCATTGATGCAGTATTCTTTAAGGCAGCCATAAAAACATCCTCATTCTCCAAATCCCATCTTTCCACACATTGTAATGGTACTTTAAGGCTGGTCAGCATCCCATCTTCATCAAAAATTTTCATGTAAAGGGTAAGTGCTATATCTCCATTTCGTTTATAAAAAGCCTTTTCCAGCTCAGTTTTATTCTTCTCAAAATTGATCAGTCGGATAAACAGGTTTTCTTTTACCTGCTCATAATCTTTTAATTTCTTCAGCTTATCCGGCACGCACATATCATCAAAGTTTTTTACTGACTTCTTTATGTCCCTTATAAGCGCCGAGAATGTTGTTTTTCTCTGTATCCACTGGTTATAAGATTCTGCTGTAAACAGCCGCACAATATTGGAACTGCCATTATCTTCACTCATATATACCCAGATACTGTCCTGTGGCATTTTCTCATCTGATTCATGAAACTCTGTCTTTAATCCTGTCTCTTCTTTGACCTCTGCCATTAACTCTTCTACAAACTCTCTATACTCCATCATGTTCTGTTCCTCCACTTCTTTTACTTTATGCTGCTGTTTTTGTTCTCTTTAATCCACTAAGTGCTCTTTTATAGGTATTCTGGTCCATTTCCTTTACACTTGTGATCCCATATCTGCTCAGTATCTTCTGTACCGTCACTCCGGTCCTTCCCAGTTCTGCATACAGGTTCTGGATATCCTGATCTGATATCATCTCCGCCTGTTCTTCCTTCTGCTCTGTTTCTATTGACTGCCGGGATGTGGAAGCTGTCCGATATGTATATACTGTTTCCCCTCTCTGGTTTACGATCTCCAGATCTGTGATCGTCTTATCTGCAGTAGTGTGTATATTCTTCACAGAAAATCTGTCCTTTACATACTTCTTCCCATTTTTATCACCCACCTGTACTTTATTTATGGGAATATAAATAAAAGGAGCCGAATACAGCTCCCTTCCAATCCCGATATTAAAGCAGGCTCTCTTAAATGAATCTGATGCAGCACCTTTGGCTTTCTCATAATCACTTTCCGTTCCCACATCCTCTTTTTGCACCCACTGCTGTTTCTCATCATCCCAGATACTCAAGATGCAGTACAGCTCACTGCCGATCATGTTATGTCTCCTCTGCCATCCGCAGATGCCAAAAACTTCATCTAATATAGTCTGGTCCACCCTTGCATTCTTATAAAGGAGCAGAGTAATTCCCTGCTCCATAACTGTTCCTACCCGGCATTCTATCTCTTCAGGATTTAGATTCCTGATCTTTCTTTCTGCCATAATGCCTGTTTCCTCCTGATTTTCTTTTTATGCAATCGAAAGCTTTCTATAAGAGCTGATATTCCTGTACTCTGCAAATACCTCCGGCTGTTCTTTGCGCAGTCTTTTGCTGTCCAGAGATTCCCTGCTGATCTTCTTCCATGAAACGACAGTTCCATCCACCTCCCCGGTTTCATATTCTCCCATTGCCGCCTTGATCTGGTTTGCAAAACCTGTTTTCTGTTTTTCTAGCTCTTTTATCTTACAGTCAACATCCTGATATTCTGCCAGCACAGACTTCATATCCTCCTGTAACTGGATAGAACCCTCAATGGGATCACTATATTTTTGATTCAAATAATCCCTGGTAGCATCAGAATCATCCATGACAGGCTCCGTACCTGTAAGCACACAGCCTTCCCAGAACTCCTTTTCCCTGCTGATAAGGTTCCTTATCAGTTCATCGTCCCTGTAAATGGTATGAAATACAAACTTATTGCCGCCGATCAGTGCTGCAATGTATGCTTTGTCCATCCCACACACTTCCAGATAATGCTGTACCTGCAAGATGTATTCTTCCGGTACCCCGTCTTCCCACTGTTCTGCCTTATACTGGCTTGCTGTCTTTGCTTCAAAGATACATTTCTCGCCACGTTCATCCGTAACAATCCCATCTACATCTGCAAACAGATATGGATAGTCTTTGTGAATAATCATGGCATGTTTCTGACGTACCTTTAATCCGGTACGGTTCATAAATTCCTTACGGATGATCGGCTCCATCACATTTCCCCAGTAGGTATACTCGTTCCCATCATCTGTAACTGGCAGTTTTCCTGTCTTTTCTTCCCAGAGCTGTAAAATACTTCTGTATGGGTTCTTTCCCATAATGACCGAAGCATCCGAACCTCCGATTCCTGCTCTTCTGAGCTGTAACCATTCTTCTCTTGTAAGTTTTCCTGTCGGTATTGTATTTCGTTTCATAATTTCTGTTCCTCCTGATTCTCTTCTTTTATCCTAATAACATTCTCCCTATGCAGCACATACCATCTGGTACACTTTGTCGATCAGCGGATTGCCTTCCACTGTTCTTGAGAATACATTTTCCTTATAATTCGCTGTCTTTCTCAAAGGGGCTGCATGTGTGGCAAAATCGGATACTGCATTGACAAAACGGTAGGCATTTTTTCCTACACCCTTTAAATCCGGGGCATCAAAATAACGCATCTTCATATCTTCCTGCAGACGGATAATGTTTTTCTTCTGCTGTGCTGTCATGTTTTCATCCAATGGCAGCAAGATTTCAATATAATCAAGCACCTGCTGATCTGACATTCTCTTCATTCTCAGGTCCTCAATTTCCTTTCCCAGCTCATCCATATAAGCTTCTGCCTTAAATAGCGTATCCTTGGCTTCTTCCAGTTTCCCCTGTATATCTCCGGTATGAATCATAGACCAGGAACGCTTTGCAGAGGATAAAGCAAGATTAAGCGTGTTGTTGCACACGACTCTGATCGGTGTCAGTGCCACCTTGATTGCACCGGAACCATCATGGGTATTGGAAAATACCAGATACGGACTGATTCTTTCCCCTGTGATAATGTAATCCTGTGGCATTCTGGCAAGGAGCCATACCTTTTTTCCTCCCTGCAAAGAACCTGCTGTCTCGTAACGTACACCTTCACCAAGCAGACTGTCCGTAAAACTGAAGGCTTCTTCATTCTGGATGACTTTGTAGCGGTTCGTTACCACTCCCAGCACCTTTCGGTCACTGTCCCTTACATTTGCCTTGTATCCCTCAATCAGTTCATTCGCTTCTGTGTATACCGGCTCCTGAACAACTTTCCAATTCAGCCCTGCTACTTCCAGAGCTTCTTTAGATGCTAGTGCTGTAAGTACTCTTGTTCCTAATCCATGCCATGGTGTTTCTCTTACATAAAACATTGTCTCAATATTAGCTGCCATAATCTTTTCCTCCAATTTTCTGATTTTTTATTTATTCATAGCTGTATTCTGTTTCATTTTCATTGAAGCTGTAAAATGCTCCATCCCCACCAATAATGATGTGATCCCGCAGTGGGATGTCCAGATATCTTCCTGCTGTTTTCATTTTTTCCGTAAGCAGTCTGTCCTCCTTGCTTGGCTCTATACTGCCTGACGGATGGTTATGAAAACAGATGATACCTGCAGCATTGCTGATGATTGCAGTCTTGTAAATCTGTGCCATATCTACATGGCAGTAATTCACACCGCCTTTTGCAACCATTTCCATTGCCACCGGCTCACCATGCCCGTTCAAAGTACACACATAGATCATTTCCTTATCCGAACCTTTGAAAAAAGAGGCAGCAAATTCAGCCGCCTCTTCTGGTGATGTGATCGTTCTCTTTCCATCCTTACTCCCATATAATACAGAACCTTCCCTCACTATACAGGTCCGTACACAAATGACACGCTTTTTCATGCTGCCTTCTCCTCTGTGATATTTAACATAGCTTCAATTTCTTTCAATCCCTGCTCCATGCTGTTTTCCAGTTCCATCTGAAACGAATCCCCTGTTTTCATCCACCTGCGGTAAAAGAAATGCAGGATATCCGGAAGCACCAGCAGGCATTTCAGGATATCTGTTTCCATCTTCTCTGACTTCTCGATCAGCGTTTCATAAATAGAAAGCATACAATTAATCTCATACGCCTTGCTAAACACCGCTTCAGGACTCATTTTCAGCATTCTCTTCTTGTAACGTTTCTGTTCCAGATTCAGACGCAGGCAGAAGATCTCCGTCAGTTCCTTTTTCTCTGTAGACTGTTCATTCTCCACCATTCATTCACCCCTCACTCATTTTTATTTTCGTTGATTGCTTCGCCGATCATACGGAAAACCTCACCAGCAATCTTAAAAAGACTTTCAATCCAGTTCATTCACAGATTTTCTCCTTTCCTGAGACTAAAAAAGAGAAGCAGTCCATTACAACTACTTCTCTCTTTCACTATAATAATATATTGCTGAAAATATTTACTTTTACGAACAAGTGAATCATCAATTTAATTATTTTGTTTTATGCTTATTATTCTTACATTCAGATCAATCAAAATCCACTTCAGAAATACTGTTCTCTAATTCAGCACTTTCGTCTGAAAAATCTGTGATACCCTGTGATTCGCTCTCAAGACTACTTTCACTGTTAACTCCATCTTTCCCAGATGCCACAGTACCATCGAGTGCTTCTTCATCTGTAAAGCTTTCTCCGTCCTGTACAGATATCTCATCTAAGGCAGACTGACCTGCAGCTCCGTTCAGGGAAACTGTAAGCGTTATATCACAATCAGTTGACATCTGCCATAAGCCAATGTAATACACTGCTCCAGCTGTCAATTGTACATTGTCAAGATTTCCATTCTGCGTTGAAGCCAGTACTTCACCGCGATGCCAAAGATTAATATTTATCCTGCCATATGGTACCTCTCCGGTTCCCTGAAAATTATATGTACCAGTTACAGTTGGAACAAATCTGAAGTATTCTACAGTTGTTGCTTCTGTGCTGACTTTGCATCCATCAATTGTCAATTCATTTATATTATTTGTTTTGTAATAATCCACAGTATATGTTCTGGACATATTATATTTTTCACTATATACAGTAAGCCCATTTACCAGTCCCTGCTCATTTTTTGTAACTGTAACCTTATCCTCCGGATCTGTACCAGAAGCTTCCATATCTGTTAAGCTTTCAGTAGTTCCATAAACATTAATTTCATTTCTGGCTAATTTATACTTGACTTTTCATAGCTGGTCTCCTTTGTTCTATAGGTATATATATATTTGTATCTATTGTATCATAAATACCCCTATTTAAACATTTTTTAATATATGCATCCGTATTTAAGTACTCTTCTTTAGATAAATTCTGCATACTACGTTCATTATGTAATAATTCTCCTAATTGATAATTGGGTAAATATTCTAATGTGTTATATACTATATGTTTTTTCTGAAGAGGTATATCCATATTTTGAATAAGTAAATTTTCTTTCACTTTTTCTAAAAATTCTGGCATTGTAATCCGATCGATTATTCCCTTCCAATCTTCATAACTAGGTAATACAGAGTTTGTATAGTAATAATAAATTGCTGAATAAATTTTTATAAATTTGGACCATACTGTCAACAAAGAAAATAGCATTTCACAAGCTAAGTTGGGATTAATAGAATCATCTAAAAAACTCTCTATAACATCCTCTAAAAAACTTATAGTTTCGCCTATATAAGGAGTTATAGCAGCTATTGTTTGCTCTTGAATGTTTCCGCTTATTAAAATAGGTATATAATCTTTTACTCTCATATAGTAACTTCTATAGTGTCTTCTATAATCTTTTTCTATATTTTTCTCCATCATTTGTGTCATATCTTGCAGTTGACCAGATATTTTATTTAATCTATCAAAGGTTTCTTTAAATCCAACTATTGATATTCCACAATTAGCTATCCCTAGAGCGCAATTTACCCATCCAAAAACTCCCAATTTAGAAAGTCCGCTAACACTTCTTTGAAGATTATCTAATTTTTCCAAAGAAATATCCAATTTTTCATTAGCTTGATGCACACCATATTCTATATGTGCTGACTGTACATTATTTGCTAATGAAGATACCAAAGTTACCGGAGAAGCTAAACTATTTAATAGTCCTTTAGATAACTCTTTTACCACTGGTTTTACTAGCTCCTCCATTTTCCCTGTGGCTATATTTCTAAATCCTCCTGCAGTAACTTCCCATTCTCCACTTATCCACTTTGCAACAGCCTCTTTCGACGCTACCCATCCTATCTCTTTTACCATTTTAACCCTCCAAAAATAATACTTTAGTCATTTAGCAAATTACCCAATTCATCATTTCTTAATTTTGTTACCTCTAGCATTGTCTTTAAGTACAAAACTTCCATAAAATTTTTATATCGTGAAAATAATTTAATTCTATCAGTCCCATCCTGAACCTTTTCGTGAACCTTTTCCCAATCTATGTTATTTACAACATATTTTACACTTTTACTAGCAAGCTTTCCGACTATAGCTTTCTTCCCTCCAACAGCATTAAAAAACGAATCCGACATATCAGATACATCACTTATAATATCTATCCATACCTGCCCCCTATACATTTTTCTTTTTTTTGTTTTACTTTTTTCTTTTTTTATTTTTAATAAATCCGTTTCATATCCTAGTGTAAAAGTATAAAATTTGACAACCTTTTCACTATTTGCAGCACTTAATATAATATTAGAAAGCAATAAATTTAAATATGTACATATTTGAAAAATATTTTCATAGTCTATTTTCCCCGTTCTTTTCAATTTTTTTTCTTCTTTATCCAAATTATCTTTAATAAAATTTACTATTTGATTTATTTTATCATCCCCCCGTATATTAAGCACTGCGAACTCTTTTAACACAATAACAGTTAATTCATAATAATTTTTCGCTCCTGTCGCCTGCAATGCCATATACGCAACTTTAAAATAGTTACTATCTAATTTCAAATTCATTTTTCGTTGATTGTATCCACAATATTCTTTCTCTATGCCACAAACTTCATCTCCTTCAATCCAACAATAATCAAAATCTCCCAAATTATATTTTTCAAATTTATTTAAATACTTTATTTCTTTTATATTCATTATTTTTATATACCCTATAGCTTTTAGCAAAATCGTATTTAAACGATATATAATCGATTAATAATTAATAAAAATGTTTTGCCTCTAATATCTTGACATTTACAAATTTATTTTCTTATAAAATCTATAATAAAAGTGTCTTTTTTCAATGTCAATTATCTTTCCTATATATTTTTATTATAGTATTTCTTCGTTATTTTGTATACAAAAATAAATCATATGATTATACATATACTTATTATCTATTACTACTTGTAAATTCGTATCATAATTATTTTAAACTGTTACTATGGCAAGTTATATCTGCTTACTACTATTTTAAATATCCAAAGACATTTCTACACTTATTTCTATAGGATATAAAACGAAAATGAGAGCAAGGGCCTTGCTCTCATCTATAAGCATTATTTGATTTTTAGCCAATCTTCATATAGCAGTGCTGCTTTCGCAACTTGAAAGGCTGAATATTGAAGGCCACCAAGATTAGCATCTGTATCTTCCTTAATTTGATACTGGTATTTGTTTGCTATAAAATCATCTGTGTAGTCAGAAAAATACTCGCATAAATAACTATCAAATTCATTTTTTTCATCTTCGTTTTCAAAGATAAGAAGTTGATGATAGTTTGGTTCACGGCTACTGATATTATTACTTCCCTTTGTAAATATTGTTAGTAGTTTCCCTTCAATTGAATCCAACAGATAATATGAATAATAGAAAGTTAAATTATGGTCAACACAGTAGTTTTCTGCTTTTGGAAGATATTTACGAAAATTGTCAAAATACCATAATTCAGTTTCGTAAATAATAGTGTCGTGATATTTTAAAAATAACGGAGCCATATGCATTTTAGGATGAATATAAAATGTAGCAGCAGGCCACCATCCCTGCTCTAAGTTATCAGCTTGTATCAATTGAAACTCTGGAAAATCTGAGTGATAAGCATATTTTTTATTCCCCCAATCACAGTTCCATTTATCTGTGTCATTTAGAAGAATTTTGAAACGCTCAAGTGCAGATACATCTATACCAAATCGCTTTTTCCACAGTTTTTCGACAATATGTAGATCAGCAGATTTATCTCGTGGAGTATTACTGTCTTGAATCCGTGTATATATGTTGTTTGGCAATACCCCACGAGTGTTCTCGGTTAGATAATATGGTGTATTTGTTGAATCATAAACAACAATTACATCTACATCATATCCATTTCCAGATTCCATCGATTCCTCTTATGTCAAAAAAATTTCCAACTTCTTCAGCCCGAAAGATCAGTTTCTCCACATCACTTCGTCCTGTAAGCATGGACGCAAGTCTGACCGTAAATGTTTCTACAATGGAAATATCCATAAAAAACTCCTGTAGTTCTAGATCCCACTGATCGTATACATGGGTTTCCAGATAATCCCACTGCCGTCTCTGTGTCAGTTCCAGATTTCCTTTTTCCATTACAAAAAATAAAAGAGCTAATGCATTTCCACCGCCCAGATTCCATGCCTTCTGATGTTCTTCCCGGGTAAGATGAATATCATATTGTTCTAAATATGTAATCTGCTCATCTAATGAAAAAAGGAAATCACTTTCTTCAATTTCCGCAAATATATATTTCGTCCGAAGTGGAAGAAGCCATCTCGGAAACGGACATCTGGCAATCAGGATCAGCCATACATTATTTAAGCTCAGTAACTTACGGATTACTTCAAAATAGTTTTCTCTTTCCGTTGTATCTGTGAGATTTTGAAGATCATCAAGAACCACCGTGTATTCAGCTGATTGTTCTTTTATTTTAATCTGGTCTGCACTTGTTTCTGATGCACTGTAATAGCTGCAGCATTTCATATTTAGATTGTGCATAACCAGAGAAGTCTTCCCGATACCTGTAACTCCATATAGGTATAGCGGCGTGCAAAGTTTTTTGGCAGAGCGAAATTTGCGAATAGCTTTTTGCGGGCATATATATTTATCGTCAGTAAATTTGACTATTTTCTGCATATTTCTCTCCTTTTTCATCGTATTCATGTTAGTATTGTAGCAAATTGAAAGTTGAAATGGAACTATCCGAACGGATAGTTTCTGAAAATATAATAACTATTTGCAGATCTTATAAAATAGCGAAAGCCCGCATATATTTTTTTAATACGTAAGGGCCTCTCTGGGTTCATATTATAGTATCTATAAATGAGCAAAGTTCGTGATTTTGCAGAAAAAAAAGATACCTCGATTTCGGATGTTATATTGAAAGCGACCAAAAGCTCCGTTTTTCGAATCAACGAAAAACTCCACAATGGCAAACAGGGCTTTGCCCTAACAAAAAAAGGCTTCACACCACGACCACCGCCGCAATGCAAAGCCTCATCACTCACTTATTTCATCCTCGTCACATATTTTTCCAAGGACAGTGAGGGTGACTTCCTCGTCCCTACGCAGTTTGGTCATTGTGTTTGGTGCAATACTCGTAGCCTTGCGTAAGTCCGCCTTGCTAATCTTCCAATTGTACTACTGCACAGTAATTTATGTCTATATTATAGATACATAATATATATTACACAACCTTTTTTATATTTTCCATTATTTTCGTAATTCTTTTATATATTTCACTAAAATCCCCGTTGTTCTTCAAAAATAAAACTGTATTTACCCTCAAATGCCTTAAAATAGCATTTGAGGATAACCGTATTCGTTATGCAAATAATATACACCACCCTTGCATTACCTGTTAATTTTCAGATAATGCAACAATCCGTGTTTTTTCTACCATTCAGTAAAACACGGATTCCCACCCAGCTGGATATTACTGTTTTTCTAAAGCAATAATATCCAGCTTGTGCAGATATCAGCCGGTTTTATCCGATATCTGCACCCTGGGTGTACATTCCTAATTTCATATATTCTCTATCATTTTCATTACGCATACATTCATCAATTTTAAAAGGATTTTTTACAATTCCCACCTCTTTCTGTCCTGCGGCTTTAGTAAATTAAAAAAATTAGGATATGGCGAAAGCTTCCGTTAGCTTCCAGAAGCTTCCGTCACATATATGTTACTCTCTTGTTATTCTTTAATCTCCTCCTCATCTCCGGTTTCTTCTTCCACTGTAATATCAAGATAAGGCTCCATATTCAGTTCTGCCTGCTGACATGGATAATTTGAAAATACATAAACCGTACAGTCCTCTCTTAATACTCTTGCCCTTCCAATAGCTTGCTCTAATTCGGTCTCTATAAGGAATAACTGAAGATTCCGCATACTTTCATTTGCAAATGTCATAAAAGGAAATTCATAATTATTCCGTTTTATACGATGGACAGTCATGCTTCCAGTTGTTTTGTATCCCAGTGCTGCTCCAAGCAGTTTATACAATACAGGTCTATTATGCGGAGTCCCTACGATGGCTATATTCTTACCTTTCAAGCTATCAAATCCTTCAGTTTTTCCAAAATGTATATCCAGCGCCGAATCAGTATCCTGATACAACACCGTTTCCATCATCTTAAAAGTAATCCACGGAATATCTCCTGAAATTTTTTTCACTTTCTTTTTAACTTCCTCCTCTCCTACATTTTTTATACATTTCCTACTCATAGTATGAGCAGTATACTGTATAACTTTTCCTTTATATCTTGCAGGTGGAATTTCCATAAAATGTACCCTGTTCTCTCCGTTAGATATATTTTTGTAAATTTCTTCATTAGCTGAAGCTGATAAAATAATTATTTTTCTCTGTGGAAGTTCCATCTTTTTACAAAACAGAATTTCTTCACGCACTTGATCCATTACTAAAAAAGAACTTTCTAAAAGCAAAGGTAATGGTCCATTGATCTCATGTCTTTTCTCATAAAGCCTGTCCAGCTCTGAATCACGTGGTTTTACAAAATCGATCTGACAAGTTTCCTGATCTTCCATTTTCAAAATCTGCTTCAGTTTTTCTGTGTTATCTGGAGAAAGATATCTTTTCTCAATAACTGTTTCAATATCTTTAACTGGCATAGACCAATTACGTCTGAATAAAGTTATCACCGGATCTTCATCAATAATAATTTCGTATTCGTTTAAGGAATCCAAATTCATCATATGAAAATATGCATGAGTTGTTACAATACATCTTGCCTGCACCAGACCCTGCTTTTTTCCTGTCAACTTATTCAATTCATTACGCTGATACTCTGTTAATTTATCATATTTTTCTCTTTTATATTCACGAATCTTTTTCACTACAAAACGACCATATCCATCAGCATATAACTGATCCACCATCTCCGTCAGATCTGGCAAACCTAATTTCTTAATGCTTTCATAGATACTCATTGTTTGAATACATTCTACACCTTTAGCAGCTAATCTTTCCGCGACTTCTGACTGTAATCTGCAGGTAGGTACTGCAATAATGAACTTTTTATTTTGTTCCGAATTTATAAGATTACAATAAGTTTCCGTTTTTCCAAGTGCTGTCTGTGCTTTAATCACAAAAATATCATCTTCTTCTGAATTAACAGCATTTTCTAATCGAGTTTTCAACTGCTCTTGGCACTCTTCTAACGATATATATATATTCTGTTTATTAAATTTCCTTATTCTTGATTTCAATTTCGAATAAATACTTCTACATCCACACTGTTCAGCATATTTGCAAACGTCTTCACAATTACGTGGCAGATATTCATTCTTGGCATTATATTCCCAGGCTCTTTTCCACTTTTCAACACTACTTGAATCAGGCAGAGCTTCAAAAAACCATTTCCTTCCACCTTTGAAAAATCTTAAATTCGTAGCAAGATGAAATCTACCAGAATGCTCTATATCTTTACCCTCTACATATTCCTTAAATAAAGGACACATTTCCATTAATGTTTCCTTTTTTACTATAACGGAAGAAAGTATTGGCTTTTCTGTATCTGAATTTATTTTTTCATTTTTCGAACTTGCTTTCGATTTAGAGCGTTTCTTATTATCATCCAGAATCATTACTATATTTCCATCTTTTACCAGCTCTTCTTCTGGAAATTTATTATTCATATCTGAAATATCATAAATAGCAAGTCTGTTATCAATAACAGCTACTCCTAATTTTTTCGCAAAACTTTTAAGATCTCTCACATAATTTTTATCATGAGCAATACGATAATAAGCATGGAATGCATGTACGACATCCATAACAGACATTCTATTAGCTTCGAAAACATCTATTAGCTTTTTCCCACCCAAAAACATCCTTGCCAAATCTTTACAGTTAATATCTGCTTTTAAATCTTTTCCATCTCTTCCATCGAATATTTCTAACAGTATATTATTCATCAACTTTGCTATACGTGAATCTGTAATCCAATGATCTAACATAAATATTGCTCTAAATTTCTTATTTTTACTGCTGTAACGCAGTGATTGATATCTGAACGTATACTTCAATCCATAATCTTCACATTTTTGTTTAAATCTATCAGGATCAGGATTATCATCAAAATCCAATATTAAAAATATCTGCTTTTCAAAGCTCATCCCATTTCTTTGATTGTTTTTCATAACAGCTCTGGAAAACGCTCTTCTATTTTCACCTACCTCATGTATAATTTCCTCTAAAGTAAGGCCTTCTTTATGCTTTGCAACACGTTCATTAATCCGGATAAATTTATGTTTTTCCCACTTTTCCGGTTTTTTTCTTGTTTTATAAGGATCGATATTAATTGTTATTTTGTCCATTGTATTACCTCTTTCCGAAATATATACACTTGACATTTCCCTATGAGTGCAAAACACGTTATCTGAGGTATCCTGATGGCAAAAATTGAAGATAATGTGAATTTGTTGAATTGTATATACTACGCGTTACACGCTAGTAGTATATACAATTCAAACTTTAACACTTCATTTTTTCTTTGCCAAACCCTTCAGAACCCGTAGTAGTGCTGCTTAGCTCTCTCATAAGTGTTAAAAATTCAAGAAAGTATATATTCATTTCTTATATTTTTTACAGCTTTGTTTAGCTCTGAGTTTTTTTCTATAAATGTAAAAAATATATAAGTAAGAAACATATTCATAAAAAATACCAGAACATAAGGGAGGACAAAATCTTGACAAATTCATTTCCATTTTATAAAAGCACATCTGATTCCTGCAGTGATCCAATAGACATTATGACTGTCGCTGAAGTTGCTGCATTTCTCGGTGTCGGAAAGAATCGTATTTATGAATTACTTAACAAAGGAACTATTAAAGGATTCCGGATGGGATCTACCTGGAAGATCAGTAAACTGGCATTAGAAGCTTATATTAGAGAAGCTTCAGGATTGTAATAGTAACGTAAAATACCGGATTGAGTTTTATCATGCTCAATCCGGTATCATTTTTTATTGCTACCATTTTCCATATAATACTGCCGTAGAGATAGCATGTCTCTACGGCCATTATTTTTCATGTGTATCCAATTTAGATAAGCATTATTGTAATCTGTCATAATGCTCATAAATCCAAATTTTTAAAATCAATAGACAAATCCTTGTATATTGCTGTCGGTACAGTATCTTCAAAAGAATATTCATCAATACTGTTATGCTCAAAGTTATATACAATTATCCGATTCTTCATCGGATCTACAATCCAGTATTCCCTGACACCTGATGCCTGATATTTCAGTAATTTTACAAGATAATCAAGCTGTTTACTGGACGGAGAAACAATCTCTATAATCCAGTCTGGAGCGCCCTTACATCCCCGATCATCCAGCTTATTCTTATCACAGATCACGGAAATATCCGGTTCAACATAGGTACCAGATGTTTCATCCAGATATACTGCAAATGGAGCCGCATATACCTTGCAGCTGCCTTTATGGGAACGTATATACTCTCTGATAGTACCGGAAAGCTCCATGGATAAATCCTGATGCTTCCTGCTCGGTGGTGCCATATAATAAATCTGTCCATTAATCAGCTCTGCACGTTCGCCATCCGGAAGTGCATAAATATCATCTATTGTATAAGTATGCTCTTTTGGTAAAGCCATGTTATCACGCTCCCTTCCTACTTTCTATAGTTGTATTATAGTCGATTGCCTTAGAATAATCAACGAAAAAACCGGATTGAACTATTCTCAATCCGGTATCATTTATTTTTCAATCATCTTCATTGTAAGAATTATCCTTCATAAGAACCATCTTATTCGTAAGGATCATCCTCTTCATATGAATCATCCTCATCAAAAAGGAACCCCCAATTCTCCAATAAATCATTTCTTATATATTCCTCTTCTTGAGACAATATCATATCTGTCACTTCATTCATACTTTCTATTTCCGGAGTCCACTGGCTCTTTGGCAATGGTTCTATGTATTCTACACACATAATCCCAGTATTTACCATGCTGCCGTATACTGCAACCGGTGTATTAGCAAAACTTTGTGACGTGGTAATTCCATTAATAGACACTTCCCCTATTGCACTAAAATCATATGAAAGATTTAAATAATCAAATTTATTTCCTGAAGACAAATATGTTTGATCATCCTGAGGACTATTACAAAAACTTTCCAAAAATTCCTGATCTGAAGTACTTCTGTCCCACGCCTGCCATCTGCTATCCATTCTGAAAATGCCAATACATTTCACAATTTCTCCTATATTTTCTGGCCAATCTCCTGTGAAATAATCATAATCTACTAATCTGGCACTTGCCTTTCCTGAATCATTGCCGCCCATAAATATATGTTCCATATCAATTTGTGGTGCATTTCCTCCGGTTGTCAAAGTCCCCCATACAGTTACAGAAATAGGATGTTCTGATATCCCCTGATTATCTAATGTCTTATCATATTTATCTGGATCATAATTTACTGTAACATAAGGCATTTGCGGTCCCCAGACTTCTACAGAAAATGCACTTACATTATTAGCAATTAATCTTCCGCTGCAAATAACCTTTTCTCCAACATAATTCTCAAGATCTTCTATGGTATTCGCATTATATAAGTCTTCATACTCACTATCACCGGAAGCATCTTCTGAATAATTTTCTATGCATTCATTTAAAACGGATATATTCTGCCTTTCCACATTATTCAGCATATCATCACTAAAATCTGCTTCATCTATGGTTCCCACATACCAGCTTTTACCAGCAAAATATGCCTGTACATCTGCATCACTAAATCGAACCCCACGCCGAGCATATATCTCTTTAATAGACATTTTTAACAAACTCTTGTCAAAAGATCCCACTTCATCAGCAGAAATTACTCTTGTTGCGCTGTCTGCAATCAAATATGCATCCGGATCTGTTGGTAATGAGCCAGTTATAATTGATTCATCATCTGCCTGTCCTGCACCGGAATCAGACTGTTCTGTATCAAAATCCGTAGCCCAAACAAGCATTTCATTTTGTCCGACTAGCAATATTGCCGCCATAAAAAATCCGATAATTTTTTTCTTCATTTCATCCTTCTCCTTGTATAATAGTATTCTTTATTATAATACTAAATTATCTCATTTGTTCGATTAATTTTTCATATACCACCTTTTGAATTTGTTCTTCACTTGGTATACTCTTTTGTAATTCCCATGAAATATCATCAATTATTTCCTGAAATCTTTTTCTTATTGTAACCAAATAATATCCCCCCTTTATCACACCTCCAATTATGCCAAAGATATCATCATCAGATATATTATCTATTTCTTCCACAAATTTTCCCAGTTTCGACTGATTCAAAATTCTATCAATATCAATTTCAAATAATTCCGACGTACCAAAATCGCTAATATCATATGCCTGTATATAACAGCCCATACATTCGCTATATGAATTATAAAAATCAGCCAACGGTTTTATTCTATTTTGATAGTTTTCATTTAAATTATCAATAAGACTATCCAATTCCTGCTCCTTGTCTTCAAAAATATCCTCCCATTCCGAACAAACATCTCTACTACCAGATATTTCCTGAAATACTTTCATAGTATTTATTTGTCCTACTGTTGCTTCAAGCGCATTTTTTATTCTGTAAGATATTTTTACATATCCACTATGCAATTCTGCTGAATAGTCATTTGAAATTTTTAATGAAATATCTCGCCATAACAGTTTAAATATTTCATCTAAAACCTTTTTTCTGCCGAATTGATTTACTACTGTTCCATTTCTAAATTTTACAGATACAGAATTTACAAAATATATTTTTATCTCTTTTCCAAAGTTAGATCTTAAATATTCTTCCATCGCATGTTCCGGTGTTCCCTTTGAAGCACTTTGATTTTCTTTACAATGAGTTATAATGATATGAACATTTTGTGCGATATTTCCTTTTATTGATTTAATAAACTCTATTTCTCCCGGATCTAACCGTCTTCCTCCTAAGTTAATGCAATAAAATATAGTGTGCAACCAATTAAAAACATCGGCATCATTACATTTCGTTTTTATAAATTTAATTATCTCTTCTTTTTGATTGGAATAGTTTTCTACTTCAAGACCTTTTGAATCATAAATTCTCAATGGAATTTTGCCTGTATTATATGTATATGTTGCAAACCCTTGCGTAACAGGCATCCCAGTTGCCACTTTACATACATCCTTTCCTATAAGATAATTAATAAATGAAGATTTTCCCACTCCAGTTCTTCCTAATAACATTATATTTGCATATTTATTCATCTGATTTTCCCTCTATTGACCCTATTTGATATTATCTTGTGCTACCTGCATTGCCCTTTTTATCATATCGGCTGAAAAGGCCATAGTCCAATCTACTGATTCACCATTCATATATTTTTTTACATTCGTATAACAAATTCTTGATATTGCAGTTCCCAATATTCCAGTTATTGAAGCTGCCACTCCCGCATTAACTATACTTCCAACAATCTGTCCAACAATTGGTATCATTTTCAAAATACTTGCTGATATACTTTTTCCAATTTGTGAAATCACAACATCTCCTATTATTCCTTTTGAGATGCTTGCCAAATCACTTACTCCATATAAATCAATTATTCTTCCAACCATAGCTACCTGTATAGGTACTAATATTACGGCATCAGAAAACGGAATTGGAGTCGCTGCTGCAAGTGCTGAAGCAGCTGTAGCAGCTGTTATTGCTTCATCTGCCTGTCGTTTTTTAGCCTCTAAATCGTGCATCTGTGATGCAATAAATTTCTCTCTTAGATCTTTATCATCGATTTGATTTGCTGACCATTTTATCAGTTTCTGTATATCTAACTCCAAACTAGAATCATTGCATGTTTCAAAACAAGGTAAATCATATCGTACTTTATCTTGTATTATTTTCCGTAATATAGTTGCTTTTTCACCATTTTCACTATCCAAATCACATTTTGTAAATACCACACATACTCTATTTCGTATTTGAGCATTATTACTAATATCTTTTAAAATTTTTATATCCATATCTTCTATACGTTCATTAGCAATTGAAATACAGTACCAGATAATGTGAATTTTCTCATTCCTGACGCCATTTTTCAATGTCTCATTCACAGTATTTCCATATGTATCTCCCTGATTCATCTCATATCCAGCAGTGTCTATCAAATTGACACTTAACCCATATTTCTGTCCATAATATATATTATCAAATCCTTGTGTCTCTGGTTTTACATTTGAAACATCTGCCAGATTTCTTTTAAAAACAGAATTAATTAAACTAGATTTACCCGCACCACTTATTCCTAAAAGCATTATATTCGGATACAATTCATCTTTCTTTTCCGACTGATATTTTTTCCATGCTGCATTAATGTTCTCTTCAAATTTATTCATCATACGTCCTCCACAATAGTTTTGTTGAGCATTTATATACCCATGTATAAATATACCACTCTTTAATACACCTTACAATATACTGATAATAAAAATATAATCAGAATATAAGGAGGTCGCCATTTAATGAGAGTAAAAAAAGAAAACCCTTTACGCCAGCTTCCTGTTAATTCTAGTGACTATGGTGAAATCAGGATTCATTTGAAAGAAATATTAGAAGAACGCAATATTTCTCTGAATCAATTGTCCTTCAGAGCTGAAATGCAGCGTACTCAGTTAAGAAACTATAGAGATAATAAAATCCAGCGACTTGATATTGATATACTGAAACGTTTATGCTATGTCCTCGACTGCGATCTGCATGATCTGATCGAATATATTCCTGCTGAAAATTCTTCTGAAAAGCAATAATATATCAGATTTTGCAACATGTATTACCATATGTTTCGCACAGCATCATAAAAATTTATCCGAAATCATAACAATTCGAGAGCATTCAATTTTATTCTTCCTTGCAAAATTCATCAAAATCTTTTATAATAGAACTGTAAGTTCTTATAAGTATTATAGCTATATACCCTACAAAAGATAACTTGGTGCCTTACGTTTATATAATCCCCTTATAAACAATGCTTAAATAAATTATGCCTGTGCATGCTCGGAAATATATTCACATATTTTGAACAAAGCCATATGTCTCTTTTATTCATAGAGCGGCATAAGAATACTCTTTATTATAAACGAATGTAGTAGACGTGGCATCAACTTCATAAAAAATCCGAGGAGGTAAGCCAATGTTATCTAATGAACTACTGGTTAACGCTATTAAAAGCGGAGCTACAAATGAGGAAATCTACGAAATTGTCAGGTCAATCTATGGAGAGGCTATGAAGAAAACCTATTATTCTTTGCTTAAAAAAGATAAGTATTATCAATCGCTTCTTGCTAAAACAGATGAAGCCGAGAAAAAGCTGAACCAGCAAGAGATGTCTGTTGAAGCCAGAAATGCTGTAGACCATTTTATTGATTTATCTACGGAAATAGATGATGAATCTCATGCCGTATTGTATCTTGCAGCATTTATAGATTCATACCGTTTTTTCAAGGCATTGGGACTTGTAATTTGCTAATAAACTTCAAAAAATAAAATATATATGACGACAACAGGAGGAAAGGTATCTGCCTTTCCTCCTGTCATTTTTCTTAAAGATTATATTCTTTATATAACTGCTCACGTCTTTTAGCGTCTGTTGATACAATCGGGATTTCTTCAGTTCTCTGATCCTGAAGCAATCGAGTAATTAAACTTCCAAGTCGAGCTTCTCCCTGAACCTGTCCAATCACCTCACCTCTCGCCTGTCCGATTGCCTCTCCTTCTGCACGTCCAATCGCTTTTCCCTCAGCTTTAAGTCTTTCAGATTCCAGTTCCAGAACTTTTCCTCCCATAATATCACCTATTCCTTTCCGGACATCTTCTTCCTTACGGAAGATATAATCCGCAATCTTTACAATTAGCTTTGTCAAATCTGTATACAGTTCCGATTTACCTGTCTCCGTCAGTTCTTTCTCCAGATTTACCCGGATTTCTTCGTATTCGTTTAAGAGTACTTGAAATAGTTCCGGATTGTTATTAAAATCATGTCCTTTTTTCTCGTATCTCATAATATAAAATGGCAACAGCATTAACAGGTTTTTCTCAAAGATGCTGTCTTTTGTATAATCAGCCATTTTTATAGCAGGTATGGAATATAAATATGTATTTCCATCCGGAAAAACTACATCTGCTTCCAGATAATCCGGCGTGTTTCCAGAACTTCTCAGAAACAGTACGCAGGACTTTGGAAATTCTATTCGGTATCTGCGTCCCTGCTTTTCTGCATGTTCTATGCCAATTGCAAAATCATATTCGATCATTCTTATTACCATCGTCATGTCGTCTGTGCTCTGACACTCGATATGGTACATTTTCTTTCCAATCAGCAGGCAAGAATCTGTAATGATCTCTCCATCCTCCTGCTGATGTTCATTGCGAAGCTGTGTGATCTTCACATCTTCCGGGTATGATGTATGAAATACCTCATTAATCAGCGGTACTGCCAGATATGGCATCTTCTCGATCATTGTACGAAATACATCATCAAAAATCGTATTATTCATATAACACTCCTTTTTCGTATCTACATTATAACATTTTAACGGGTTTTATTAAATACTTAATCTCTCTGAAGTTATGTATTTTTATCTTTGGAATTAGTGGCAGATATTTTCCTGAAAATTGCTTATTAGAAAAGTTTAGGTCGCTGTTTATCTATACTATACAGATATACATCTACATGGCAAGCCCATTTTGGTCAATTATTTTTCGGCTTTTTTCAGATATTCAGAAACTGCTGTCTTGTACGTAGCTACTGTTTCTGATATTTTATAATTTTTCTGCCTATAGAGTATATTGTGGATATAAGACTCTCTGTTCTCATTGCTTTTATATTTCATTAAACCGTGTAAAACCTGTGTAAACTCTGTTTCCGTATCTTAGTTTTTCCTTATAAATAAAGGATTTTCAGATGAATGTCAGTATATTGCCGTGGCAAATGAATAATACTTTAATCATCTTTTTATATCTCCATTTAAGTCTTGTATTTCTTCTCAAACGCTTGATATTTCAGGGTTTTCCGACTTTTGAGTTTTCCTTTCTTTTCAAGGTATCTTCTCAAATCTTCTCGTATTTTCTTGTGTTTTTCCCTGCAATCTTGGTAAATCCGTTGGTAAAGCAAACGTCCTTACCAACGGGCTTTTTTAACTATTCGCTATCCGATATACTTCTTCCTTT
>OLSD01000742.1_pt1 | contig 30358 bp, 30 predicted proteins | sample 1672211 | NCBI WGS metagenome assembly OLSD01 (sample SAMEA3136659, study PRJEB25190) | human gut metagenome | reverse complement strand
AGGAGCTGAACCTGCCCAGCGCACCCAAGCAGTTCCTGCACTACTTCACTGAGCCCGATCGTCCTCAGCCCAAGCTGGATCGCAACACCGAGAACGGCATGGCTGTCTGCATCGGCCGCCTGCGCGAGGACACCCTGTTTGACTACAAGTTCGCCTGCATGAGCCACAACACCCTGCGCGGCGCTGCAGGCGGTGCCGTGCTGCTGGCTGAGCTGCTGGCAGCAAAGGGCTATTTTGACTGAACAACACGTTCCTGACGGAGCGTACAAAGGAGTTTTATACTATGAAGAATCCTGTCTTTACCGGCGCGGCGGTGGCGATCATCACCCCCATGTACGAAGATGGCAGCATCAACTTTGATGAGCTGGGCCGCATCATTGAAGATCAGATTGCACGGGGCACCGATGCTATTGTGATCTGCGGAACTACCGGCGAATGCTCTACCATGACCGATGAGGAGCAGCTGGCCGCCATCAAGTTTACGGTCGAGACGGTCAACCACCGGGTGCCTGTTATTGCGGGTGCTGGTTCCAATGATACCGATCACGGCTGTGCACTGGCAGCAAAGTCTGCTGCCTGCGGTGCCGATGCTCTGCTGCTTGTGACCCCCTATTACAACAAGACCACGCAGGCAGGTCTGGTGGCCCACTTTACCGCTATGGCCGAGGCGGGCGGCATCCCTGTTATCCTGTATAATGTACCTTCCCGTACCGGTCTGAACATCACCCCCGAGACAGCACTGGAGCTGAGCCGGAATCCGCTCATCAACGGCATCAAGGAGGCCTCCGGCAACATCTCTCAGGTGGCCAAGATCGCTCAGCTGTGCGGCGACGAGCTGAACATCTACTCTGGCAACGATGATCAGGTGGTCCCCCTGCTGTCTCTGGGCGGCAAGGGTATCATCAGTGTGGTCTCCAATGTCAAACCTGAGCTGGTGCACAACTGCTGCAAGGCATGGTTTGAGGGTGACCCCAAAACTGCCTGCAAGCTGCAGCTGGAGATCCTGCCCTTGGCGGATGCACTCTTCTGCGAAGTAAATCCCATCCCTGTCAAGTACGCCATGAATGTGCTGGGCTGGGAGGCCGGTTTCTGCCGTCTGCCGCTGGTCGAGCCCAGTGATGCCCACAAGGAGAAGATCGAGCAGGCACTGGAGGCCGAAGGTCTGATTCAGGAATAAACGAAACAACGCACAATGCCCGGTGGAATTGGTTTCTCCCGGGCATTTGCCGTTACAACAGAAAACGAGGAAACAAAAATGACAGATATTATCATTCAGGGCATTGGCGGCCGGATGGGTCACGCCCTCTGCGAGATGATTGCAAACCGGAGTGACTGCCGCGTGGTCGCCGGGATCGACCAGCAGGACGGTGAGCAGAACGGCATCCCCGTATACGACAGTCTGGATAAGCTGGACGGCAAGGGCGATGTCATCATTGATTTCAGCGCTCCTGCTGCTGTGGAAAAGGCACTGACCTATTGCGAAGCACACAGGATGCCCATCGTGGTCTGCACCACTGGCCTTTCCGAAGAGCTGCAGCTGAAGGTGGTGCAGCTGTCCCGCATTGTGCCCGTGTTCAAGAGCGCCAACATGTCCATCGGCATCAACCTGCTGTCGGAGCTGTGCAAGCGTGCATCGGCCATTCTGGGTGTAGACTATGATGTGGAGATCGTGGAGCAGCACCACCACAACAAGCTGGATGCCCCCAGCGGCACTGCCCTGATGCTGGCCGATGCCATCAATGAAGAGAACAACGGCGCATATCATTATGTTTACGACCGCTCCTCTGTGCGCCAGAAGCGCGACCCCAAGGAGATCGGCATCAGCTCCGTGCGCGGAGGCAGCATCGTGGGCGACCACGAGGTGCTGTTCTGCGGTCCGGACGAGGTCATCACCCTCAAGCATACTGCATATTCCCGCAGTGTTTTTGCAAATGGCGCAATAAATGCTGCTGTCTATCTTGCAAAAAAGGAGCCGGGCCTGTACAATATGGGTAACATGATCGCAGAGCTGTAAGGTCTCTGCGTCTTCCACCATTTTGAGCGGCAGGAGGGCTGACGAAATGGAACAGGCAAGACACGCTGCATCCACGAAACGACATGCGCGGCACGAACTGCAGAACCGGCGAAAACGAAAACCCGTTTTTCTGAGGATGATGGGAGTGCTGCTGGTGACTGGTGCGGCATTGGCCTGCTTTGGCTTCTGGCGCTTCCAGACTCCTGGCATCGTGCTTGGCCCCTTTGAGGACGAGCCTTCGACCGCTGAAAGCGTTCCCCCGCCCGAACCGGAACCGCAGCCTGTTACAGCCACACTGCGTTTTTCGGCCACCGGGGACAATCTGATCCATGCTCCCATCTACAAACAGGCAGCCCGCCGGGCAGCGGAAGGCCAGCGATATAATTTTGACTACTGCTACGAGCACCTGCTGGATTTTTATGCTGCGCAAGATGTAAACTGGATCAACCAGGAAACGCTCTGCAGCAAGGAACTGGAGCCTTCCACCTATCCCTGCTTTTCTACCCCCGGTGAATGCGCAGAGGCTCTTTACCGGGCAGGCATCCGGGTGTTCAGTCTTTCCAACAACCACACCTACGATAAAGGTGCCAAAGGTATCGCAGCAACGCTGCGGTTCTGGGACGAGATGCCGGAAGATGTGGTCACGACCGGCCTGTGGTACGGAGAGAGCGATTATGGCACCATCCCCCTGCAGACGGTGAACGGTGTGACGATTGCCTACCTCTCCTACACCGACCACACCAATGGCATCCCGCAGAGCAGTGCAATGACAGCCAATGTCATCTACACCAACCAGCGGGATGTGATGGAACAGCAGGTGCGCAGGGCGCGTGAGCTGGCCGATTTCGTGGTGGTGGGAGTTCACTGGGGCGTGGAGGACAGTCACAAAATCACCCAGACCCAGCGGGACCTCGCCCAGCAGCTTTCCGACTGGGGTGCGGATGTTATCCTGGGTACGCACCCTCATGTGGTGCAGGATGCCGAGTGGAAAAGCTCTGTGGATGGCCGCCAGACCTTTGTGGCCTATTCTCTGGGAAATTTCCTCAGCACCCAGAGCAAACCAGATCAACTCATCGGTGCCATCCTGACACTGGAGCTGAACAAGACGACGGACCCGGATGGCAGCGTTCACTGCGCTGTCGCTTCCCCGCAATTGCATCCCACCGTGACCCACTATGATGCCGGTAAATCCAACGTCCGCACCTACCTCTTCCGGGAATATACGCCGGAGCTGGCGCAGGCGCACGGTGTCCGGGCCGCCTACCCCAGCTTTGGGATAGAGTACATTCAGAACGTATTACAGACCAACATCAACAGCGCGTTTTTGGCGCTCGCCTGAATTTGCAGCCCTTTGGGGCAGATTGGAGTGTTCATTATGTATGGTGTTTCCAAAATCAACATTGAGCCCAGCCTGATGATGATCAGTGTGCAGGATGTGGAGTTCAAGGGCAACAGCCTGGCCCGCTACCTGCAGATCTTTGCCGATACCGGCGTTGTGGTGGATATGATCAGTCAGAGCGCCCCTCACGGTACCAACATTGATTTCAGCTTTACCGCATCTGCCAGTGATCTGACGCTGGTGATGAAGGCCATCTCTGCAGCCAATCTCGACAAGGATGCTAAGGCTTCCCCGCTGATCAGCGTTGGTTACTCCAAGCTGAACCTCTTTGGTGAGGACATGGTCACCAGCTGCGGTGTAGCTGCCCGGGCCCTGAACGCACTGGCTATGGCTGACATCGAGGTTCTGCTCATCACCACCAGCGATCTGGATATTTCTCTGCTGGTGCGCAGTGAGAACGAGGACTCCGCTTACGATGTGCTGAAGAAGGCCTTTGAGCTGTAAGTGCCCTTCTCTATAAACATTACACAAACGTAAAAAGCCCGGCGGCATCCGATTTTTGGATGCTGCCGGGCTTTTATCATACGCTGGTTCTAAAAGATTACAGGGTCACTTTGTGGTAGATCTTCTTGCCCTTCTTGATGACGATACCGTTCTTCAGCTGATCAGCGGTAAAGCTGACAGTGGGAGCGCCCACCTTTTCACCATCCACCAGGACACCGCCCTGCACAACCAGGCGGCGGGCCTCGCCGTTGGAAGCGGCCAGACCAGCCTTGACCATGAGGGTCAGAATGCCGATGGAGCCATCGGTCAGATCCGCTTCGGTCAGCTGAGTGGAGGGCATGTGCTCAGTGTCAGCAGCACCGCTGAACAGGGCACGGGCAGCGTTCTGGGCCTTCTCAGCCTCTTCCTCGCCGTGCACCATCTTGGTCAGCTCGTAGGCCAGGATCTCCTTGGCCTCGTTCAGACGCTGATCCTTCCAGGTGCTCATCTCATCGATCTGCTCCAACGGAAGGAAGGTCAGCATCCGGATGCACTTCATCACATCAGCATCGCCGACATTGCGCCAGTACTGGTAGAACTCAAAGGGACTGGTCTTGTTGGGGTCGAGCCAGACCGCATTGCCTGCAGTCTTGCCCATCTTCTTGCCCTGAGAATCAGTCAGCAGAGTAATGGTCATCGCATAGGCATCCTTGCCCAGCTTGCGGCGGATCAGCTCAGTGCCGCCCAGCATGTTGCTCCACTGGTCATCGCCGCCGAACTGCATGTTGCAGCCGTAGTGCTGGAACATGTAGTAGAAGTCGTAGCTCTGCATGATCATGTAGTTGAACTCGAGGAAGGACAGGCCCTTCTCCATGCGCTGCTCATAGCACTTGGCGCGGAGCATGTTGTTGACGGAGAAGCAGGCACCCACATCACGCAGCAGCTCAACATAATTCAGGTTCAGCAGCCAGTCGGCATTGTTCAGCATCAGAGCCTTGCCCTCAGAGAAATCGATGAACTTCTCCATCTGCTTCTTGAAGCAGGCTGCATTGTGAGCAATATCCTCCTTGGTCAGCATCTTGCGCATGTCGGTACGGCCAGAGGGGTCGCCGATCATGGTGGTGCCGCCGCCGATCAGGGCGATGGGCTTATTGCCAGCCATCTGCAAGCGCTTCATCAGGGTCAGGGCCATAAAATGGCCTGCAGTCAGGCTGTCCGCAGTGCAGTCAAAGCCAATGTAGAAAGTGGCCTTGCCGTTGTTGATGAGGTCAATGATCTCATTGTCGGTGATCTGGGCCACCAGACCGCGAGCCTGCAGTTCTTCGTAAAGGGTCATGGGATTATCCTCCTGTTTTGTCGGGCAGAGGACAAAAGAAAACGCCCCCTGCCAAAAATGAATTTGGCAGAGGGCGAGAAAATCGCGGTACCACCTCTGTTTGCCGCCCCCTCACAGGAACGGCCTCACGAGTGCGCCCCACAGAGATGGGATACACTCCTGCGTTTGTAACGCTCGCACGCGGCACAGCCTACTAGCCAAAGCATTCAGCCTGCAACTCCGGGAGGTATTTCCCCTGCTGTTCTGCACACCCCTTGCACCAACCGGGGTCTCTCTGGGCAGACACTGACAAGGTACTTGTTCCCTTCAACGTCTTTCAACAGAAATCAGTTTAGCACAAATCAGCAGGGTTGTCAATCACCGGTTTCATGCTCGGCCAGCCCCAGCATCTCTCTGGCATTGGCACGGGAAAGCTCCGTGACATGGTCACCAGAAATGATATGAGCCAGTGCGTCCACTCTGCCCTCGGTATCCAGCGGGTGGATCTCGGTATAGGTGCGTTCATTCGTGATATTCTTCTGGATAAGCAGATGGCAGTCGGCCAGTGCAGCGATCTGAGCTGTGTGGGTGATGCAGAGGATCTGGTGATCTTTTGCGCTCTGTTTGAGCACCTCACCGATGCGGCTGGCTGCTTTGCCGGACACGCCGCTGTCGATCTCATCGTAGATGACCGTAGGCACTGCGTCCTTATCGGCCATGGCATTTTTGATTGCCAGCGTGATACGGCTCAACTCACCGCCGGAAGCAATTTTTGCCAGCGGCTTGGGATCCTCACCGGGGTTTGTGGAAATATAAAACTCCACGCTGTCCTGGCCATGGCTGGCCAGCGGGCCGCGGGTATGGCGCAGGGTCATGCGGACACCGGGCATGTTCAAAAAATCCAGTGTGCCGGAGATGCGCCTGTTCAGCTCCTCAAAGGCCTTCAGGCGGGTCTGGGTCAGTACCTCGGCCTTATCCCGGGCCAGTACATAGAGCCGATGCTTTTCAGCCTGCAGATGCTCTGTCCGCTCCTGAGAGAATTGGATGCGGTCCAGCTCTTCCCTTGCCTGCTGTCCAAAGGCGATGATATCTTCCACAGTATCACCGTATTTCCGCTTGAGCTTGTAGATCAGATCCATCCGCTGTTCGATTTCATCCAGCTCTGCATCATTCGTCTCGTAGCCCTCCAGCCGCCCGATCAGGTCAGCAGAAAGGTCTTTTGCGGTGTAATAAAGATCCAGCAGCTGTCCGGCAGCAGCAGAAAGGCCGCTGTCCAGTTGGGCGGCACCATCGATCGCATTGGATGCTTCCCCCAGAAGATCAACGGCACCCGGGGCATCATCTCCGCCCGAAAGCAGCGCATAGCTCTGGGAGATGCGCTCCTGGATGGTGGAAGCATTCGCCAGCACCTTACGGCGGGCCATCAGCGTCTCCTCTTCGCCTGCGGTCAGGCTGGCATCCTCGATCTCCTGTACCTGATAACTCAGCAGATCGATCTTTCGCTGTTTTTCACCCTCATCGGTGATGATGGCATCCAGCTCCTTTTTGACCTTGATAAGCTCCCGGTAAACAGCATAATACTCCTGATACACCGCCCCGTTCTGGGCGTAGGCATCCAGAATACCCTCATGGCGGGCCGGGTTCAACAGGCCTACGGAATCGTGCTGGCCGTTGATGTTGATGAGCCCACCGCACAGTTCTCGCAGAATGGCTGCTGTGGCAGGCATTCCATTGATGCGGCAGGTGCTCTTGCCCTCGGCAGTGATCTCACGGCTCAGGGTCAGCGCTTCTGAACGCTCATACCCCGCCTTTTCCAGGCTGTCCAGCACTGCAGGCGGAACATCATCAAATGCCGCCCGGATGACTGCTTTTGCAGCCCCCGTGCGCACCAGATCCTTTGAGGTGCGGTTGCCCAGAATGGCATTGATGGAGTCGATCAGGATAGATTTGCCCGCACCGGTCTCGCCGGTAAGGACATTCAGGCCCTTCTCAAAATGCACGTTGGCCTTCTGGATGACTGCAACATTTTCAATTTGCAGACTGCTCAACATGTTCGTTCTCTCCTGCCTTTATTTCTGCCCGATGTAATGCCCAAGCTCGGTGCAAATGGTCTTTGCGTCCCGCTCTGAGCGGGCCACGATCAGAAAGGTATCATCACCGGAAAGGGTGCCAACCACATTTTTCCACTTGAGTGCGTCAAACACCTCGCAGGCTGCATTGGCCATGCCGGAATAGCATTTGACAAGCACCACATGGCCCGCAAAGTCCACCCCCAGAACAGATTCATGGAAGATGGTCTCAAATCGGGCCTGCATCTTGGGGTTCAGTGCCTCGCTGTGGCTGGAAACATAGCGGTAGCCGGTGGTGGTGGCAGCTTTGACAAGGTTCATCTCCCGGATATCGCGGGAAATGGTCGCCTGTGTGGCATCAAAACCTTCCTTACTCAGGTACTCCAACAGAGTCTCCTGCCGGCTGATGGGATTCTCCTGGATCAGACGCAGGATGGCCTGCTGCCGCTGCTGCTTGCTTTTGTTATCCCCTCGGCTGGTGCGTCCCATGTGATCTTCTCCCTTCGTTGTGTTTGTGTCATCGTCTGCCGCGCAGTTTCTGGTCAATGGCCTGGAACTGGTCGGCCTTGCTGAAGGTGATGAGCTGCACGACCTGGTCAGACAGCCGCACCTCCGCGGTGGCTCCGGCTTTTACGGAATAGCCCGCATCCCCATCACAGCTGATAAAAACTTCTTCATCTGCCACCTGGCCCACACAGAGGTTGATCTTGCGCTCCTGCGCAAAAACCATGGCCGGGCTGGCAAGGCTGTGGGGGCAGATGGGCGTGACAACGATGCCCTTGGTCTGAGAATCAAGGATCGGCCCGCCTGCCGCCAGAGAATAAGCGGTAGAGCCGGTGGGCGTTGCCACAATGACACCATCGCCCCGGTAATGCTCCACCAGGATATCGTCACAATAGATGCTGAAATCCACCGCCTGCTGCAGGCGGCCCTTGGTCATAACCACATCATTTAGGGCATGGCCCTCCCAGCTGTCATCCCCCAGCACACGGACATAGAGCAGCATCCGATTATCCAGAAAATATTCACCCCGGGCTACGGCGGAGAGCTTAGCTTCCATTTCATCGACCTCACAGGTGGCCAGAAAGCCGCACCGGCCCAGATTGATGCCGAGAATGGGCTTTCGGTATACCAGTGAGAGATTCGCCTCGTGCAGGATGGTGCCATCTCCTCCGATGGTCAGGATGACATCCGTCCGCTCCAGGCATTCCTTCTGGGACAGATACACCACGCCCATGGTCATGCACTCGGCCTGCAGGCCGTCCTGCATCAGCACCTGTGCCCCATGGGTCAGCAGGATCTGCGCCGCACGCTGGGAAATGCCGTAGGCCATAGCCTTGCCGGGGTTTGGGGAAATGTAGACGGTCATCGTCCGCGCCCTCCCTGATTTTATGGATTATGGTTCAGCGGTCCAGCGTAGAATGGCTGGATACCACCACCTGTTCAGCAACCGAATCATCCAGCGCACCGGGTTCATCGCTCTTCTGAACGAACATCAGATATTCAATGTTTCCCTCAGGGCCCTTGACGGGGCTGAAATCCAGTCCGCAGACCTTGAAGCCGTTGGCAGCAGCATAGCCCATGGCATTGTGCAACACCTCACGGTGGGTGGCAGGGTCACGGACAACGCCGTTTTTGCCCACTTTTTCGCGGCCAGCCTCAAACTGGGGCTTGACCAGGCAGACACCCATAGCGTCCGGGGTCGTGATGGCCTGCGCCACCGGGAAAATATGATGCAGCGAGATAAAAGAGACATCTACACTGAAAAACTCGATCGGCTCTGCCAGCTGGTCAAGGGTCACGTTGCGGATGTTTGTGCGCTCCATATTGACCACCCGCTCATCGGTGCGCAGACTCCATGCCAGCTGACCGTAGCCCACATCCACGGCGTAGACCTTGACTGCACCATTTTGCAGCATACAGTCGGTAAAGCCGCCGGTGGATGCGCCAATGTCCATGCAGACTTTCCCCTTGGGGGTCAGCGGAAAACACTGCATCGCCTTTTCCAGCTTCAGGCCGCCGCGGCTGACATAACCGATATCATGGCCGCGCACCTCCACCTTGGCATCCTCTTTGATCATCTCACCGGCCTTGTCTACCTTCTGTTCATTGACAAAGACCACGCCGGACATGATCATCGCCTTGGCGCGCTCACGGCTCTGGATCAGACCATGCTGAACCAGATATTGATCCAAACGAATCTTCAAGATTCTGCTCCTTTCCATGTACGGATGGCCTGTGCCAGATGTTCTGCATCCAGACCGGTGCTCTGCTTGATCTGCGGAACCGTCGCATGGGGCAGACGCACATCCTCCACACCACGGTGGATATAAGCACCCTGCCAGCCTGCTTTCTGCAGAGCCATTTCCAGATGCTCACCGATGCCGCCGCAGGCTACGCATTCCTCCGCAAACAAAACAACATCATATCTTGAAATTTCAGAAATAAGCTCATGTGTAAAGGGATATATCTTTACAAGCTTATAAACATCACAGGGAACGTTTTCTTTGCCCAGAAGCTTCGCCGCAGTCAGCACATCCTCGACTTCATCGGCGTAACTGACCATTACAGCCTTGGCATCAGGGGCGGTATAGAGCCGGTCATATTCCCTGCCGGAACAGCCAAACTGCGCCAGTGCTGCGCTCTCACCACCGCGGGGATACCGGATTGCCCGGGGGCCCTGCATCTCATCACTGAGCAGGATGGGCAGCCAGTGCCGCAGTTCGGCATAGTTGGAGGGCGAATAGACAGGAATTCCCACCTGACTGAGGAAGGCCGGGTCAAAGATTCCCTGATGGGTCTCGCCGTCTGCCGGAACAAAACCGGCCCGGTCGATGGCAAGGACAACATTCTCCTTCAGCAGGTTCACATCATGGATGATCTGGTCATAGGAACGCTGCAGGAAGGTGGAGTAGATGCAGACTACCGGCAGCATTCCCTGGCTGGCAAGGCCCGCTGCAAAGGTCACAGCATGCTGCTCTGCCATGCCCACATCAAAGAAACGCTTGGGGTGGGTGTGTGCAAAGAACTGCAGGCCCGTACCATATTTCATGGCGGCCGTGATGGCACAGATCTTCTGGTTTTCCGCCCCCTCCTTGTTCAGGACATTGCCGAACACCGTCGAGAAAGACTCCTTGGGAGCCACCTCAGGGTCCGGGATGCTGTTGACCAGGTCAAAGGTCGAAACACCGTGGAAGTTACCGGGATTGCTCTCAGCCGGGGCATAGCCCTTGCCTTTCTTGGTCACGACATGCAGGAAATGGGGGCCGGGCTGCCTGTGGATATCGCGCAAGATTCCTTCAAGCTCCGGCTCATTGTTACCATCAAAAGGACCATAATAGTGGAAGCCCATATCCTCAAACATGGTCGAATGATACATTGCCCTACGCACCATAGCCTTGCTGTTCTGGATCGCAGATTTCAGCGGCGGTCCGATGACAGGCACGCCATCCAGAAAGGAACGCACATTTTCCTTGGCATCGTAATAGCGGCTGGTGGTGCGCAGATGGCTCAGGTAGCGGGACAACGCGCCCACATTCTTGGAAATGGACATCTTGTTGTCGTTCAGGATGACCAGCAGATTGTCCAGCCCGCCGATATTGTTCATCCCCTCGTAGACCATACCGCCGGTAAAGGCACCATCACCAATGAGGGCAACCACCTGTCCCGGCTCGCCCCGCAGCTTTTTGGCCCAGGCAATGCCCACAGCCAGCGAAAGCGCGGTGTTGCCGTGACCGGCAATAAAAGCATCATGCTCACTTTCGTTGGGGTTCGGGAAACCGGAAATGCCATCCAGCTGCCGCAGTTTGGCAAAGCCCTCGCGGCGGCCGGTCAGCAGCTTGTGGGTATAGCACTGATGGCCTACATCAAACACGATCTCATCCGTGGGGGTGGTCAGCACCCGGTGCAGAGCCACCGTCAACTCCACAGCACCCAGATTGGATGCCAGATGGCCGCCGGTCTTTGATACGTTATCCAGAAGAAATTCACGGATTTCTGCGCAAAGCTGCACGGTCTGCTGACTGGACAGCTTTTTCAGATCGCTGGGCTGAGAGATTTTCTCCAGCAAAGGCGAATTCATAAATTCACGTCCTTCTCACGTTTTGAAATGGGGCGCTCAGAGGCCCATAGGATAGAGGAAGCCGACCAGTATACCCAGTGCAAAACCAGCCATAACCTGCAGCGGAGTGTGACCAACCATCTCTTTCAGGTGCATATTCTGCAGGAAGGGATTGTTTTTCTCGGTCACTTCGATCCACTGCTCCAGCATCTTGTTCAGCACCTTGGCCTGCTCGCCGGTCTCGCGGCGCACACCCATAGCATCGTGCATGGTGATGATGGCAACAACTGCGGCCACCGCAAAGATAGCCGAATGGATGCCCTCGCTGCGTGCCGTAGCAATGACCATGGCCGTTACCGTAGCGCTGTGGGCACTGGGCATACCGCCATCGCCCCACATCCGCTCCAGCTGGAACCTGCCCAGCAGGACAAAGTTGATGATGGTCTTGAGCACCTGCGCCACAAACCAGGACAACAGGGATACTGTAAGGATCTCATTGAACGTCAGGACGCTATGGATAAATTGCATGGTAGTTCCACCTTCTTATTTTTTCGGATCAGCTGCGGCGCACCAGCAGCTCTTTTGCCAGCTGCTCCAGGAAAGCGGCCCTTTCGCCAAATTCCGCGTGCAGGGAGGCGCAGGTCTCGTTGTTCAGTTTTTTTGCCAGCTCCATGGCACCCTCGGCCCCATACAAGGTCACAAAGGTGGTCTTGCCGTTCTCACTGTCGCTGCCAATGGGTTTGCCCAGCTGTTCGGCGGTGCTGGTCACATCCAGCACATCGTCCACGATCTGGAACACCAGACCAATGCCGAAGGCATAGTCCTCCAGCTCCTTGCACTGGGTCTCATTGGCCTGAGCAGCGGCAGCACCCATCTGAACAGCAGCATTGATGAGCGCACCGGTCTTGTTCCGGTGGATCAGCCGCAGCTGCTCTTCAGTGGCAGCCAGTGCCTCGTATTTCAGGTCAAGCTCCTGCCCATAAACCATGCCATGGCTGCCCGCACCAGCGCCCAAGGCCCTTGCGGCCTGCACACTGACAATGGGCGAAGCCGGTGCATTTGCGACCACGTTGAACGCCTCGGTCAACAGTACATCGCCGGCCAGCATAGCAGTGGATTCACCAAAGGCCTTGTGGCAGCTGGGCTTGCCCCGGCGCAGGTCATCGTTGTCCATGCAGGGCAGGTCATCATGGATCAGAGAATAGCAGTGCAGCATCTCGACCGCCGCCGCAAACTGCTCGGCTGCTTCAGCGCTGCCGTTGAGCATATCGCACACGGCCAGAACCAGCACTGCGCGGATGCGTTTGCCGCCGCCCAGCAGGCTGTAACGTGCAGCCCGGCAGACCTCAGATTCCTCGGGCAAAAAAATCTCGCAGGCCTTTTCCAGTGCCTGATTTGCCCGGGCAAGATACTCTTGATACTGCTTCGCATAATCCATGAAACTTCCTCCTTAATGTGCGGCATCCGGCCGGGGGGCCCGCTGCGCGTCGATCTCATCCAGCTGCAGCGTGGCCTTTTCCAGCGTACCGTTACAATAATCCATCAGGGATGCGGCTTCGGCATAGAGTTTGACCGATTCCGCCAGCGTTGTTTCCGGCTGCTGCATCTGTTCAAGGATGGCTTCCAGCCGGGTCATTCCATCCTCAAAGCTTTTGGGTGCTCTCATCCAGTTCCTCCACTGTGTTGACCGTGCAGGTCACGCGGTGTTTCGTGCCCCGGAGTTTACAGGTCTGCCCGGGCCGGAGTGCATCCGGCGTGCATATCCTTCCCCTATTGTCCTGCACCATGGCATAGCCGCGGGCCAGCACACCGTAGGGGTTCAGGGATGCGGCAAGTGCTGCCGTATGCTTCAGACGCAGCTCTCCGGCCTGCTGCTTACCTCTGGCGGCAGTTTGCAGCCGCCCGGCCAGAGTATCCAGGCGGGCAGCACGCTCCTCCAGTGCTGCCTGTACACCAGCACGGGAAAGCAGCTGTTCGGTCTGTTCCAGCCTATTATAACATAAACTCAGCTTAAATTGGATACAATTGTGAATATTTTCTTCCAAAGTGCATAATTTCCGTCCTTGTTCGGCACGGTCGGGCACAGCAAGCTCTGCCGCCGCTGAGGGCGTGGGCGCGCGCTGATCTGACACAAAATCCAGGATCGTAAAATCGATCTCGTGACCAATGGCGCTGATGAGGGGCGTTTTGCAGCGGTAGGCCGCCCGGGCAATGACCTCGGCGTTGAATACCCACAGATCCTCCCGGCTTCCGCCGCCGCGCGCTACAATGATCTCGTCCACCAGCCCGCTTTTGTCCAGCCGGGTAATGGCATCGGCAATCTCCTCTGCCGCTTCAAAGCCCTGCACATTCACAGGAGCCAGCAGCAGACGCACTGCGGGCCAGCGCCGACCGATGACATTGCGGATATCCTGCAGTGCAGCACCGGTCTTGCTGGTGACAAGGCCGATACACTGCGGGAACCGGGGCAGCGGCTTTTTATGCTCCGGTGCAAAAAGTCCTTCTTTGTCCAGTTTTGCCTTCAGCTGTTCAAAGGCCAGCTGTGTCGAACCGATGCCGTCCGGGAACATGTCGTTGACATAGACCTGAAACGCGCCGTCCCGCTCGTAGAGGGTCACACGGCAGCGCACCACCACCTTCATGCCCTCCTCGGGCTGGAAACCCAGCCGCCGCGCATCGGAGCGGAACATCACAGCCCTGACGCTGGCGGCTTCGTCCCGCAGGGAAAAGTAGCAGTGCCCGCTCCGGGCGTTCTGCACAAAGTTGGCAATCTCGCCCCGCAGGGCCAGATCGAACAGAACATCATTCACGTCCAGCAGATTCTTGACGTACCGGTTCAGGGCCGAGACTGAGATCACTTCAGCCATAATCCAGCCCCCTGTGCGGCAAGAATGGACACACCGATGGCGTTGTCGCTGGAATACTGCCCGGGCACGAAATACACCTGCGGCAGGCGCTGCTGCACCCAAGCGCGGATGATATCACTGCTCATCACACCACCCGCACAGACCACCGGTAGGCCGGGGTATTCCTTCTGGGCGGCTTTTGTCATCTTGACCACGGTGTCTGCCACACAGAGCAGGCAGTATTTGCAGACATACTCCGGGGTTTTGCCCTCATTCAGCAGGGCATTGCACTGATTTTCCAGCCCCGAAAGACTGCACTGCATCCCCTTCACGCTGGATCTGGGCTTGATGGGATCCTCACACAAGGCAGCCAAGCGAGAAACTTCCACACCTGCCGGGAAGCCAAACCCCAGCTTGACCCCCACACGATCCACTGCCTGCCCGGCGTATAGGTCGGTGCTGGTGCCCAGTGTGGTGATCTCCTTTATCTCATTGCAGAGCAGAAGATCCGTTGTACCGCCTGAGATGTGGAAGAGCAGCACTTTCTGGCGGAAAAGCTCTTCCCCTTTTGCTGCAAACAGCGCTGCCGCCGCGTGCCCCTGCTGATGGGTGGTATGGATGAGCGGGATGCCCCGGGCCTGCGCAAAGGCTGTGGCCGCGCTGACACCCGCCAGGAAGCAGGGCATGTAGCTTCCCTCCACGGGGCGCGGCTTCTGGGAAACGCCCACTGCCGAGATTTGGGTCAGATCAAACTCCCGGCTAAGCTCCTCCAACATCTCGGGCAGAGCCGCGGTATGGTGGAAGAGCGCATCACTCTGCCGCAGGCCCAGCTGGCCCTCCTTGACCGGCAGAAAACGTTTCTTTGCGCAAACAACCTCTCCGGCTGTGTGAAAAACCGCCAGAGAGGTTGCATAGTTGCTTGTGTCGATGCCCAGCGTATAGTGGCTCACTGTTCTTCCGACTCCACCGGCTCCGTATCCAGACCCTGCTCACGGGCAACAGCACCCAGCAGACCATTCACGAACTGATAGTCCTCATCTGCGCCGTATTTCTTGGTCAGCTCCACAGCCTCATTGATGACAACACCGGGCTTACGCTCGTCGCCATACAGCATCTCAGCCAGAGCCAGACGCAGGACAGTCAGGCTGACACGGGGCAGGCGCTCCATGGTCCAGTTGCGCAGATGGTCACGGATGAGGTCGTCCACCTCTGCAGAGTGGCTGTAATAGGCACTCAGCAGGCGCTGGCCGAACACATCCACAGGACGCTCTTCCCCACACTCGTTGTTCGTATCCAGTGCTTCCTGCAGGGGCACATCACCAAAGGTCTGGGAAAAAGCCAGCAGGAACGCATTCTCGCGGGCTTCACGACGGGGCAAAATATTTTCCATAATCTTCCTCTTCTACTTTTTATTCCTGTTCCTCAGCCGCAAGGCCGGCAATGACAAGGTTCACACGGCTTACCGTGACATTGGTCATGTTCTGAACAGCAGACTTGACATTCTCCTGTACCTTTTCGGCCACAGCAGGGATCTTTGCACCAAACTTGACCACCAGATTCAGGGTCAGTTCTGCGGTGCCGTCCCGCATCTCCACGGTAACAGGGGGCTGGATGCTGGCAGCAGCCAGCAGCTCCTTGACCTTTTTGTTCTGCTTGCCGCAGGAGACCTCGGACACACCGTCCACTTCCAGTGCAGCACAGCGTGCGATCTTGCCGATGACCTCGGTGGAAATTTGCAGGCTCCCGCCCTTAAGATCCATATTCTGTAAATCCATTCTATGGTCCTCCATCTAAAATAAGCGTGTGCTCATTTATTTTATTTCCATCTGTTCAGGGAAGCTTCCCTGTCATTGAATGCTTACGTCTTATTATAGCAAAGTTTTGGAATTTATACAACACCCACCTGCATTTCTTGCCATCTGTTTCTGTTCAACTTGACGGATTCCACTGCGCAAAGTGCAGGCTGCCATACAGCACACTGCAAAAACGAGCAGGGCACAATCCGGCGGCACCCGCCGCATCAAAAGGACCCGGGCAGGCAGAGTGCTGAACACATCCGCCTCCCCGCCCGGCAGCAGCAGGTAGAACAGGGCCAGTGAAAGCGGCAGATGGAGCAACCTGGCCCGGTAGAGCGGGCGCAGGGTCATTTCCGGCGGGCAGATGGTGCGCACCTGCAGCAACACGGAAAGACCCTGCACGCTCAGTGCTGCACAGCAGAGCAGACTCCCCCATCGTCCGGTGCGGGAGGCCAGGTCACAGCCGGAGCAGACTTCCAGCAGAATGGAACAGAGTGTGCCCGCACCGGCAGGCAAAAGCGCCCCTGCCCCGGCGGCCAGCATCCGGAAAAAGAGGATAAAACCGCAGAGCTTGCAGTACGTTATGGCGGCATCGGCCAGGATCTCATCCAGCCGCGGCGGTGCAGGGGATGCTGGCGCTGCAGATCCCGGTTTGACCGAACGCACTCCTACAAACCGGTTCAGCAGGGCGGCAGTCAGATAGTTTGCGGTGATCTGTGACGCAAACAGCAGCACGCCAAGCTCTGCACTGCCCAGCAGGCTCTGCCCCACCGTCAGCACCACAAAGGATGGACCGGAACAGATACAGGCAGGCAGCAGGGCATCCGCTTCCTCAGCCGTAAGCTGACCGGTCCTGACTGCCTGCGCCGCAGCACTGGCCGCTGGTGCAAAGCCACCCAGGAACCCGATGCAGAGCACCCGTGCCGCACAGGGTGTGCGGATGCCGATGCCCCACGCCGCCAGACGGAACAGCAGGGCCAGCAGGTCGCTTTCCGGGCATTGGATGAGCAGGCGCGATACCACGAGAAACGGGAACAGCGAGAGCAGCAGCGGCCCGCTGCAGAGGGTCAGCCCTTCCCGCAGAGCAGCGGCACAAACCTCTGGCACTGCAAACGGCAGAATCCCTGCCGCCAGTGCCAGCAAAAACAAACCCATCTGATCCCATCTGAAAAGCTGATTCATACACACGCCCTCCGGTTCCATATATATGTGATACGGGGCGCAGTTTTGCCCGGCGGGGAGGGAGCGGGTGTGAAACAGCAGAAAACCGGGCGGCTCTCCCTGCGCGGCTGGTTTGGCCGAATGCTGCGCCAGCCTCCCCGGGGCCTTTATGGGCAGCCGTCTGTCTATCTGAGCGGCGGTGTGATGGAGATTGAGCACTTCCGCAGGGTGCGCACCTATGAGGAGGGCAGGCTCTGCCTGGAATTCGCGGGCGGGTTGTTCACCGTGTATGGGGACGGGCTTAGAATCGAAACGCTGGCCGCTCACCGAATTACCCTGCGGGGGCGGTTCCTGCGCACAGATTTTTCCAGCGATTAGGGGGGATGCAGTATCTTACAGCTTTGGGCCGGGGCAGCATTTTCTGCCCGGAACGGTGATACCGGGGGCCTGCTCTCCGAAGCTGCACGGACAGGCCTGCATCTCACTGACATCTTCCCTGCTCCCGGCGGCTTTACAGCCCGATGTGCGGCATGGCGTTACCTCCGGCTGGCAAAACTTGCCCGCAAGCGGCGGGTGCATCTGCGCATCCGCAAAAAGACAGGGCTGTTTTTTCTCCTGCGGCCCTACCTCCGGCGGCGGGGGCTGTGGGCCGGGCTTTTGCTGTTCGTGCCGCTTTTGCTTTGGTCACAGGGCCTTGTCTGGGCTGTGGATGCTTCCAGCCTGACGACCGGCCAGCAGGCGCGGGCCGCTTCCGTGCTGCGGGAAACCGTTTCCCTGATGCCGGGCAGTATCGTCACGCAGGAAAAACTTACCGCCGGGGAATATGCTCTGCTGCAAAGCGGTGAGTTCTCGTGGGTCAGCCTGAATTTTCTGGATGGGCGGCTGGAACTGGAAGCGGCAGAAGCCAAACCGGTGCCGGAGATCGCCGCCGGAACGCTCCATGGCCTGCGGGCAAAGGCTGCGGGCACGGTGGTCGGCACAAACCTTGTCAGCGGGACGATGCTGGTGGTTCCCGGGCAGGCAGTGGAAAAAGGTCAGGGACTCATCGGCACTGCCCGGGCTGAACGGGACGGTACGCTGATCTTTCAGCCTGCCGCCGGAAGCGTCCGGGCGCAGTTCGAGTGGGAGTTTGCGGAAGAGCTTCCGCTGATGGCTGCCACATACCAGCTGACTGGAAACACTGTCGTTCAGCGAAGGCTTTTCCTTGCCGGGCAGGTGTTCCCATTGCCTTCCCTTTTCTCCCCTGCAGACGATTCCACGGCGGTCACACGGCATCTTCAGCCGGAGCTTCTGGGGCTGACGCTCCCGCTTTCCGTCGAGGAAACCACCTATTACGAACAGACAGAAAATGAAGTTCATTTCTCAGAGGATGAAGCCAGAGCACTGACCCGTCTGCATGGCTTACAGGCCTTGCAGAACGATTGCCCGGATGCAGAATTTGTGGCGCAGAAGGTGGATGTCACAACCGAGAACGATACGCTGCATTACCGGGTAGTCTACACCATCATTGCTGATATCTGCACCTGAAAACGGCCCGGAGTTTTTCGCTCCGGGCTGTTTTGCTTATTTAATCTTTTTAATTTTTTCAAGTGCTTCCTTTTGTCGTTGACTTGCCGCCCGAACATACCACCGTTCTGCCCATTTCAAATCCTTCGGCACAACAATTCCATTTTCATAGAACCAGCCAAGATTGAACTGTGCATCACGGTCGCCATGTTGTGCGGCGCGTTCCGTCCAATAAAAAGCTTTTTCTAAATTTTTCTGGACACCGATGCCTTCCAAGTAAAAATATCCTACTTGGCATTCTGCCAGCGGATACCCCTTCTCTGCAAGTTGTAAATGCCCTCGAAAACATTGTTCATACTGACCCGTTTTCCAGTAGCGCTCAATCAGTTCATTGCAGGCATCAAATTCTTTGCAAGGCGTGTAATAACTTTCCATCTCAGGCTTCCGGTTCCTGCGTTTCGGCCTTTTCCTTTTTGTAGGCGGCCTTTTCTACCAACTTATTCAAGTCAAAGTGGTACTTGGTGTGGCAGAAATGACAGACGACCTCGCAGTCAGGATCCTCATCCCGGAGCTTTTCCAGCTCCTTGCGGCCCAGGCTCAGCAGCATCTCTTCAGTACGCTCGGCACTGCAGTCACACTTGTACTGCACCTCGCGCTCATCCAGTACATTGGGGTTGAAGCCTGCCAGAGCAAGGTTCATCATATCCTCTGGGGTCTTGCCTTCCCGAAGCAGTTCAGTGACGGAAGGCATTGCGGCGATGTTCTGCTCCAGCTGGGTGATCTCGGCATCGGTGGCACCGGGCAGCAGCTGCAGCAGGAAGCCGCCCGCGCAGGCAATGGTCAGGTCAGTATCCACCAGCACACCCAGAGCGCAGACGGTGGGCACCTGCTCGCTGTAAGCATAGTAGCTGGTCAGGTCCTCGGCAATCTCGCCGGAGACCAGCGGCACCTGGCCCACAGTGGGTTCTTTCTGCAGGCGGTTGTCACGGATGACAGTCAGCACGCCGTTTTTGCCCACAGCACCGCCCACATCCAGATGGCCGTTTGCTTTCAGAGGCAGCTCTACCAGCGGGTGGTCGATGCAGCCCTTGACATTGCCGGTGCCATCGGTACAGGCAACAACCGTTCCGGTGGGGCCGCCGCCCGCCACACGCAGCGTAATGGAATCGCCATCGTCCTTGAGCATGGAGCCCATCAGGGACGCACCGGTGAGCAGGCGGCCCAGGGCTGCGCTGCAGGTCGCACTGGTGTGGTGCAGCTGCTCGGCCGTGCGGACGATCTCAGTGGAGTCCACACCGCAGAACACAACACCGCCGTTTTCAGAAATACCGCGGATCAGATTAGACATTTTCTTTTTCCTCCAATTGGGTATACTGCTTGACGGCACAGAAGAAATAGCGTTCGCTCTCTTCGGTCAGGGGGCCGAAGCTCTCACCGTCGCAGACCTTTTCCAGCACAAAGCCGTGCTTTTCCAACGCAGCTCGGATGGTATCCAGGTCGTAGGTATATTCATAGAACTGTTCATGGAAGTGTTCGCCGGTCTCGCGGTAGTCGATGTCCACCGTGATCTCCACCCGGCGGTCCGCAGGGTGATAGTGGTTGTGCCAGACGCAGGCAGCATCCTCTTCCTCAAAGGTAAATACATTCTCCCCCAGCACCTTCTGGTGCTTGTAAGGGGTGTTCATATCAAAGAGGAACACCCCGCCCTCTTCCATGAAAAAAGCCGCGTTGGCAATGGCGGTATCCAGGTCCGGGATGTGGTTGAAGGTATCGAAGGTAGACACCGCACCCCGGATGGTGCCGTAGAGGTCAAGCTTGAGCAGATCCTGCTGCAAAAGCAACAGCTTGCCGGAAAGGCCCAGCTGTTCCGCCTTATCCCGCACAACACAGAGCATCTCCTCGGACTGATCGATGCCGATCATATCATAACCCGCCTGGGTCAGCATCAAGGTCAGCTCCCCTGTTCCACAGCCCAGATCGGCCAGAATACCATCCCGGATATCGTGAGCATTCAGTTCCTGCCGGATCTGCTCATAAAGGGCATCATAGTCGGCTTCGCCGTTGAATTCATCATAGAAATAGGCAAATTCATTGTAGGCCATGGTTTACTCCGCTTCCTTGTCATCGGTGAACTCAGCCGCCACGGCCTCGTTCAACACCGCCTGCAGCTCCGGGATGCCGTAGCCGTTCTCGCCGCTGGTCAGCACCACCTTCTGGCAGCCATAGGGCAGGCAAACCTTTTCAAAATCCTCCTGTGTCTTGGCCAGCTGGCTCTTTTTGAGCTTATCGGCTTTGGTCAATGCCACAACAAAGGGGATCTGATGGTAGTGCAGATACTTCAGCATCTGCAGGTCATCCGCGCTGGGGGCATGGCGGCAGTCGATGAGCTGCACCAGCAGGGTATGATGCCGGGGGGCTTCAAAATAGCTGTTGATGAGGTCATCCCAGCGCTCACGGTCCGCATTGCTGACCTTGGCATAGCCATAGCCGGGCAGATCCACAAAATAGCAGTTGTCCACCTCATAGAAGTTGATGGTGGCCGTTTTGCCCGGTGTACTGGACACGCGGGCAAGGTTCTTGCGGTTGCACAGCTTGTTGATGAGGCTGGACTTGCCCACGTTGGAACGGCCTGAGAAGCTGAGTTCCGGACGGTCACTTTCGGGCAGCTGGCTGGAAATGCCGTAGCTTGCAATAAAATCCGCTTTGTTGTAGTTCATCGTTTGCTCCTTTGATTAACAGACAGCCCCCGGCTTCGGTTTTTCCGGTGCGGGCGGGATGGCCGCTTCCACCGGCTTTGCCTTTTTGGCGGGGTGCGGATGACGGGCAGAAACGCTCTTGGGCTTGAGCAGAGCGGCATTGAGCACCTGTGCAAGGTCAGACATGGGCAGGAAGGTCAGATTCTTCTTCACCTCGTCATCCACCTCGTACAGGTCCGGAACGTTATCCTTGGGGATGAGCACGGTTTTCATCCCCTCACGGTAGGCAGCCATGCTCTTTTCGCGCAGACCGCCGATGGGCAGCACATTGCCGTGCAGGGTGATCTCGCCGGTCATGGCAACATCACCGCGCACCGGGATGCCGGATAGACAGGACACCAGAGCCGTGGTCAGAGTAACACCGGCGCTGGGGCCGTCCTTGGGCACGGCACCCTCGGGGGCATGGATGTGCAGATCGCACTTTTTCAGCCGCTCAGGGTCGATGCCGTATTCCTCGGCGTGGACACGGACATAGGTGATGGCTAGCTGGGCACTTTCCTTCATCACGTCGCCCAGCGAACCGGTGACGGTGATCTTGCCGCTGCCATTGTCCATGACTTGCACCTCGATGGGCAGAGTCTCGCCGCCGATGCTGGTCCAGGCCAGACCGTTGGCAATGCCAATGGCATTGGTCCGGTTGAGGAAATCGGGCTTGACGAAGCGGGGTCCTAGCAGCTCTTCCAGGCTGCTGCCGGTCACAGAAACGTTTTCCGCCTCACCGGACGCGATCTTGCGGGCGCACTTGCGCAGGACACTGGTGATGGTACGCTCCAGGGTGCGGACACCGGCCTCACGGGTGTAGCCGTCAATGATGCCGTAGAGCGCGCTCTGGGAGAAGGTGACCTTCCCGGCCAGACCGCAGGCCTTGAGCTGCTTGGGCACCAGATGCTTGCGGGCAATGTTGTATTTCTCCACCCGGGTATAACTGGGCAGCTCAATGACATCCATGCGGTCACGCAGAGGACCGGGAATGGCGCTCAGATCATTTGCCGTGGTGATAAAAAGCACATGGCTCAGATCAAACGGCATATCGATAAAGTGATCATTGAAGGTGGTGTTCTGCTCGGGATCAAGGGCTTCCAGCAGGGCAGCAGCCGGGTCACCCCGGAAATCGCCCGCCAGCTTGTCGATCTCGTCCAGCAGCATCAGGGGGTTGGAGCTCTTGGCGGAGATCATGGCGTTGATGATCTTGCCGGGCATGGCGCCGATATAGGTGCGGCGGTGGCCACGGATCTCTGCCTCATCCCGCACACCGCCCAGACTGATGCGCACATACTTGCGGTTCAGGCTCTCGGCAATGGAGCGGGCAATGCTGGTCTTGCCGACACCCGGAGGGCCGACCAGGCAGATGATCTGACCCTTGACATCCGGAGCCAGCTTACGGACAGCCAACACCTCAAGAATGCGGTCCTTGACTTTCTTCAGACCGTAGTGGTCGCGGTCAAGGATGCGCTTGGCCTTGGCGATATCGAGGTCGTCCTCGGTAAAGCTGTTCCAGGGCAGATCCAGGCAGGTATCCAGATAGGTGCGGATGACCGTTCCCTCCTGATTGCTGCTCTGCATCTTGGCAAGGCGGTCCACTTCCTTCAGCAGTTTCTTCTCCCGCTCCTCGTCCAGATGCAGCTCCTGGATCCTGCGGCGGTACTCCTCGGCCTCTGCCGTGGTATCATCGTCCTCGCCCAGCTCCTGGCTGATCATGTGCATCTGCTCATGCAGGTAGTAATCACGCTGGTTCTTATCCATGGCTTCGTCCACTTTCTGGGCGATCTCCTTGTCGATCTCCAGCATCCGGCGCTCCCGATGCAGGCGTTCCACCAGCAGGCGCAGACGGCCGATGAGGGTGCTTTCCTCCATCACAGCCTGCTTATCCTCAAAGCGGAAGAGCAGATTAGCAGGGATGTACTCGCACAGGAAGGCGGGGTCGTTATTCGAGGTAACGGCAAACACCACGTCCTTGCTGATGCGGGGATTCATGGAAAGCACCGCGTCGAAGCTCGTTTTTACGTTGCGGAGCAGGGCCTCCGCCTCGGTCTCTTCCTCTGCCTTGATGGGGCGCACAGGAGCCGGCCGCACCGATGCCAGCAGGAAGCTGCCTTCGGTATCCAGCTCGGTGCGCTTGGCGCGGAACTTGCCCTCCACCAGAATGCGCACCAGATCATCCGAAACACGCATGACCTGTTTGATCTCGGCCACAACGCCGTACTGGTACATCTCCTCTGCCTTGGGGTCCTCAGCCTTCATATCCTTCTGCGCAATGAGGAACACCTCGGATTTATTCCGCACGGCCCATTCCACAGCGGCAATGCTCTTGTCACGCCCCACCTCAAAATGCAGCAGGTTGTTGGGGAACACTACCAGCCCACGCAGGGCAATGGCGGGAAGATGGAGGATATTGCGCTCCACCTTGACAGTCACTTTTTCAGACATAAACTCATACCTCCCAGCTGCCCCGCGCCAAAGTGCGCTATCCCGTGGGCAGTTTTTTTGTTGGGTAAAAATTCAGATTTGATTTATTATATCGGATTCCGGCCCCGGTTGCAACCGGGCAGCTCATCCTTTGCGGTTTTCCTGGATATTATAACCCAGCCGTCCCAGCGCAGGCAGCATAGCCCGCAGGGTGACACTGGTGAGCATTCCCATCACAAGGCCCAGCACCAGCATAATCGGTGCATAGTAAAGGGACACTGCTGTGGAAAGGATGACACTGGCTCCCAGCAGCTGGCCGATGTTGTGGGCCAGCGCGCCGCAGACCGACAGGATGAACCAGGTAGGCCGCAGCGGGCAGTGATAGTAGAGCAGCCACATCACCAGCAGTGAGAGCAGACCGCCGCAGAGGGAAAGAAAACCTGCCGTCCAGCCGGAGACCAGAAAGACGAAGAACGCCTTCAGCACATCCAGCACAAGGGCCTGTTTTGGCCCCATGAAGAACAGGGCATACATCACCACAATATTCGCCAGACCCAGCTTCATGCCTGGCAAAAGCCCGGGGATGACCAATGTGCCCTCGATGAAGGAAAGCGCCATCGCCAGAGCAAACAGCAGACCTGAAAGGGCGATGCTGTGCGTTTTGTTGTAATTGCGGCGGTTATAGGGCATCATTGTTCTCCTTTGCAGCGGATTATTCTTCATCAGCAGCCTGTTCGTACTGCTCCTGCTCTTCCATTGCCTTTTCCCAGGCAGCAAACAGCTCCTCCTGATGGAAGCGCAGATCACTGAGCTCATCGCTCTTTTGGCGGAGCAGATCGGGGTCATTGTAGACCTCCGGGGAGTTGATCTCATTGTCAAGCTCCACTTCCCTTGCCCCGCAGGCTTCCATTTCATCCTCGCAAGCCTTGATCTTGGCCCGCAGCTCCGCGCGGCGGCGGCGCTGCTCCTTGCCGTAACCGGCCTTGGCGGGCTGATCCCCGGCTTTTTCCGGAGCGGCAGCAGAAGCGGCACGGCCCATCAGGGCATCGTAGCTCGGATACAGGGTGGCCTTGCCATCTTCCAGATAGAGGATGGGACAGCCCAGACTGTTCATCAGATGGCGGTCATGGGTGACCATGAGCAGCGTCCCGGTGTATGCCATCAGGGCCTCGGTCAGGTTCTCGCGGGTGTAGATATCCAGGTGGTTGGTGGGCTCGTCCAGAAACAGCAGATTGGGCCGCTCCAGCACGATCTCAGCAAAGCGCAGGCGGGCCAGCTCGCCGCCCGAAAGTGCCTCGCAGGGCTTAAACACTGTCTCGCCCCGGAAACCCAGCTTTGCCAGATGGCTGCGCACTTCCAGCTCCGTCATCCGGGGATACTTGTTCCAGATGACATCGATCACCCGGCCCTGTCCCAGACGGTTCTGCTGCTGGGCAAAAATGCTGGGCCGGGCTCCCGTACCCAGCCGTACCATACCGCCGGAGGGGCGGCGCTTACCATCCAGCACCTGCATCAGGGTGGATTTACCCGCACCGTTGGGGCCCGCGATCACCAGCCGCTGACCCCGGCAGACCGTGTAGGTAAAGGGTTCCAACAGGGTGCGCTCCCCGATCCTGATGGTCAGGTTCTTCATCAGCACCAACTCGTTCCACGGCTCCACATCATACTCAAAGCGGAACTTGAGCTGGTTTGTTTCATCCTTTGGTGCTTCCGTGATCTCCAGCTTTTCCAGCTGTTTGCGGCGGCTCTGAGCCATCTTGGTGGTGGAAGCGCGCACAAGATTGCGGTCTACATAATCCTGCAGCTTTTCAGCCAGTGCTACATCTGCATCGTGCTGCTTCTGGCGCAGGGCATCGGCAGCTTCCTTCTGGGGCAGATAGGCTGAGAAGTTGCCCTTATAAGTGGTCATGGTCTGGAAGGAGACCTCCCAGATCCTGGTGCAGATATTGTCCAGGAAATAGCGGTCATGGCTGACGACCAGCACGGCACCGGAATAGCCCTTGAGGTAATTCTCCAGCCATTCCATGGTGGCAAAATCCAAGTGGTTGGTGGGCTCGTCCAGAATCAGGACATCCGGCTTTTCCAACAGCAGCTTTGCCAGACGAAGGCGCGTCAGCTCACCGCCTGAAAGCACAGCGATATTCTTCGTCCAGGTATCCTGCGCAAACCCCATACCGGACAGCACCTTTTTGATGTTGACATCCATATTGTAGCCGTCAGCGGCATCAATGATGTTCTGCAAGGCATCGTGCTGTTCCAGCAGAGAGGCATCCTCCGGGCTGGCGGCCATTCTGCGCTCAAGGATCTGCATCTGGGCCATGGCATCCAGCACATGGGCAAAGCAGGAGCGCATCTCACCATAGATATCCAACGTGGGGTCGAGCTTTGCATTCTGCTCCAGATAGCCCAGCGTCACACCATGGGTCACACTGAACTCACCCTCGTAGTCCGTATATTCGCCGGTCAGGATCTTCAGCAGGGTCGTTTTGCCTGCGCCGTTCTGGCCCACGATGCCGATGCGGTCCTCCCGTTCGACACTGGCCGTGACATCATGCAGGACGATCTTCTCGCCAAAGCTCTTGCCCAGCTTTTCCAAATGTATCAGCATTGTTCGTTTTCCAATCTCTCACACAGGCCGCACAGCATTACAGCTGGTGGCGGCGATTCTTCAGGCCCACATTGGCCAGTTCCTCCGGCTCCATCACCAGCGGGTAAAGCTCCTCGAGGCTGCTGATCTCATAGGTAGGCACGACCTTGCCGGGATTCTCGGCGTGGTTGGGGTTATACCAGCAGGTATCCAGCCCGGCGTTCACACCGCCCTGCACATCACTGCTCAGGCTGTCGCCCACCATCAGCACATGCTCACGGTTCTCCACGCCCAGCGCACGGAGCGCGGCATCAAAAATCTTGCGGTTGGGCTTTTCGCTGTCCATTTTTTCAGAAACGAACACATCCTCCACAAAATCCAGAATGCCGGATTCCCGCACACGGCGGCTCTGCACCCGGTCAAAGCCATTGGTCACCACAGCCAATGTTGCCACTTCGGAAAGCTCCCGGAGCACGTCCAACACGTTGGGAGATGTCAGGTCAGGGTGGGTAGAGAGCTGATCCAGATAGAATTTGTTCATCTCCACACCGTTGCCTGCGGCATTCACTGCCTTCAGAAAGCGGGTGAACCGCTCCCCCATCAGCTTGTCCCGGCGGATCTGACCCTTTTCCAGCTGCCGCCAGAGCTCCTCGTTGATGGTGCGGTAGGTCTGCACCGTCTCGGCATCCGGCTCAATGCCGTACTCCCGCAGGGTGTCAGCCAGCGCCTTGTTTTCCGCTGCATCAAAATCCAGCAGCGTATTATCAGCATCAAACAGAACACAATAGTATTTTGCCATGGTTCATTACCCCTCTTTCATACTTGTGTCATTTTCCGGGACGCTTGTCCCCGATCACCGGGGAATTTTTCCCAGATCAAAAGAACAGCGAGAAGCCAGCCCCGCCCCGGCAGAGCTGGCTTCCGGTTATTCCTGAACTATCTCATAGGTTTCATCATCGGTCTGCACCGGGGAATTGTCCGCGCACGGATCTTGCGCGGTGCAGGGTTTGTCAACGTTTCTGGGCATCTGCTCCTCGGTCACGCCGTTGTCCACATTCTCCCAGTCCATCTCATACCAGTCCACACTGCCATCGGTCACAGTTCCCTCACCGGGCAGCCCGGGGATCTTGATCTCTTCACAGAACATCCGGCTCCCTCCCTTCTGCCCAGCCTATGCGGGCAGACAGAAAAAGGTTTACCGGCTGGCTTCTGCTTCGGTGGAAGCGGAAGCCCCCTCTGCGGGCTCAATATCATTTTCAACCGAAGCGGAGACCGATTCACTGTTGGTCTGCTCCTTGGATTCCGTTTTGCCCTCAGAAGCAGTGCTGCTGGAGGACGAAGTGCTCTCTGCCTTGCTCTCCGAGCTGCTGTGAGAAGAAGAGGTGCTCTCGCTCTTGGATTCGCTCTTACTCTCACTTTCCGCCGTGCCGTGGGAAGAACTGCTGCTCGTGCTCTCAGACTTGCTGCTCTCCGAAGAGGACGCGGATGTACTGCCGGAAGAAGTAGAAGAGCTGCCGGAATTTGAGCTGGAGGCGGGCTCCGGGCTGACCGTGATGGTCAGCGCATTGCTGACCACGGCACAGTCGTTGTACACGACCACCGCATAGATCTTATAGCTGCCGCTGGTGATGGCCGAAGCGGACACGGTGACCGTAGTCTGACCTGCGGCCTCCTTCACTTCCTGACCGTTGGCGAACCAATGCAGGTTTTCACTCTTGGCATATTTACCCTCCAGCGCAGCCTTAAAGACATAGGAACCGGCGGAAGCCTTACCTTCCGAGATGTGAACGGAAGCAGCTGCAAACACGGCTGTCACGTCCAGATTCTGCTTGAAGCCGGTATCGGTACGGGTCTTGCTGGTCACGCCGTCGCTCCACTTGACGAACACATGGCCCTCCGCAGGGGTGGCCGTGACAGTCAGCGACTGGGATGCATCTGTGATGCCGTATGTCAGGCTGGTCTTACCGCTCTCGTTCCCACAGCTCAGGGTGCCGCCGCCGCTCTTTTCCACCTGATAACGGGCCTCAAACTTAACGCTGGCTGTCTCAGAGCTGCTGACGCTTTCACTCTCGCTGGAAGAAGCGGGCTCTTCCGAGCTGGGAGCCTGCACCGCCGAGCTGGGGTTGGATACATATTCCAGTGTGCGGGTGGGGATATTATTGGTGTCCGGGCGGCGATCCTCGGTCTGGTAGGCGTGGGTGCGCAGATAGCTCAGCGCGGTCTTGAGACCGGCGCTTTTGAGGTGGATATCACCGTCCGTGTAGTAATCCGGCTGGCCGTAGCCATTTTCTCCCTTGAGGACCTCCGCCGTATTCAGAAATTTGACCCCCAGCTGTTCACACATGTTGAGCAGTGCCATATTAAAATCATCGATCTTGGCTTGATCCATGTGGGGGTAATTGGAGTGATTCTCCGGGATAGGAGGCACCGTGTTCACGATGATATCAGTGTAGGGGTAAGCCTCCTGAATGGCCTGCACCAGCGCGGTATAGTTGCTGATAAAATCAGCCACCTCCATGCCGGTGTCGTTGGTGCCAAAGGTCATCACAACGCGGCGGGGCTTCATTTTTGCCACCGCCTGTGCGATGGTGTAGTGGGTGGTGTCATTCTTAAAGGTGACGATCCCTTCGTTCAGGGCCACCTGGGTGCCAATGCCCTCCTTGGCGCAGAACTGCTGCAAGGAGATCAGGCCGTTGTTATACAGACGCACGGTATTGGAATCTCCCAGAAACAGGGTGCTGTCCAGATATTCCGTGCCCGCATCCGCTGTTTCAGTCAGCAGAGCACTGGAGGTGTTATCGATCTGATAGTGATTGGCAAGATCTGTGCTTTCACCGTCCCCGGTGGTGTCCGTCGGCACGGAGTCTGCGGGTGTGCCGGGCGTTTCCGGTTTTCCCCGTTTGAGCAGGGTCAGGGTGATGCCTACGGTCAGCAAAGCCGCCAGTGCGCAGACCACACAGACCAGAACGGCCTGCCGCTGCAGCGATGTCATAGACTGTTTTTCCGATTGATTCTTATGATTCATGTTATATTCACCACTTATCCTATCGTTCAACCGTTTGCACGGCAGGCCAGGAGCTTGTCCGTCAGCTCTTCGCAGCTTTCCGCCAGCAGAACCGGACCAAAGGGCTCCAGTTCTTCCCTGCTGCCGTAGCCATACAGGGCACCGGCGGCATCCAGCCCGCAATCAGCGGCACCGCGCATATCATCGTTGCGGTCGCCCACCATCAGCACCCGCTTGCCCTGTACACAGGGCTGGGTGAGAACATAGCGCACCACTTCCGTTTTGGTATCCCGGCTCTCATCCATGGATGCGCCGCCGATGAAATCAAAGTAAGGGGCCAGCCCCTGTTCTTCCAGAATGGGGGTCACGACCACAGTCGGCTTGGAGGTTGCGGTGCAGAGCACAAATCCTGCCTCCTTCAGGCGGCGCAGCATCTCTGCCGCACCGGGATAGGCCGTGCCCTCATGGCTGCCCTTTTCGCGGTAACTCTCCCGATAGAGCTCGGTGGCTTCCTCGATTTTTGCAGGGTCAGAAAAATGCTCTCCAAAGCTCTTGCGGAGCGGCGGCCCCAGATAGCGCCGCAGGTTCACATGGGTGACATCCACGCCCATCTTGGTAAAAACTTCTTCCAGTGTATTCAGGATGCCGGGAGCGGAATCAATCAGGGTTCCGTCCACGTCAAATAAGATCACGTCATAGTGCTGCAAGTTCGTTTCCCTCTCTTTCACACATATACACGGTATAGTATAGCACAGAATTGCGCTTTCAGCAATTCCAACAAATCGTTTTTATTCTTTTTATACAAATCGGTCACAATCTGGCCTTAAAACGCAAAATGCCTGCCCGCCAGAATGCGGACAGGCAGGGGTTCATGCAGGCTTATTGGGCTGCAGCGCCGTTATCAGCGGAGGGATAATAGAGGTTATTGGAGATAAACTCCAGCTTTTCCTTCAACACCAGCTCCAGATTTGCCACGGCGTGCACCATGTTGGTGGCCGAATCGTTCACTTCCAGCA
>OLSD01000741.1_pt1 | contig 30394 bp, 23 predicted proteins | sample 1672211 | NCBI WGS metagenome assembly OLSD01 (sample SAMEA3136659, study PRJEB25190) | human gut metagenome | reverse complement strand
CCGCTTCAAAGTAAAGTGTGGTGACATCATAGAACAACACACCGATATTGCCACCGAACAGTTTCGCAGTATGGCGCACGCTTATGTCCTGTACGATTTCGTGCTGATGGTCGCTAAGCTTGTCAAGATAGCGATAGATTTTTGAGAGATCCACATCTTCGTCAAAATGGTTTTTCAGATATTCCACCGTAGCAGCCTTGCTCGTTGGATATGCCAAACGAGCCTTTACAAGCTTGCGGAATACATCATCGTCAATACGATTGAAGCCAATCCTGTCAAACGTGCGGTCCAATATCAAGTCGCATCCGTTGAGAAGGATGTTGCTGACGTTGGACAGAACACGGCGGACTTCTTCTCGCTCACGGTCACACGCTTCACGCTCCTCACCATACAAATCGAGTTGTGGATGCCGCCGGGATTTTTCCTTGGAAATCCATTCTTTTGCTTCATTGACAAGATTTTCGACCTCATCTTCACTATATGCAACACCAATCGTAGCAAGTTCCTTCATCTTGCCACCGATTTTCTCAACAACAATAACTCCGATATTGCCGGATGGATATTTCTTTTTGCGGACAAACATAGTTAAAAAACCTTTCGTGTCACCCAATATTAGGTGACACAAAGATACAAAATATTGTTTATCAACAAGTTATAAAATGTATGTTTTTTGAGTGACGAAGTCAGGTGATGCCATGTTTGCAAGAAGTATTGCGGGATATACATTCTGTAAACTTCTTTTATGCAAATTTAGATAATTTCTTTCATAAGTCTAAAAAATTATACTTCAAAAGTATCAAATTTATAAAACCGCACCAGCTTTTATCTTTCATATGCTGGTGCGGATTAAAGTTTCATCAGCTATTTACGCCAACAGTTTCTTCACGATGTCTGAAATCATCTTGCCGTCTGCCTTGCCTGCCATCTGCTTGCTGGCAACGCCCATCACCTTGCCCATCTCCTTGATTGACGAGGCGCCTGTCTGGGCGATGATTTCCTTTACCTTTGCCTCTATCTCTTCTGCCGTGAGCGGCTTGGGGAGATATTCCTCGATTACGCGCACCTGTGCCAGTTCCTCCTCGGCGAGGTCCTCGCGGTTCTGCTGCTTGAAGGTCTCGGCTGACTCCTTGCCTTGCTTGGCGAGCTTGGCGAGAATCTTCAGGGCTGCGGCATCTTCAAGGGTGTCGTTGGCTCCAGGGGCGGTCTTTGCCTCGATGAATACCTTCTTGATGTTGCGCAAGGTCTCCAGACGCACCTTGTCGCGGGCTTTCATAGCCTCCTTGATGTCATTGCTTACTTGATCGTACAACATAGCTTTTTTTAGTTTAAAAAAAAGAGGAATTGCATGCAATCCCTCTTCTTGTTTGTTGAATTATATGATTTACATGAATTTCGAGACTGACGACTTACATGAACTTTATCGTGCCCGACACGGGAGCTGCCTTCGGTGCTGCCGACGCGCCGCTGGCCACGTTGTCGCCCTTTGACTGCTTCACAAGGTCGTCATACTGTATCTTGGAGCGCTTGTAGGTAGGCGTAGTCTCCACGGCGGAGATAAGGTTGTCGTTGTCCAGATCCTCATTGCTGAAGATGAAGCAGCGGGGCGAGAAACGCTCCTCGCCGTTGCCCGTATTGCCGTAGTAGTTCTGTATGAGAATCTGCTCGGCCTGCTCCTGCTCACGCTTCTTGCGCAGGTCGGCAGCGCTCATGGCGAGCTTGTCGGTGATGTTCATCTTGCCGTCTTCCACCTTCACGCCGAAGCCCGTGGCGAGGATGGTAACCTTGATCTTGTCGCCCAGCTCAGGGTCGGTGGAGAGTCCCCATTTCGTTTCGATGTCATCGTCGAATCCATCCATGAATTCGGTCACTGCCGACATCTCCTCCATCATCAGCGCACTCTTGCCGTCTTTCCCTCCTGAGAAGGAAACGCTGAGGAGAATCTTCTTGGAATGGTAAACATCGTTGTCGTTGAGCAACGGCGAATGGAGGGCGTTGTTGATAGCTTTCTTCATACGGTCCTCTCCCTCGCCGAAGCCTGTACTCATCAGCGCCACGCCACCATTCTTCAATACCGTCTTCACGTCGTTGAAGTCGAGATTGATTATTCCGTGCATGGTGATGATTTCGGCGATGCTCTTTGCCGCTACGCTCAGTGTGTCGTCGGCCTTGCCGAAGGCATCCTCCACGGAAAGCTGTCCGTAGATGGAGAAGAGGCGCTCGTTGTTGATTACGAGCAGCGCATCAACGTTCTTCGCCATGCGCTCCACACCGGCGAGTGCCTGCAGAATCTTCTTCTTGCCTTCCCACTTGAATGGTATCGTGACGATTCCCACGGTGAGGATATCCATCGACTTGGCTATGCGTGCCACTTCCGGACCGGCTCCCGTTCCTGTTCCGCCACCCATTCCGGCTGTGATGAACACCATCTTGGTGCCGTCGTTGAGCATGTTGCGTATCTCCTGTTCGCTCTCTTCAGCCTTCTGCTTTCCGGTCTCGGGGTCGTTTCCGGCTCCGAGTCCCTCTTCGCCGAGCTGCAGGTGAACAGGCACCGGAGAGTCGTCGAGAGCCTTCTTGTCGGTATTGCAAAGCACGAAAGTAACGTCGTGGATGCCTTCCTTATACATGTGGTTCACGGCATTGCCACCGCCGCCGCCTACACCAATGACCTTTATTATGCTGTTTGGCTTGTCAGGTTCGCCAAAGGCTGATACCATTCTGCCTAATTTCTTGTCGTCTGCCATAATTATCTTGTCTTTTTTTCTGTTATCATATGAAGGGAAAATGCTGCCGCCCGAATAAGGCCGGACGGTGTTTATTCATCCTCGGCCTCAGTGATGAAGTCTTTTATCTTTCTCTTAAATATTCCCCATCTGCTTCCGAAGCTTTCCTTGCGCTTCATTTCCTCTATCTTCTCGTTTGCCTGGGCCACATACTCTCCGCCAGGATAGGTGGCTTTGTAGCGCTCGTATGCCTCGATGGTATTGTCCTGCACGGCCTTTTCCCATTCCTTCTTGTCGTTCTGCTTCTCCTGGATCATCTTGTCGTTAGGCGTAGGCACCCTGCCCGTACCGGTCTGCACAGTCATCGGCACATCACCGGCCCCGGCATCGGCTGCCGGCTTGAGGGCCGTAGGCTCGGCATCTTTGTTGAATATGTTCTGCTGCAGGTCGAGGTCACCGCCGTCGCAGTTTATGTCGCCCTTCATCATAAGTCCGAGCAGCGTGTTCATCGTTCCGTCATGCGGCACGGTGTTGCCCTTGCCGTTGGAGTTCACGGTGTCGCGGATGAACAGGGCTGTAGTGACCTTCTCTATCTTCGTGCGCTTGCGGAATGCCGTCTCGATGTTCCTCAGGTTGGCTCCGCCACCCGTCAACACGATACCGCCATTGAGCTTGTCCTGGTATTCCGGCGGAACCTGTGCCCATACGTTCTCGATGATTTCCTGCATCCTTGCCTCTACGACCTGCTGGAATTTCACGCTTGACACTTTGTGGTCCACGTCGATGGAGTATTCAAGGGTCTTGTCGCGGTCCTGCGCCTCGGTGTATGCACAGCCGTATTTTATCTTCATCTTCTCGGCAGTCTCCATGTCGTCGTTGTTCAGGGAGGAGATGTCCTTCGTGATGTTCTTCCCTCCAAGCGGAATCACGGCGATATGACGAAGGATGTTCTTGTGGTATACGAGCATTGTTGTGGTGTCAGCGCCAAGGTCAACGAGCAGACATCCAGCACGCTTCGCCGTATCATCGAGAATGCAGTCGGCAAGTGCGAGCGGTGCGATATCAAGCTCCGCGATATTGATGCCTGCACGGTCGAAGCAATCATTGAGTTTGTCGTAGAATGTCTTGCGCCAAAGGATATTGAGGAAATTACCCGTCAGACGGTCTGCCTGTATGCCGGCAGGATCACTCTGCAGGTCGTTGCCCACCTTGTATTCCTGTATCGCCACATCCAGAATCTCCTTGTCGGCATACGCCTTGTTGCGGTTGGCATCCATCAGCTCGTTCACCATCTGCTGTGTTACGATGGTATCTTTCGCGAGGTCGCGGGTAATCTCGTTCTTCACGCTGAGTATGGACTGGCCGCCCACTCCCACATATACCTGCGATATCTCCCTGTTGAGAACGGTCTTGAGTTTGTTCACGATGTTGGTTATGCTCTGCACCGTTTTCTCGATGTTATACACAATACCCTTGCGGATATAAGTCGAAGAGTCGTCGCTTGCGACAGCGGAGATTGTAATGCTCCCGTCGCTGTTCTTGCGTCCTGCAATACCGCGGAGCCTTGACGAGCCCAATTCTATTGCTACTATAAAATCCTTTGCTGGCATATTAATTATTGTTTTCAGATTGCTGTTTATGTTTCTTACAAATTATTTGGTTATCGAATTCCAGATTAATGTATGGATATTTGTTCCAACCTACTTGACTCAAGCCGTAGCGGTAGAACTTCTCAAGACGCGTGAGCTTCTTCTTCACAAAAGCCTCTACCAGTTTCTTCCGTTCGGGAATGACCTTTGACATCGGCACGTTGCCGATATACACCACGTGGTCGCCGATGCGTGGCACGAGTTCAATGCCGAGGTCTGGCAATACGTTTATTTGCTCAATCATGTTCTTCCACAGGTCGTTTTCCATTATGGCACCGGCAATGAGAGAGATATAGTTGCGCGCAAACCACTGATTGATATTGCCTGTGGCGATGATGAGGTCGGACGTATAGTTTGAATTAGGCATTATCCCGCCTTTGTCATCAATGTAATAGTCCTCCCCACGCAGGCTTTTTATGCGGATAATGGGCAGTCTTTGGGTAATGCTGATGCAGATGTGGTTATTCTGCGTCTTATAGCATTCCGCGGTATTTACGAACGGACTTTGGCAGAGCAGGTCCTCAATCTGTCGCGGCTTGACATCCGCCATCCTGATATTGAGGGGGTACATCCGGTTGCTGACGAGAATCTTCTTCACTTCAGCGGCACTGAGAAATCCGTTGGCGTTCTGGTCGGCAATCTGTATGTTCACCTCCGAACACACCTTCTTGGACTCGTCCGATTTGTTGAACGAGAACATTGCCAGAATAACGTACACCATCAGTGCGGTATCAAGCAGTATCAGTATCAGCCTCTTGTATATATGGCGCATCTGTCCTTGGCTCTTTACTTTATTAATTCTTCTGTATTACACTTGTATTATCTTCTCACTTTGCCTTCGCCTCAAGAATCTTCTCAATCTGCGGCACGTAGTTGTCGAGGTCGCCGGCACCCAGCACGACGAGGACTTCAAAGTCGTGGTTCTCCACATAATCGAGCACGTCTTCCTTGTGTATCATCTCTTTCTCCACTCCAGGCTCAAGGTTATCATAGATAAGCTTTGAAGTGACTCCCGGTATCGGTTCCTCGCGAGCCGGATAGATATCGCAGAGCACTACTCTGTCAAGCAGACTGAGGCTCTTGGCGAAATCCTTATAGAAGTCGCGGGTCCTTGTATAGAGATGCGGCTGGAAGATAGCGGTGATTTTCTTGTCCTTGTATAACTCACGGATGCTCTTTGCACTCTGATAAATCTCCTTAGGATGATGGGCGTAATCGCTCATGAACACCAGTTTGTCGGTCTTTATCTTGAAATCAAAGCGCCGGTCAACTCCATGATACGTACTGATACCGTATTTCAGTTCTTCGGCAGAGCAGCCGTTGAGCTGTGCCATGGCCATTGCAGCCACACCGTTCTCTATGTTGATAGGAACAGGCTGACCAAGCTCCACATTCTTTATACACTCGATGGGAGAGATGAAGTCAAAGATGATTTCCCCATTCTCAATCTTTATGTTCTCTGCATGGAAGTCGCCGGAATCAAGACTGTAGTCGTATACCCTTACGCCCTCCTGCACATCGGCTTTCATCTCCAGGTCCTTATGGATGACAAGTGCGCCGCCTGGTTGTATGAGAGTGGTATAATGACGGAAACTTTCGAGATAAGCCTCCTTGGTGCCATAGATATCAAGATGGTCAGGGTCGGTGGATGTAATGACGCTCATCCAAGGACGCAGCCAATGGAAGCTGCGGTCGAACTCGTCAGCCTCTATAACCACATAGTCGCTCTTATTGCTCAGGATATAGTTTGTGCCATAATTCTTGGAAATTCCACCAAGGAAGGCATTGCAGTCCACGGAGCTCTGATGCATTATATGGGCACACATCGTGGAAGTTGTGGTCTTCCCGTGTGTTCCTGCCACACAGAGTCCTTTATGTGTACGGGTCAGCATTCCCAACACCTGTGCCCTTTTCTCCACATCAAAGTTATTCTCACGGAAGAAGACAAGTTCCTTATGGTCTTGCGGGATGGCTGGGGTATAGACAACGAGAGTGGAATCCTGATTCTTGCATGCATGGGGAATCTCGTCTACATTTTCTTCATAATGAATCAACATCCCTTCTTTTTCCAGTTGGGCAGTGAGGGCAGACGGTGTCTTGTCGTAGCCTGCCACTACAAGGCCGCGATGTATGAAATAGCGGGCGATGGCACTCATTCCTATACCACCGGCACCTACGAAATATACTGATTTTATATCTTTTAATTCCATTGTTTTTCTTTTCTTTTGGGACAGCTCGGACATCTTGGACAATTTCGGACGACTCGGACTGATTAAATACGCAAACTAATTACTTTTTCTCTGCCAGTTTCAACACTTCGTCGGCTATAATGTCGGCGGATGCAGGCAGACCGAGTTTCTTGACATTTTCAGAAAGGGTGCTGAGCTTCTTTTCATCCATTACAGTGGCAAGGGCAAGACTGATGACTTCCTTGGGAGCATCAACATCCTTCACCATAAGGGCAGCATCCTTGTTTACGAGAGCCATTGCATTCTTTGTCTGGTGGTCTTCGGCCACATTAGGCGAAGGCACAAGGATTACGGGTTTGCCTATGAGGCAGAACTCCGAGATACTACTTGCTCCGGCACGACTGATTACCAGGTCGGCAGCCTTGTATGCAGCCCCCATGTCGGAGATGAAGTCCATCACTTTCAGCATCGGCATCTCCTTGCGGCTCTTCATCTTTTCCATGATGGAGGCATTATAGTATTTTCCTGTCTGCCATATGAACTGCACGCCTGATTTTTCTATTTCGTCAAGATGCTGAAGCACACTCTCATTGACAGTCCTTGCCCCCAGACTTCCTCCTACAATGAGTATAGTCTTCTTTGTCGGGTCAAGCCCGAACATCCTTACAGCCTCATCATGGGCTATGTCTGTAGTCACGATATTCTGCCTTACGGGGTTTCCTGTCTTCATTATCTTGTCTGCCGGGAAGAAGCGCTCCATACCGTCATAGGCCACACATATCTTGTCCACTTTGGTCGAGAGCATTTTGTTGGTCTTTCCTGCGTATGAATTCTGCTCCTGTATAAGACTTGGCACACCAAGTGCATGTGCGGCATCGAGAGTTGCGCCACTGGCATATCCTCCCACACCAACAGCCGCCATCGGCTTGAATTCCTTTATGATATTCTTTGCCATGCGCTTGCTCTTCAGGTAGTCGATGAGCACACCGATGTTCTTGGGCGACCACAGAGGGCGGATAAGTCCTCTTACCGGCAGCCCCTTTATCTCATAGCCTGCCGCCGGAACCCGCTGCATTTCCATTCTTCCCAAAGCTCCCACAAACAGTATCTTTGCCTCCGGGCGCTTTGCCTTTATAGCATTGGCGATTGAAACGGCAGGAAATATATGTCCTCCGGTTCCGCCTCCGCTTATTATTATTCTCAGTTCTTTATCCATAGCTCTGATATTTTAGTTCTTTTCCTTTTTTATTATCCTTTGTATGTGTCATGCCGGCTGTACGGCCATCTGCGGAACAGGCCCTGCCCCACTTCCTTTGACCGGAGCCTTTGGCAATATGGCGTCATCCTTCTTCTTGGCAGAATAACTCACGCTCAGTATCACGCCGATATACACACAGTTCACTATCGATGATGTTCCTCCCTTGCTTATCAGCGGCAGCGGCTGACCTGTTACGGGAGCCAATCCCACTGCCACCGCCATATTGAATAGCGCCTGTGTCACGAGCAGCAGGGCGAATCCCATTATGAGCAAGGCAGGGAACGTATAGACACATCTGCTGGCAATCTTTGCCGTTCTGAACAACAGGATCAGATACAGAAGACATACCACGAAAGCTCCTATCACTCCCATCTCCTCCACGATGATGGCATAGATGAAATCGGAGAACGCCTGTGGCAGATAATCGCGCGCCGTGGAGTTTCCGGGTCCTTTGCCCACCATATTCGATGATGCGATGGCAATGTTTGAGTAACCCACCTGGGCTTCATTATTCAGGTCAAACTCCTCTGGCGGAACCTGTTCGCTGTCAAGGAATTTGTCAATACGGCTTTTCCACGTATCGAAGCGGTGGAACAAGCCCTTGCTCTCCTTTTGTTCCGTCTTGTCGGCATCAGCTTTTGCCGTATTGCTTTCCACCATTGCCATCTTTGGATTCTGTGGTTCCAGTTTTCTTTTGTCCGTTCCGAGCAGCATCACGCAACTTATACCCACAACGCCCAATATGGCAATGATCCCGAGCAGTTTTCCGAGCTGTCTCTTCGGCACCCCGCCAATCCACATCATGATGATGACCACGAGTCCGAGCAACGCTGCCGTGGAAAGATTCTCCAGCCCTATAAGTACGAGAAACACCAAGGTAGGCCAGAAGATGAACTTGAATGCCACCTTGTCCACTCCATGTTCTGTCTGCATCGCACTCAGTGTCTGAGCGGTAAGCATCACAACGGCACCTTTAGCAATCTCCGAAGGCTGGAACTGCAATCCCAGTCCTGGAATCGGAATCCATCGGTGTCCGTCGTTCACTGCTCCGAACACGAAACACAGCAACAGACTCAAGAACGACAAGGCCAATGCAACAGGCGTCACGAGCTTGAAATACTTGCATTTTATGTTCATTGTGGCAATCATGAAGACCACGCCCACTCCGAGGAGCAGTGTGTGCTTGATGACGGGCCCCCAATAGTTGGAAGTCTTGTACGTCAGATTGCTTGAAGCGCTGAACACTTCAATGATGCTTATCAGGCAGAGTATGAAGAAAACCGCCCAGATAATTCCGTCACCTTTCAATCTGCTGTTTGTCGTTGGTTTGTCAACCATTATTCTAATGCCTCCGAAATCTTTCTTTTATGTCTATATATATTATTTATGTCTGTATATTCCTCTATCTGCTAAAGACTCCTTGCCAATGCCTTGAACTGCTCGCCTCTGTCTTCCATGTTTCTGAAGAGGTCGAAGCTTGCGCAGCAAGGGCTCAGCAATACGGTGTCGCCAGGCTTTGCCATCTCCCAGCAAGCCTTCACACAGTCTTTCATGCTATGCGTGTCGGCCACAGGAATACCCATACCGTCGAAGAAATCATGCAACTTCTTGTTGTCGGCTCCGAGATATACTATACCTACGCACTTCTGCTTTACCAGTTCCTTTATCTCGTTATAGTCGTTGCCCTTGTCCTTTCCGCCGATGATGAGGATTGTAGGGGTCTTCATGCTCTCCAGCGCATACCAGCACGCATCAACGTTCGTTGCCTTTGAGTCGTTTATGAAATGTACTCCTCCCACGGTGCACACCTTCTCCAGTCTGTGCTCCACGCCCGGGAAGTCGCTCAATCCCTTTCTGATGTTCTCCTTCCTCACCCCGGCGATGTTGGCAGCGATACCGGCAGCGAGCGAGTTGTATATGTTGTGCTTGCCGGTCAGGCTCAGTTCCTCCTGTTCCATGTTGAACGGCGTGGGGTATTCTATCTTGTATTGTCCCTCTTCGATATAACCGATGGAACCCTTCTCTTTAAGTTCCGAGAACGGACATTTCACGGCACGGATGTCGTATTTGTCCAGCTCCTTCTTTATCACCGGGTCATCGTTCCAGAAGATGAATGAGTCCTCACTCGTCTGGTTCTGTATGATTCGCATCTTTGCGTCAACATAGTTCTGCATCTCAAACTCGTAGCGGTCGAGATGGTCGGGCGTGATGTTAAGCAGGATGGCGATATTGGCACGGAAGTCATACATATTGTCGAGCTGGAACGAACTTAGCTCTATGATATAATATTTGTGCGGATCTTCCGCCACCTGCAGTGCAAGGCTTTTTCCGATGTTTCCTGCCAGTCCTACGTCATATCCCGCATTCTTGAAGATATGGTATATGAGCGAGGTTGTGGTTGTCTTGCCGTTACTGCCGGTGATGCAGACCATCTTCGAGTTGGTGTATCTTCCAGCGAACTCTATCTCGCTGATGATATGTATCCCCTTGGCCATACATTTCTGTATCATCGGAGCCTCTTTCGGTATGCCTGGGCTCTTGATGATTTCGTCGGCATTGAGGATTTTCTCCTCGGTGTGGCTGCCTTCCTCCCACTCCACGCCGTGGTCATCCATAAGTTTCTTGTATTTGTCCTTTATCGAGGACATGTCAGAAACGAACACGTCGAAACCTTCTTTCTTTGCCAGTACGGCAGCTCCTGCGCCGCTCTCGCCAGCTCCAAGTATTACTATTCTTTTCATTGTTGTTATTGTTTGTTGGGGATGGGGATGTCCGGACCTGCCGGATGTATCAGATTTCCCTTATGGTCCTCTGTTTTCCCTTTCCTCTGATTTTCATTAAAGTTATCTTATCTTCAATGTTATGATTGTCATTGCTGCAAGAATGATTGTCACGATCCAGAATCTGATGGTAATCTTCGACTCATGCACAGCCGTGTTCGGCTTTCTGAAGATATACTTGATGTTCGGGTCGAGCTGGTCGCTTGTTGTGCGGAACGTATCATGCAGCGGAGCACGCTTTATCAGGCGCAGTTTCCTGCCATGCTTCGTACCCCACTTTGCCACATATACCTGCAGGATAACACTGAGACTCTCCACAAAGAATATGCCACACAGTATTGGCAGCATCAGTTCTTTGTGGATGATTACGGCGCAGACACCGATTATACCGCCGATGGTCAGCGAGCCTGTGTCTCCCATGAACACCTGTGCCGGATATGAGTTATACCAAAGGAATCCTATCAGCGCTCCGATGAAGGCACAGATGAACACCACAAGTTCCTGTGCCCCTGGAATATACATTATATTGAAGTAGGCGGCATATTCTATATGACTGCTCACATAGGCAAAAATGCCGAGCACCACTCCTATCAATGCCGAGTTTCCGGCACACATACCGTCCATACCATCGTTAAGGTTTGCGCCGTTTGACACTGCCGTCACAACGAGGATTGTCATTATGACAAAAAGCACCCATCCTGCCGCCACCTTATACTTGCCGCAGAACGACATTATGTTGGCATAATCCAGATTATGTCCTTTTACAAACGGGATTGTGGTCTTCAGCGACTTCACCGGTTCGGCACGATGCTTCACCACGATTTCCGTTCCGTTCTCCTTCTTCAGCGTCAGGTTCTCGTTTACCTTGGCGTCAGGACTGAGCCAGAGGATGAGCCCCACGATGAGACCGATGCTTATCTGCCCCACAATCTTGAATTTCCCAGGCAGTCCCTCCTTGTTGTGGCGGAAAATCTTGATATAGTCATCGAGTCCGCCCAGGAAACCGAGCCACACCGTAGTGATGATCATCAGTATGAGATATATGTTCCTCATCCTGCCCAGCAGGATTACAGGCAGCAGGATAGCCACGATGATTATGATGCCGCCCATCGACGGCACACCGATCTTGTTCACTCCGAACGGATCAATCTTTGCATCGCGCTGTGTCTCGGTTATCTGCTTGCTCTTGAGATACTTTATGAATCTCTCGCCGAACCATGCCGAGATGATGAGCGACAGGATCAGCGCCAACAGGGCACGGAATGATATATATCCCCACATGTGGCTTCCTGGGATGCCAAACTGCTCTAAGAATCTGAATAAATAGTATAACATAATTTTTAATGAAGAATGAAGAATGAAGAATCTTGGCAACTCTCAGTCTCCACATATTGTTTATCTTTTTATTTGTTTCCTTCGCTATATCAGAAATGTGGACGGTGTTGTTTATTCACCCATGATTTCCTTCAACACCTCTTTGTCATCGAAGTGGTGCTTCACGCCCTTTATTTCCTGATAGTTCTCATGGCCTTTTCCTGCCACGAGAATCACGTCGCCCTTATTTGCCATCATACAAGCCGTGCGGATAGCCTCCTTGCGGTCTACTATGCTCAGCACCTTCTTCATCTGCTCCTTGTCCAGTCCTGCAAGCATATCGTTGATGATGTCCTGCGGCTCCTCGAACCGTGGGTTATCGCTTGTGATTATCACCGTGTCGCTCTGCTTCACGGCCTCCTGCGCCATTATCGGGCGCTTTCCCTTGTCGCGGTTTCCACCGGCGCCACAGACGGTAATCACACGTCCCTTGCCGTTGAGCACCTCATGGATTGCCTTCAGCACATTCTCCAGGGCGTCAGGCGTATGGGCATAGTCCACGATTGCCGTATATCCCTCCGGCGACTGAATTGGCTCCAATCGTCCGCTTACACTCTTCAGCGTACTCATCACAAGAAGAATATTCTCCGGCTTCTCTCCGAGCATCACTGCCGCTCCGTATATGGCGAGCAGGTTGCTCACATTGAACTTGCCGATAAACTGCACTCCTACTTCCAGTCCGTTCACATCGAGATACATGCCTCCGAAATGGCATTCCAGAAGTTTTGCCTTGAAGTCTGCCATCGTGCGTATGGAGTATGTCTTCACTGTAGCCTTGGTGTTCTGCACCATATACATGCCGTTCTTGTCATCGGCATTGGTAATGGCGAAAGCGCCCTTGGGCAGCATATCGAAGAATGCCTTCTTGGCATTGCGGTAGTTCTCAAACGTCTTGTGATAGTCAAGATGGTCGCGCGTCAGGTTGGTGAAGATTCCTCCCGCGAAATTCAGTCCGCCGATTCTTTTCTGTGCGATGGCATGCGAACTGCATTCCATGAAGGCATACTGGCATCCTGCATCCACCATCTTGCTGAGCAGGAGGTTCAGTTCTATCGGGTCCGGTGTGGTATGGTCGGCTGGGATAGCCTCATCCTCGATATAGTTGCACACGGTTGACATCAGACCGCACTTATAGCCCAACTTACGGAACATATTATATAATAATGTGGCGATGGTGGTCTTGCCGTTCGTTCCTGTCACGCCCACCAGCTTGAGCTTTCTCGACGGGTCGCCATAGAATATAGTGGCTACCTTTCCGGCGGCATCTTCGGTAGACTCCACCTGAATGTAGGTCACTCCATCCACCTTATCTTCAGGCATGTCTTCGCAGAGGATGGCCTTGGCTCCCAGTTCGATTGCCTTGGGGATGAATTTGTGTCCATCAACCTGCGTGCCGCGCTGTGCCACGAAGAGATGCCCCTCCTTTATGCGGCGTGAGTCGATGTTCACACCGGTTATTTCAATGTCCGACTGACCGGTGACGGTCAGAGGGGTGATATTTTTCAATAGTTCTTTTAGAATCATGATTGTATGTTTTTTATTGTTTCTTCATTAATGGGCGGAATGGACTGCCGTTCTTTATATTGATGCCAGATTCCATTGAGCTTCTGTCCTAGTTATTCAGCTTGATGGTGCAGCGCTGTCCTTTCTTTATCCTCGACCCTGCGGAGAGACTTTGTTCATAGACCTTTCCCCTGCCGTAGATGGTCACCTTGAGCCCTCTTGACTCGAGCAGGAACACCGCATCTCTGGCTCCCATGCCGATGACGTTTGGCATCAGCCATTTGGCGAGGACCGGTTCCTTCACCAGGGTTACACCGTTTCTGGTGCCGTCTGCCTTGCCCCATACGGGGTTTCCATCGGCATAACTGCCGTTCCATCCGTTGGCGGTCCTTATCTTGAGATGCGACAGGACGTAGTCGGCAGCGAGGATATTTCCGCATTTCACTTTCGGCACAAGCACCGACGAGGAATCTCTCGCATCGGATGCAAGCAGCTTCAGGCTCTGCGCCATGATGCCTTCCGAAATCTGGTGGAACACCGCACCGCTCTGCAATCCTCCCGATGCAGGGAGTCCCGGCTTCTGTATACACACAATGCAGCTGTATCTCGGAGCATCTGCCGGGAAATATCCGGCAAAGCTCACCAGATAGTTCATCTGTCCGTTCTTGTAGCCAGACTTTCCCTTCGAAATCTGTGCGGTACCGGTCTTTCCGGCAACCTTGAACGACTGCGAGCCGGCTCTTTTTCCGAGTCCCTGACTTACCACGTGGTAGAGAATCGTCTGCATCTCCTTCAGGGTCTTATCCTTGCATATCTTCTCTTTCAGCACTACGGTAGGGAAATCCTTCAGCACCTCCCCGTCCTTCATAATGCTCTTCACGAATCTCGGAGCCACCATTCTGCCGTTGTTGGCAATGGCATTATAGAAGGTCAGCGTGTATATCGGCGGAATCTGCGTCTCGTATCCGATACTCATCCACGGTAGTGTGGTGCCATACCAGTTGTTTATTATCTGTCCGCGCTTGTTGCGCTTCGGGCGGCGTATCTGCGCTTTTCCGGCTCCCACAAACGGGAGTTTCATCGGTGCTCCCATACCGATGCGGTTCAGTCCGTCGATGAATTTCTCCGGATGCTTGCCGTAGAAGCGGTCGATGATGCGGCTCACTCCGATATTGGAGCTGACTTCAAGCGTCCTTGGCAGCGAGATGGTGCCGTAACCGCCCTTTGCCCAGTTGTGGTCCTTCATCTTGGCACCGTACATCTCCCACACTCCGCTTCCAGTGTCTACCATATACGTGGTGTCACACACTCCGTCGTCGAGCGCCACCATGATGGATGCCGTCTTGAATACGGAACCCGGTTCCAGCAGGTCTGACACGGCATTGTTCTTTATCTCGTAATAGTTGCCGTCGGCACATTTCGTCATGTTGACCATGGCCTTGATGTCTCCGGTCTTCACCTCCATGACAATGGCCACACCCACATTTCCGTTTATCTCACGCAGTTTCTCCACGAGTGCCCTTTCCGACAGGTCCTGCATACCGACGTCTATTGTCGTCACGATGTCCGAACCGTTCACCGGCTCTTTCTCCACCTCGGCGATGTTCTTGTTGAACACCTTCTTGATGCTCTTCACGCCGGGGATGCCCCGCAGTTCGCGGTCGAACCATTGTTCCAGTCCGTTCTTCGGCTGTCCGTTCCAGGTCACGAGGTCGCCGATTGTCCTTGATGCGAGCGATCCGAACGGTTTCTTTCTTGTGGAGAAGGTCTCATAGTTGAATCCTCCTCTGTATGGTGCCTGGTCGAACACGGGCAGGCGCTTGATGGCAGAAAACTGCTCGAAGGTCACCCTGCCCTTCACTATCGGCCAGCTCTGGCTTTTCTTGTCATATCCTTTCTTCAGATGCTCGCTTATCGAGGCGATGCTCTTTTCCGGGAATATATGGTGCAGACCGCTGCAGATGCGGTCGAAATCGGCATGCCACATGGAATCGCGGAACTCCTGACATACCTTGAAGTCTATCTTCACCTCATATTCCGGCAGCGTTCCCGACAGCAGCCTGCCGTCGCAGCTCAGTATGTTTCCCCTTTCGGGCTGTATCGGTTCGTTCTGTATCTTCTTCTGTTCCGCCACCTTCATCCAGTAGTCATGCTTCACAATACCGATATACATCACCCTACCGATAATCAGGATGCCGATAGCCACAGCCACCCAGGACACGGTCTTGAACCTGAATAATATCTTGCTCTTGTCTATCTGTCTGCTCATTGCTCTGGTACGTTTATAATATAAGGTGGCTGTGTAGGGATGTGGAGCACGCTGTCCTTGTTCTTCCTGAGCATCTCAAGTACATTGCTTTCGCGGCTCACCTCGGTGAACTCGCTTGTGCTCGACATTGCCTTGAACTTGGCCTCTTCCAGTTCCTTTGTAAGTTTCGATATCTCTATTCTCTGCTGGTCGCAGCTGTATCGGTTTGATATATACACGATGGTGAATGCCACGATGAGCAGCACCAGCCATATCTGCTGGCGCAGAAGCTTGGCTGTCAGGAACTCGCCTCCGAGAATCTTCTTCAGCGTGAAGTCGGTGGAGAGCGGGAGTTCATCTTCACGGGCCTGCTCCTGCACTATGCGGCGGAGTTCCTCGCGGGCCTCCTTGGCCTCCTGGTCTTTGGGGGAGGGGGTGGTGGGCTCGGACTGCATGGATGGCTCGGACAAATCAGACTGTTCAGACTGATTGGGCTGCCCTGACTGATTTGGGGATTTCTCCAGAGGGTCTGTTATGTTGTTTATTGTTTCTTCTTTCATTTTTTCTCCGCTATTCTTAGTTTTGCGCTCCTGCTGCGAGGGTTGCGTTCCTGCTCGTCCTCGTCGGGCACAATCACTTTGTTGTTCACCAGTTTGAAGGGGGTCTCTACCCTACCGAAGAAGTCCTGCTTCATCTTGCCTTCGGGATTGCCTGCCTTCATCATGTTCTTCACGATGCGGTCCTCCAGGCTGTGGTATGTTATCACCGAAAGTCTGCCGCCTGGCTTCAACAGTTCCGTGGCGGCTTCGAGCATCTCGCGCAGGGCCGACATTTCGTGGTTCACCACGATGCGCAATGCCTGGAAGAGCTTGGCCATCTCCTTCTTCCCCCTTTCCTTCGGGAATAGCGGTTGTGTGGCGTCTATCAGGTCTTGTGTGGTTTCAAATGGCTTCAGCCCCCTTGCCTTCACTATCGTCGCCGCAATGCGCCGCGAGTTCTTCAGTTCTCCGTAGAGATAGAACATATCGGCAAGTTCCTCCTCACTGCATTTGTTGAGCAGGTCTGCCGCCGTGTCGCCTCCGCGCTTGTTCATCCTCATGTCGAGCGGGGCATCGAACCGGAACGAGAACCCGCGGGTCTCATCGTCGAAATGATGGCTCGACACACCGAGGTCGGCAAGCAGTCCGTCTATCCCCTCCACGCCGTAATAGCGCATCCAGTTCTTCAGATAGCGGAAGTTGCTCCTCACGAAGGTGAAGTTGTCTTGCGGTTCCACGTTGTTCTCCGCGTCGGCATCCTGGTCGAAACTGTAGAGATGCCCTGCATTTCCGAGGCGCGACAGTATCTCGCGGCTATGACCGCCACCACCGAAGGTGACGTCTACGTATATGCCGTCCGACTTGATGTCGAGACCGTCGATGCTCTCGTTGAGGAGAACCGGTACGTGGTATGTATCTATGATAGTTGTCATTATTTTCTGGGGTTATTTGTTTCTGTTGGGGGGGCTTGGTTAATCCGGAGATTCCTGAAGGTCTGTAAGTTCCAGTAGGTTTAACGACCTGAATATCTATGGGGCCGGCTGGGATGGCGGCTGCGGACTTCCCATTATCTCCTCCAATGCGGCCCCGAACTCGTCTGGCTCCATGAAAGGCTTTTCGGCGTTGGCACTGCTCCACATCTCGATGGAGTCGCCCATTCCGATGAATTTCACCTCCTGGCTGATGCCGGTCATCTCCAGATAACGCTTGGGGACAAGAAACCTGCCGTTGCCGTCGAGCGTGATGGCCTCAACATCGGAGACGAACTGGCGGAAGATTCTCTGATGATCCCTGTTCCAGCGGTTCAGCCTTGACCTCAGGTCATCCATCTCGCGATTCCATACGCTCTCGGGATAGAGCACGAGACAGGGCTGGAACACGTCTTTGCGCAACACGAGACGCTCCTCGCCGCCGGTCTGCAGAACCTTGCGGAAGGTGGACGGAAGGAATGCTCTTCCCTTCGCATCAACTTTGGCCTCTATGTTACCTAAAAAACGCATACGTACATATTTAAGTGGATTATCGGCTTCAAAGTTACATATTTTTCCCCACACTCCACCACTTTGCCCCACAAATTTGCATAAACGCATGTATTTTTTTACATAAAGCATGTTTTTCATTCAATCCGAAAGCCCTACGGGAAATTCTCCGCGAAGCATTTTCCAAGTAAAATATTTGCTGAAAAATTTCGTGATAAGATAAAAATCATTATCTTTGCATCGCTTATGTCGGCAAATCCATGCAGACAAGCCGGCAAACCCGTCCATATCGGGTTCGGGAGTATTCAGGGAAAGGTGCTCGAGTGGCTGAAGAGGCACGCCTGGAAAGCGTGTATACGTCAAAAGCGTATCGGGGGTTCGAATCCCCCTCTTTCCGCAAAATATTTAATGTTTTGTTCTTGAATTTTTTCATAGTAAGAAAGGACAAGCAATTGGTTATGGGTGGACACCTGCAGTGATGTACGTGTCCCCTTTTTTGTATCCGGCCGTTTCATGCCTGACCGGGCACCCTTTTCCTCTCCCCTAACACCCTGTCTTATATATACTTATACTCCCTTGAGGCATTGAAGCAGGGGCACTGTTTCTTCCATTTCCGACTGTCGGTCTGGCTCCAGATGTCGCGGTGGCCCATTATGTGTGCTGTAGGGAAGGCCTCGCGCAACTGCAGGAGCAGATGCACTATGGCTGCCTTCTGCTCCACAGTGCGGTTGTCCGTCGCCTTGCCATCCTTCGCCACTCCGCCGATATAGGCGATGTTGATGGCATTGGCATTGTGTCCCTGAACTCCGTTGCTTGCCTGTGTGATGTCGAGCAACTGCCGCACTCTACCGTCCGGCTCTATAAGATAATGATAGCCAGGGCGCTTCCAGCCTCTCTTTCTGAAGCCTTCGGTGATTGACTCTGGTGTGGCGCTCTGCGGAGTCGCCGTGCAATGGATAAAGATGTTCTTGATGTTTCTCATGATGTGAAATGTTTTTATTGATGTTATACGAGTTGACAAGTTGACGAGGTTTGCCCCTACAGTCATGCGATGAAACCGCTAATTATTCATCGTCCATCCACTTGAACTTGCTTTTCAGAATCTTCGCCAACAGCCGACGGATGCTGTGGCGCGACTTCATTCCGTGGAGTTCGCAAACGTGGTCCACGATGCTTTCCATCTCCCACACACAGCCCAGGGCAAGACCTGCCGCGGCGGCGGAGATATGGTCGGTGATGCCGAGCGGCTCGAAGATGGCGAGTCCGAGAATGGCTCCCGAGAGCAGATAGGCGATGTAGTCCACGAATTTGTTGCATGCCTTGCGCCCCTCCTGCGAGAGACTGAAAGTGCGGTGTGACTTCTCACAGCAGGAGAAGCTGAACCACATGTCGGTGGCGAGCAGCCACACGATGAAGACGAGCATCCAGCGCAGGTCGTAGACGGTCTGTGCGGCTTCGGCGCCCATCGTGGCGAGTGTGAAGGTGTACAATACTTTGTTCATTATTCTATAGTTTACGAGTTAACGAGTTGACGAGTTGACGAGGCGGCAGGGCATACGAGCCGGTATGGTCTTCAATTGCACCGGCAAAGGTACTACAACCGTTTCCGCCCCAATCACACTACGTACGGTTAACAGCGCGTTAATCCTTAACCTTTACGCAACGTTAACGCCGCAAAGGGTCCTCACGCCGATACGCCGCAAACTTTGCTCTGGGACATAACATGTTGGGATTCATAGAAATTAAGGAAATATTGTTGTGGAATCGGAAAATTATGCTACCTTTGCGCACAAGAACGAGCTTGCCACATAACATCCTGTCTGACGGCAAGCATAAGAAACTATTATCTATGCATATATTGGAAAAATTCTGTTATTGCCCCAAGTGTGGCAGCTCACACTTCGTAGAAGACACCGAAAAGAGCAAGAAATGCGAGAATTGCGGATTCGAGTATTTCCTCAACCCGTCCGCCGCCGTTGCGGCTTTCATTCTGAACAGAAACGGGGAAATACTCATCGAGCGCCGGAAAAAGGATCCCGCCAAGGGCATGTATGACCTGCCTGGAGGCTTCGTCGACGTGAGGGAGACCGCTGAAAACGCCATCGTAAGGGAAGTGATGGAGGAGACATCACTCAACGTGACGGATGCGAAATACCTCTTCACCCAGCCAAACGTATACCGCTATTCCGACTTCGACGTGCACACGCTCGACATATTCTTCCTCTGCACCGTGGAGGACGAGACGCAGATGAAGGCTGCCGACGATGCTGCCGAGTGCATGTGGATGAAACCGGAGGACATACGCACCGAACAGTTCGGGCTCCGGTCTGTGCGCCAGGCACTGCACATTTTCCTCGAAACGCTCAAAAACCACTGATTTCATCGCAAGAAAGCCATACCAATTACAAATTTTACAACTCTGAAACAACATCCGACAAACAGCTTTCTTGAACTACAAACCAATAGAGGAACGATAGTAAAAAGAATAAGAAAACCCAACATAATGAGAAAGCTCATGATATTGGCGGCTGTTGCCGTCGCAATGATTTCATTCTGCTGCTGCACCGGGAAAGACAAGGAGGACAGAACGGAATACTACAAGAATTTCAATATAATGTTCGAGCGCGCAACAACCGCGACCGATCTGCCCGAGGCGCGCCGCGACATAGCCAAAGCAGCCGAAAGGGGCGAACTGAACGAGGGACAGCGCACGTATCTCGATGCCGTGGTGGTATACCGCGAATTCGTGCGCTTCGACTCCGTGCTCACCCTCTGCCAGCCCCTCGTGGATATGCCCGAGGTGAAGAACGACAAACTCCTCCTCTTCCGCATCTACGCCCTGATGACAAGTGCGTCGGAAGCGTATGCCGACTTTGCCGAAATGGTGCAGTATGCCTCACAGACCGAGCGGCTGGCACGCGAACTGGGCAAATACGACAAGGAACAGGAGATGAGGGGTATCATGGGATACGGAATGGTTCTCCTGGGCAAGACCGAGGACGGACTGGAGATGATCGACAAAGCGCTGAAATCACTCGACAGAAGACCCGAATGGAGCTACCGCAACAGCTATATCATCGTATCGAAACTGAAAGCCGCGGCATTCGACGAGACCGGCAGGCAGGCTGATTTCCTGCCCGTATGCCAGGACGTGGTGAATCGTCTCGACGACATGACGCGCCATCCGGAGAAGGTGACCAGACTGCCGTCGGAATGGGAGAAGGACCGCTCCAAGTTCGTTCAGTCCATACAGCTCTACCGCTCGCAGATGTACGCCTATATGGCGTATGCCTATGCCAAGACGGGGCGCAGGGACGACGCGCTCCGCACCCTCGCCCTCTTCGACTCGCTGAAGGTACCCACCACCAACGACTCCTACTCCATTCTCGTGGTAGCACTGGGCGAACTGGGCATGTACGACAGGATGCTCGACACATACAAGTTCATCGACGAGCGCCAGGGCAAGGACACCATAAAGCAGGCATACGGCGAAGAACTGCGCTTCAAGGCGAAGGCGGCATCCCAAAGGGGCGACTACACCAAGGCACACACCTATCTGGGCCGCGCACTCGCACTGGAGGACACCCTGCAGAAGCGGCGCGACCGCGACCAGATGGCCAAGACGCTGACCACATACAAGGTGCACGACGAGCAGATGAAGGCTTCCTCGGCGGCTTCGAGGGCAAAGATGGCAACGGTGGTAGCCGTGGCACTGCTCATCATAGCCGTGGTGTCGATATCGCTTGCCGTGAAAATCTACCGACAGAACCGCAACGTGAAGGACAAGAACAAGTCGCTCGTGGATATGATGGACCGTCTCTACAAATACAAGGACAAATACCGCATCCTCGTGGAGCAGACGGGCAAGAAATACGATGAAACCGACGAAATTGACAGGGGAATCTCGGAAATTGAACAAAAATTGAACAATGATGCCGATGAGAACAGCCCCGAAAATAATGCCGACAGACAGCTGTTCGCAGAGATGGACGCGATGATAAAGAAGAACAAGATGTATCTCTCGCAGGACTTCCAGCGGCAGACCATCGTGGACGAGCTGGGCATAGACCGCAACAAGATAGGCAAACTGATACACGACTACAGCGGTTTTCCCAACCTCTCCGCCTATATCAACGCATTCCGTCTGGAATACGCCTATTTCCTGCTGCTCAACGGCGACTCCAAGATGACCATCGACAGCGTGGCGCAGCAGTCAGGATTCACCACGATACGCACCTTCCAGCGACTCTTCAAGGAGAAATACGGAATGACTCCAGTGGAGTTCAGAGAGGCAAAATAGCGAAAAATCGTCCGTGTCGCATGATAAAACGTCAGATTCAGCGGCAAAATGTCAAAGAATTTGGTTAATATGATTTGAGTGATTAAATTTGCAACATCAAAAATCGAAGTTGTAAAATTTTCCGATATATTAATCAAAAGTGTCGCTCTCGTCTGTTACGGGTTATAGGTTAATATGTAGCAGAACCAAAATAAGAAGCGACATCATACTTACAAGCGACTAGTAGACATATTTTACTAAGGAGCTTTAAGAAATTACAGAGCTAAAAAAATTATGTAATTGGGTATGCAATTAAAAAACCTGGACCGCGCGATGCAGTCCAGGTTTTATTGTTTCACTGAAGTTCCGCAAGCCGGGAACTTGCGGAACACCGGTTTCCTATCAATGCTTGTTGTCCTCGATAAGGTTCTCGCCGGTCATGTCGGCAGGCTGCTCCAGTCCCATGATGTGGAGGATGGAAGGAGCCACGTCGGCAAGACGGCCGTCCTTCACCGTGGCAGAATTGTTGTCCGTCACGTAGATGAACGGAACAGGGTTCAGCGAGTGTGCCGTATTAGGCGTGCCGTCCTGGTTGATGGCATTGTCGGCATTGCCGTGGTCGGCGATGATGATAGCCTCATAGTCGTTGGCCTTGGCAGCCTCGATAACGTCCTTCACGCAGTTGTCAACGGCGTGTACAGCCTTGGCGATGGCGTTGTAGACACCCGTGTGGCCCACCATGTCGCCGTTGGCGAAGTTCACCACGATGAAGTCATACTCCTGCGTATTGATGGCACCCACCAGCTTGTCCTTCACCTCGTATGCGCTCATCTCCGGCTTCAGGTCGTATGTGGCAACCTTCGGTGACGGAACGAGGATACGGTCCTCGCCCTCGAACGGAGTCTCGCGTCCGCCGTTGAAGAAGAACGTCACGTGTGCATACTTCTCCGTCTCGGCAGTGTGGAGCTGCTTCTTGCCCTGCTTGCTCAGGTATTCGCCCAGCGTGTCCTGCACGTTCTCCTTGGGGAAGAGGATGCTCACGCCCTTGAAAGAAGCGTCATACGGCGTCATGCAGAAATACTGCAGATCCTTGATAGTGTGCATTCCCTCCTCGGGCATATCCTGCTGGGTGAGCACCTGTGTCAGCTCCTTGGCGCGGTCGTTGCGGTAGTTGATGAAGATCACCACGTCGCCCTCCTGGATAGTGCCGTCCACTGTGGCGTTGCTGATTGGCTTCACAAACTCGTCTGTCACGTCGGCAGCATAGCTGTCATGCATTGCCTTGACCATATCGGTGGCCTTCTCGCCCTTGCCCTCCACGAGCAGGTCGTAAGCCTCCTTCACGCGGTTCCAGCGCTTGTCGCGGTCCATGGCGTAGAAGCGTCCGATGATGCTGGCGATGTGTGCGCCGTTTGCCTCACAGTGTGCCGTGAGGTTGCGGATGAATCCCTCCCCGCTCTTAGGGTCGGTGTCGCGGCCGTCCATAAAGCAGTGTACGAAGGTGTTCGTGAGTCCGTACTCCTTGGAGATCTCAATGAACTTATACAGGTGGTCGAGCGATGAGTGCACGCCGCCGTTGGATGTGAGTCCCATCAGGTGGAGCTTCTTTCCCGTCTCCTTGGCGTATGTGAACGCCTTCACCACTTCGGGGTTCTTCAGGATGGAACCGTCGGCACAGGCGCGGTTGATCTTCACCAGGTCCTGGTATACGATGCGTCCGGCACCGATGTTGAGGTGTCCCACCTCGGAGTTACCCATCTGTCCTGCAGGCAGACCCACGTCCTCGCCGCAAGCCATGAGCTGCGAGTGGGCGCTCACCGACGTAAGATAATCAAGATACGGAGTCGGTGTGTTGTAGATAACGTCACCCTTACTGTGTTTGCCGATACCCCATCCATCGAGTATCATCAATAAAGCTTTCTTTGCCATGATAAAAAATCTTATGTTATATTATCTGTAAATTTAAATCCCTAAAGTCTAATACATTCTGAGTGCAAAATTACAACATTCTCCCCGATCCGCCAAATCCGGCGCACTATATCCCTGATTCTTTAAGCTTTATATGATTTTAAGCAAAAAAAATATCCCACAAAAGCAGACAATTCAGAATTTGTTACTATAGTATCATGGTGCCCGTCAAAGTCTTGTCACAACTTTATGACCATGGCAAGACCGTCGGCACCCACGCCGATCTGCACCTTCTGCTCCTCCTCCACAGGCTTGCCCTCGGCATCCTTCTTCTTGCGGCTGCCCGTAATCTTATCCACAAGCCAGTAGCTCGCCTGGGCGGAGAGGAAACCGATGGCGGCACCGGCTGCCACATCATCCCAGTGGTGGCGGTTGCGGCGCACACGGTCAACGGCAGTCACCGTGGCCACGGCATATCCCGCCACGCTGATCCAGGGACTCGTCTTGCCGAACTCCTTGTGCAACACCGTGGCACCGCTGAACGCCACGGCGGTATGGCCCGAAGGGAACGACTTGTTGTCCGTTCCGTCGGGACGCATCCTGTGCACGGTATGCTTCAGCAGATATGTGGTGCCGGAGCAGAGGATGAAGGAGGCGCCCGACTTGTATAGCCGCTGCTCCCACGAGCTGCAGCATTTCACGCCGGCAGCCTTCAGGATGAAAGACGCCGCCATGGGCGTATATTCCAATACGTCGTCGATACCGTCGCCGTGGTAGCGCTTGTAGTGGGTGGATGCCTGGGCGAATGAGCTTACGCTCACCGCTATACATATCAATAATGCTATTATCTTCGTCTTCATGCTGCAAAGGTAATCTTATTTGCATAAAACCCAAAGGATTGCGGCGAGTTTCAGCAAAAAGGACCGCTCCATGAAGATACCAGCAGACGAGTAGACAAGACTAATCCCCTTGTCTATTCGTCTACTCGTTAACTCGTCTACTTCTAAAAAAAACTTTTTTTTATTTTGTTACCCTCACACCCTCACTTTTCCGCCGAAACGCCCTGTTTATCGAGGGTTCAGTGGTGAGGGTAAGTGTGAGGGCAAGTGATCTACCCTCACACTTACCCTCACACTTACCCTCACACCCCTACTCTTCCGGCAAGAAAGCGTCCTGCTTGCTGAGGATTCTATGGATGGGCGTCAGATTCAATAGGCAGGGCGCCAAAAAGCAGCGCTTTACCGGCGGTGCAGCTACGTTGCACTGTTGGTGCAGCTATGCTGCCACTGTTGGTGCAACTATGCTGCCCCTTTGGTCTTCCTATGTTCGTTCGTTCATAAAGGTATTGTACTGCCGCAGTACTCCTATAGGATTACTCCAGTACTTGCATTGGATTACTCCAGTACTTCTATAGGATTACTCCAGTACTTCTATCCGAATCCATAAAAGTACTGGCTCATGCTTCCCCGCCAAACCCATTTCCTCATCAACTCGTCAACCCATTTCCTCGTAAACTTCGGATAATACATATTATCAGAATATGAATATAGATAAGTCATGCCATAATTCGTCCTGTGAGCCTACGGCTACAGGACGAAGGTCAAAAAAGCGCTCACGGATTTATCGGATGCGCACGGAGTCTTTGACCACGGATCTTTTTTGACCTTTCCTTTTGATGCATAGGGATTCCAAACGGATTTGCAAGCGTGACCGCTTGCGGCTGCTTAGGTTCAGATTGTCCTGTGATATGCCGTTATCTTGTATACATATATTGCCCTAAGGAAAGCAAGTGCCGCCACTTGCAAAATCCGTCTAAAATCCCCTTGTCCTGCCAAGGTACAATCAAAATCAAAAATAAAAAATCAAAAAACGAATCCGTGGTCAAAGACTCCGTTGAAAATCCGTGATGCTCCGTGAGCGTTTTTTGATTTAAGCTCTGTAGCCGCAGGCTCACAGAGCGCAAGGCAGCAATGAGAATGAAGAAACAACGTTCGGCGGCCGAAAGGAAAATACAATCAGTAACTGAACATTCTCATTCAGAAAAAACAAGCGAAACGGCAAGCATAAAATGCAAAAAATCCGCTTCAGCTCCCATGTTATATAATGGAGCCGAAGCGGATTCCTTATAATATATCATCATCCTTTTTTCATGCAAGCGGATATCGTGGCGTCCTGGGGGCTTATCTCACTACCTTCCGTCCTCCCACGACATACACTCCCTTGCCGAGTCTGTCCATATCCTTGCCAACATATCTGCCGTCAAGGGTGTATATCCTCTGCTCCTTGTCCGCCGCAGCATCTTCCGTCCTAACGCCACCGATGGCGCTCGTGCCGCCGTCGAGTTCCGGGGTTTCCACGATGTTGGGGAACTTGCCCCAATCTGTATTTGCAGCAAAGGCAGCCTTGGCTCCCACAGGAACGTACAGCGTCCAGTTCGAGGCCTGTGGCAATTTGCCGGGGAAGAGTTTGCCGCCTTTTTTGCCTGAAATGTATTCAGGTGGGGTCATGCGGTTGATATAGAAATTCTTCGGCATATACAGATTATCATTGTCAAGCTTTATCCGGAAGCATATGCTTCCCACCTTTGACAGGGTGGAAGGCAGATGGATGTATCCCGTCACGGTGGCCTCATAGAATGCCCCGCTGTTTATCTCTTCCACGCCCTCCGGTATGATGACATCGCCGTTTATCGTGGCATCCATGAAACATTCGGAGTCCATATAGCGCAGGGTGGAAGGAAGGTCGAGGCTATAGAGGAACGAACCGCCAAACGCCTTCATGCCGATACGCTCCAGTCCTTCGGGGAGGCGCACCCAGTTAAGGTGCGACTGCTGCAGCCTTATGGTCGAGAGCTCCACGAATGCCATGTCGGGCATTTCATTGTCTTGCAGTATGCAGTCGCTCAGGTCTATTCCGCTCAGTCTGCCCTGGTATACACAGTCACAAAGCGTATATATGTCGTCTTCGGTCAGCGTGCCTCCTATCTTCACGGAGTCTATATCCAGCATACCGGCACCCATCATGTCTCCGAGGGCCTGTCCGCGCACGAAATAGCCGCCTGTATTATACAGCCCCTCCTTTTCCTCTATACTGCCGAAGCGGGCATAGGTGGCAAGGGAGGAGTATGCTGCACGTGCCCCACAGGAACTTTCAGCACGGCATCTTCCGGTATCGAGAGGAAGGCGTTGGCCACTTCGCTGCGCGGTGGCACATAGGAGGTCATCGTCACTTCGCGGAGGTCGCGGCAGTCGGAGAATGCGGCCTCGCCTATTTCATACACCTTGGGAATCGTGATGCTGCGGAGGCTTGAGGACATGAATGCGCGGTAGCCTATGCGGCGGAGCATCTTGGGCAGACGGATATACTGCAGTTTCGACGGGCCGTACATGTTTCCGGCTTTCCTCGGCGCTGCATTCGCGCTCTCGTCTCCGAACGCCATGTCTGGAATCTCGAGAATCTGCGCTCCGCTCAGGTCTATGCCCGTCAGTCTGCCGTTTATCGTGCAGTCGTGGAGGAACACGAAGTTCGCCACATCGAAATAGCCAGATATGCTTATTGAGTCTACTGTGTATTTTTCTTCCTCGGGGATAAGTTCCGACAGGGTTTTCGCCTTGTCCATATAGTCTATGTTATATGTCAGCACGACCTTGGCGTCTGCCACAGCTACAGAGAGGAAAAGTGCCAGAACCGCTGAATAAAGTTTCTTTTTCATAGTCTCGTCTCCTTTTATTGTTATTAATGTTATTGTCGGCTAGCATTGCAAATGTATAGACAAATTCACAAACAGCCAACACTTTCACAATTTATTTTATGAATTTTTTCGTTTCCATTACCTTGCCTCCCTCTACGAGCATGAATTGATAGACACCGGGCGATGAATCAGGTATTGGCAAGGAACATTTCTTCACACCTTTTTCAAGATTGTATTCATATGTCTTAGCCTTTTAATTCAATAAATACTACTCCTCAAAATAACCGCTTAAATGCTTGCGATCATAATAGAGGTCAATAGTAGTTTTCTCACTGTCGCCATCCACATCAGGTACATAAAGAGACGTCTCATCCGGCCCGATGGTTTGAGTGGACTGATGCATCACCGCACCATACTGGTCGCGGATGACGATATCTACATCATTAATAGTGGAATCGCAACGGATGTTAATGTCGTCGCCGTCGGTGGAAACATCTGGTACCACGTGGGGACGTATACCACCAAATGGGCCTAAAGGATGTAATACTACTTTGTCTTTTGCACTTGCTGATATGCCTATGAGCACAAACAGCAATAGAAACTTTAGTCTTTTCATATTTGCTGATTTTTATACTATGCTGCAAAGATAAAAAGACTGCATAAAAGCCGCAAAAATATAGACGTTCAAAAAACGTGCATTTTATAATCCACTCTATTCCAAAGGATTACTACTAAAATGCACGTTTTTTGAACGTCTGAAAAACAAGAAATAAATGCTTCTATAGCGAACGGATTACATCATCCCATTCGCTCGGTTTACCTTTCTTTCCGAAATTTGCTTCATACAGTCGCCGTCTTGTTGAATTAATCGCCTCATCCGTCTTCATTGTGAGATAACCTATCTCCTGCACATTGAAGCCGGCCTTTATAAGCAGACATACATGATATGCTTGTTCTTTCATTCTCTTAAACCCTGTCATGCCATTCCTGAAAGTGGGATATATACCATAGAGTGTATCTTCAAGCATTGACCAATCCACATCAGCCTTTCCCTTATTCCTGCATATACATTTCAGATTCTTATATATAGGGGTATCCATTAATAGCGCTTCGGCTGACATCGACACCTTGTTCAACAGTTCGTTCTTCTCCAACAGCTTTTCCAACTGCATTTCCTGCTGCTGGTACTGCTGCTGAATGTCAGACTTTTCATCAGACATCACGTCAAGTTTCTTCCTTATATCTTCCAACTCCTTCCGCTTTTGTTCAAGTACATGTTCATTCCTGCTACGGATATCAATAAGCATTTCATCGAGTTTGCGCTGACGCTTTCTGTTTCTATACCAATAGACATATAGAAGAAGGAATGCCACAACTGCGACAAAAAGGGAAGTTCCTGCAATCCATCCTTTTATATCGGAGCTCTGCAGAAGGGCGTTTTTCTCTTTTTCTATGAATTTATAATTGAACATGGCATTAGCCTTTGCCGAATATTCGGAGGCTGTCACCTGCACTATCGTGTCCGTAACGGCACTGTATGCCATACAGTATCCATAGGCTTTTTCCATATCCCCCTTACTTTTATAGTATTCCGCCAGGAATCTGTATGCAGTTTGCTTGCTGTAGACTGTGCCGAAGTCCAAAAGTCTGTCGCAATACGATTTTGCCTTTTCTGTATTTCCCAACGCTGCAGATATATTTGCAGCAATTGTATATGCCGAGCTTTTCTCAGCATCAGGCAGTTTTCGTAATGCCGAACTTATATAAGTATCTGCAAGCCGGTACTCTTTCAGCTCATAATACCTGTCTGCCAATTGACAATCCAGTAAGGGCAGTGATTCCCCGTTCTCATATTGCCGCGACAGCCTCTTTGCATAATTCAGATAACCGATGGATTCCTTTATCCTCCCCAATGCCTTCAAGGACCATGAAATCGGCAGAGAACCGTATATCATCCTCTGATAATTATGATTACTCCTGTAAATGCTGAAAGATTTCAGCTGCATTTCAAGCGCTTCACTGTCAAGATGCTGATATGTCAGCACTACGCCAAGCATATAATAATACAGTCCACGGAGCTGTTCCGTCTCTTTGCCGTCCGGGACAATCGACAGTCCCTGATGCAGATATCCCATTGCCCGCGGGACATCTCCCAATATATGATAGACGCAGCCCACATAATAGTATAACTGCTGCAATACAATCCTGTTTGCTTCTGTCTCATAATAGCCAAGCAATGCCGCCGCCTCCTTGTCGTCAGATATTCCATCCATCTGTTTTACCTTTGACTTGAACATAAGAAAGCGGCAAAACATGCTGTCGTCTTCATTCATGTCCTTGTTGAGACGTTCGTATTGTCTCAACTCCGCTTCCGTTTTCTGAGGATTATTATTGCACAATGTATCCAATGCTTTCAATTCGCCAGGATAGGAAGGTGTACGGGTAAAGACATAGGCTATACTGAGAGAGACTACTATTACTATCGTCCCTATGAGTGTGACCATTGTCCTGCTTGATATATGGTTATTGTAGGAAAGGCTCATTCTTGATTTAAAGCTTTGATATTATGACTGGGCAAAGATAAATGATTTTTCTGATACGACAAAAGGGGAACAAGGAGATTTGTCTTTTCTCCTTGTTCTTATAGCATATATTATCAGAGATAAATAGGGATAAGTCTTGCCACTGTTCGTCCTGTGATATATGTATGCAAAATAATAGCATATCACACGACAATCTGAATCACAGCAGCCGCAAGCGGTCACGCTTGCAAATCCG
>OLSD01000740.1_pt1 | contig 30394 bp, 23 predicted proteins | sample 1672211 | NCBI WGS metagenome assembly OLSD01 (sample SAMEA3136659, study PRJEB25190) | human gut metagenome | reverse complement strand
TGGTGGCCATACTGGACGCGGACAAGGAGGGCTTCCTCCGCAGCGAAACGAGCCTGATCCAGACCATCGGCCGCGCCGCCCGCAACGCCGAGGGGCTGGTGATCCTGTATGCCGACACCGTCACGCCCTCCATGCGCGCCGCCATGGACGAGACGGAGCGGCGGCGGAAATTACAGGACGACTTCAACAAGGCGCACGGCATCGTGCCCCAGACCATCCGCAAGGGCGTGCGGGAGATGGTGGAGATCAGCCGCAGCGCCGAGGAAGCGTCCAAGCTCAGCAAGAAGAAGCTCTCCGACCGGGAGCGAGCGGAGACGATCGCCCGGCTGGAAAAAGAAATGAAGGAGGCCAGCCGCATGCTGGAATTCGAATACGCCGCCCTGCTGCGTGACCAGATCATCGAACTGCGAGGTGAGAAATGATGCCCGGTCCGGAAGAATTCCGCCGCGACATCCGGACGGTCAGGTGCTTTATTCTGGCGCAGTGCCTGCTGATCCTGCTGTCCATGTGCGGCTTTGTTCTGGCCATCGCCTTTGCCGTGGGCGGGAACTGGCGGGAAGGCGCCGTGACCGCCGGTGTCTGCGTGGCTTTTGCGGGTGTACTGATCTGCCTTTTGTGCAGGCAAAAGCGCCTGCGCCGGAAGGCGACCCAGTGTTACACCTTCCCGCTTCCCCATGCCTTCGGCTATGAGGAGGTATGCGCCGCGATAGAGAGTGCGCCGGGCGTTCAATGGAGGCACATCTGCGATGAGAACGCCCGGATCTGCCGGATCGAGGGAGCGTTTTCGTGGCGGGTGGCGCTGCTGCATCTGCCGGAGTTTTCTGCATCCGACTACAAGATCCAGCGCACCCGGGCCAACCGGATCGTCAACCACGCCCGTCCTGCAAAGCAGGAGGGGCCTGTGTGGGAGGTCATGTCCAGAGCACGCGTCAACCTTGTGGTGTGCGACGCCGTGAACGACGCGCTTTCCCGCTATATCGGCACCCATGCCGGGCACCTGCTGCTGCGCAATGAGTGCGTCATCAACATGGCGGTGGCAGGCGGCAGTCTGCTGATGCCGCCTGTCCTCGGCGCAGATGTCAATGCGTCGGCTCTGAAGCGCTATGCCCGCAGCGCCGACCTGATCTGGTCGCTGCTGTGTCAAAACTCAAACGAACCGAGAACGAGTCTATGAAAAAGTACATTTCCTATATCTACGTGATCCTCAGTGCCGTGTGCTGGGGCTTTATCGGGTTTTCCAACCGCCTGCTCACCGGCGTGGGCGTGTCGCTGGGCAACCGGGTGTTTATCCGGAACTTCGGCACGCTGCTGGTGCTGACGGTGGTGTTCGGCCTGTTCCACCGGCAGGTATTCCGCATCAGGTGGAAGCACTTGCCCATCTTTCTTGGCTCCGGCCTTATCAGCATCCTGCTGCTGAGCATAGTGTATTTCAAATGCCAGACCATGTGCTCCCTGTCGGTGGCGGCGGTGCTGCTGTATCTGGCGCCCTCCTTTGTGGTCATATTCAGCGCCGTGCTGTGGAAAACGCCGCTGACAAAGCGCAAGATCATCGCGCTGGTTGTGTCGCTGCTGGGCTGTGTCATGGTCAGCGGCGTGCTGGGGGGTGATACGACGGCCTCGTGGACGGGCATCGCGCTGGGCGTACTGTCCGGACTGTGCTATGCCAGCTACACCGTGTTCGCCCACTACGGGCTGGCGCGGTACGAGAGCTACACCATGATCTACTGGACGTTTCTGGTGGCAGGGCTTGGCTCGATCTTTTTCGCAGACTTCAAGACGCTGCCGCTGGCCTTTTCCGGCACGCAGGGCATCGTGGGCACGTGCGGTGTGGTGATCGTAGCCACGGTGCTGCCCTACATCTTCTATACGAAGGGGCTTGAGGGCGTGGAGAGCGGCCGGGCGTCCATCATCACCAACATCGAGCCGGTGGTGGAGACGCTGGTGGGCGTGTTCGTATTCAAGGAAGCGCTGACCGTGTGGACGGTGCTGGGCGTGGCCTGTGTGTTCGGCTGCGTCATTCTGTTGGCGCGGGAGGGCGGCAAGACCGCCGTAAAGGAGTGATACCATGGCAAAGAGCAAAGAGGAAAAGACCAACGTCATGCGGACGCTGGAGCAGAAGAAGATACCCTACACCGCCCACAGCTACGACCCGGAGGGCCCCATCGACGGCGTGTCGGTGGCGCAGACGCTGGGGCAGCCGCCGGAGCAGGTGTTCAAAACCCTGGTGACAAAGGGCGCGTCCGGGGCATACTATGTGTTCGACATCCCCGTGGCGGAGAACCTCGACCTGAAAAAGGCGGCCAAGGCTGTGGGGGAGAAGTCCGTCGCCATGCTGCCCCAGAAGGAACTGCTGCCCCTGACGGGCTACGTACACGGCGGCTGCTCCCCGGTGGGCATGAAGAAGCAGTTCCCCACGGTGTTCCACGAGACGGCACTGCTGTACGGCACGGTGTGCGTCTCCGCCGGAAAGATCGGTCATCAGGTGGAGTGCGACCCCAACGCGCTTATCGCCCTCCTGCGGGCAAAGACAGCGGATGTGATCGTGTGATCCGCCCCTGTCATTCCGAGCCGGTGCGCACACCGGCGTGAGAATCCGCATTCCGTTGACTATTGACATTAAAAATTGTTTTTATTACACTTATCTGCAATAATATGTTGCAGAAACGAGGCATACCATGCAGACTGAAATTTTCATCAAGGGCGCACGGGAGAACAACCTGAAGAACATCGACGTTGCCATCCCCCGGGATAAGCTGGTGGTGCTGACGGGGCTTTCCGGCAGCGGCAAAAGCTCTTTGGCCTTCGACACCATCTATGCCGAGGGGCAGCGGCGGTATGTGGAGAGTCTCAGCTCCTACGCCCGTATGTTTCTGGGACAGATGGACAAGCCGGACGTGGACTATATCGAGGGACTGTCCCCGGCCATCTCCATCGACCAGAAGACCACCAGCAAGAACCCCCGCTCCACCGTGGGCACGGTGACGGAGATCTACGACTATCTGCGCCTGCTGTGGGCGCGGGTGGGCGTGCCCCACTGCCCCAAATGCGGCCGGGAGATCCGCCGCCAGACGGTGGATCAGATCATCGACCAGATCATGGCGCTGCCGGAGGGCACCCGCATCCAGATCATGGCGCCGGTGGTGCGGGGACGCAAGGGCGAGCACGCCAAGGTGCTGGAGGATGCCCGGCGCAGCGGCTTCGTCCGCACCCGGGTAGACGGAAACCTGTACGAGCTGTCCGAGGACATCTCACTGGAAAAGAACCTCAAGCACCACATCGACATCGTGGTGGATCGCCTGATCGTGCGCCCGGACATCACCGGCCGTCTGACGGACTCGGTGGAAACGGCGTCCAACCTGACCGGCGGCCTTGTGACCGTCAACCTGCTGCGGGAGGAGCAGGACATCACCTTCTCCCAGAACTACGCCTGCGAGGACTGCGGCATCTCCATCGAGGAGCTGACGCCCCGCCTGTTCTCCTTCAACAGCCCCTTCGGCGCCTGCCCCACCTGTACCGGTCTGGGCGTGCAGCTGAAGGCTGACCCGGCGCTGATCGTGCCGGACGAGTCCAAGTCTATTCTGGACGGCGCCATCACCGCCACCGGCTGGGCGTCCATCCGCTCCGACGGCATCAGCCGCATGTACTTCGAGGCGCTCAGCAAGAAGTACCGCTTCTCCCTGACCCAGCCCTACGGGACGCTGAGCGACGAGGTGAAGGACGTCATCCTCTACGGCACCGGCGGCGAAAAGCTGGAGCTGCACTACGACCAGCCCCGGGGCAAGGGCGTGCTGTATCAGGCCTTTGAGGGGATATGCCACAATCTGGAGCGCCGCTATCAGGAGACGCAGTCCGACGCCAGCAAGAAGGAGATCGAGGGGCTGATGACGCCCTGCCCCTGCCCGGCCTGCCGGGGACGGCGGCTGCGGCCGGAGGCGCTGGCGGTGACGGTGGGCGGCAAGTCCATCTACGACGCCACCACCCTGCCGGTGGACGAGGCGCTGGCCTTTTTCGACGGGCTGAACCTCACCGGCAACCAGCAGATCATCGCCGCGCAGATCCTGAAGGAGATCCACGCCCGTCTGGGCTTTTTGCAGTCCGTGGGACTGAGCTACCTGACCCTGTCCCGTGCGTCGGGCACCCTGTCCGGCGGCGAGAGCCAGCGTATCCGGCTGGCCACCCAGATCGGCAGCAGCCTCATGGGAGTGCTGTATATTCTGGACGAGCCGTCCATCGGCCTGCACCAGAGGGACAACGATAAGCTGCTGGCCACGCTGCAAAGACTCCGGGATCTGGGCAACACCCTGATCGTGGTGGAGCACGACGAGGACACCATGCGCGCGGCGGACTACCTCATCGACATCGGCCCCGGCGCGGGCGCGCTGGGCGGTCAGGTGGTGGCCTGCGGCACGCCGGAGGAGGTCATGGCCAACCCCGACAGCCTGACGGGGCAGTACCTCAGCGGCAAGCGCACCATCCCCTTGCCGGCACAGCGCCGCCGGGGAAACGGCAAATGGCTGACGGTGCGGGGCGCGCGGGAGAACAATCTGAAGAACATCGACGTGTCCATCCCGCTGGGGACGTTCACCTGCGTCACCGGCGTCAGCGGCAGCGGCAAGTCCTCACTGGTGAACGAGGTGCTGTATAAGTCGCTGGGCGCGGCGCTGAACCGCATGAAGGTGCGTCCCGGCAAGCACGACGCCATCGAGGGCATGGAGCAGCTGGACAAGGTCATCGCCATCGACCAGAGCCCCATCGGGCGGACGCCCCGCTCCAACCCGGCCACCTATACGAACCTGTTCAACCTGATCCGCGACCTGTTTGCCTCCACGCCGGACGCCAAGGCGCGGGGCTACAATGCCGGGCGGTTCTCCTTCAACACCAAGGGCGGACGGTGCGAGGCCTGCGGCGGCGACGGTATGCTGAAGATCGAGATGCACTTTCTGGCGGACGTATACGTCCCCTGTGAGGTGTGCCGCGGCAAGCGCTATAACCGCGAGACGCTGGAGGTGCGCTACAAGGGCAAGAACATCGCCGACGTGCTGGACATGACCGTGGACGAGGCGCTGGAGTTCTTCTCCGCCGTGCCCAATATCTGCGACAAGCTGACCACCCTGCGGGACGTGGGACTGGGCTATGTGAAGCTGGGACAGCCCAGCACCACCCTGTCCGGCGGCGAAGCCCAGCGGGTGAAGCTGGCAACAGAGCTGAGCCGCCGCGCCACCGGGCGCACGGTGTATATTCTGGATGAGCCCACCACCGGCCTGCACGCCGACGATGTGCGCAAGCTGCTGGAGGTTTTGCAGCGGCTCACCGACGGCGGCAATACGGTGCTGGTCATCGAGCACAATCTGGACGTGATCAAGTGCGCCGACTATATCATCGACCTGGGGCCGGAGGGCGGCGTCGGCGGCGGAACGGTGGTGGCCTGCGGCACACCGGAGGAGATCGCCGCCTGCGACGCGTCCTACACGGGACAGTACCTGAAAAAATACCTGAAGTAACCCGCCGCGCCCCGCTTCATACAATGGAGCAGGGGGGAGGCGGTGTCATGGAGCTGATGCAGGACGGCGTGGTGGCGGCGCTGGCGGCCATAGGCGTAACGGCGCTTCTGTGGCTGGCGGCATCGGTGCTGCTGTACCGGGAAAGCCCGGTGGATGCGGTCTATGTGATGAAAGTGTCCGGCGATGCCGCCGGACTGGACGCGGCGCTGCGGATACTGGCGCAGAACCGGCGGCTGCCGGTGCTGCTGGTGGACTGCGGCCTTGACGAGGCGGGACGCCGGGCGGTATCCCTGCTGGCGGGCGACAATGTGAAGCTGGTGACGCCGGAGGAGCTGGCGTCGCTGTATACGGAAAAATGACCGGGGAGGTGAGCCTGTGGGCGAGCGTGTAACGGTGGAGGGCACCGTGGATGCGGTGATCTTCCACAACGAGGAAAACGGCTATACGGTGCTGCTGCTGGCGGTGGAGGGCGAGGAGGAGCCCATCACGGTGGTGGGGTGCATCCCCTGCGCCGCCGCCGGCGAGGGTATGACCGTCACCGGCGTGTGGACGATGCATCCGGTACACGGTGCCCAGCTTACCGCCGAGAGCGTGGAGCGCCGCCTGCCCCGCAGTCAGGAGGACATGGTGGCCTACCTGTCCTCCGGCATCATCAAGGGCATCGGCCCCGCCACGGCGCAGCGGCTGGTGGAGCGCTTCGGCGACGACACGCTGGATGTGCTGCGGCAGGAGCCGGAGAGGTTGAAGTGCATCAAGGGCATCACGGCGAAAAGGGCGCAGGAGCTGTCCGAGGCGTTCCGGGCGCTGACGGGTCTGCGGCAGATCATGGAGTTCCTGGCGCGGTACGACCTGCCGGTGTATCTGGCCATGCCCCTGCAGCGCACCTACGGCGACACGGCCATGCAGTGCCTGCGGGACGACCCCTATATCCTCAGCCGCGCCCAGTACGGCGTGAAATTCGCCGTGACAGACGGCATCGCCATCAGCATGGGCTTCGGCGGGGACGACCCCTGCCGCCTGCGGGCGGCGCTGACCTACGAGCTGGAGCACAACGCCGGCAACGGCCATGTGTTCCTGCCCCGGAACAAGCTGCTGGCGGCCACCTCCCAGCTCATCGGCGTGGAGCCGGAGCAGCTGGAGGTGATGCTGGACAAGCTCATCGAGGGCTTTGCCGTCGTCCAGCAGGATATCGCCGGGGTGCGGGGCTGCTATCTGCCCCGGCTCTATCAGGCGGAGACATTCGTGGCGCAGCGGCTGGTGTCGCTGGTCACCACCCCGGTAGAGACGCTGCCCCGGGCGGAAAAGACCATCGACGCCATCGAGCGGGAGCAGGGTGTGTCCTACGCGCCCATGCAGCGGCAGGCGGTGCTGCTGGCGGCGCAGGGCGGCATCCTGCTGCTGACCGGCGGCCCCGGCACCGGCAAGACCACCTCCCTGCGGGGCATCGTGGCGCTGTATGAGCGGATGGGACTGGACGTGGCGCTGCTGGCGCCTACCGGACGGGCGGCCAAGCGTCTGGGCGAGGTGACGGGCGCGGACGCCCAGACCATCCACCGGGCGCTGGGCATGAGCTACAACGAGATGACCGGACAGACCGTGTTCCGCAAAAATGCCAACGACCCGCTGGAGGCTCACGCCGTCATCGTGGACGAGGTGAGCATGGTGGACATTGAGCTGATGCGCTCCCTGCTGGAGGCGCTGCGGCCGGGCTGCCGGTTGGTGCTGGTGGGCGACCCGGATCAGCTGCCGTCGGTGGGGCCGGGCAACGTGCTGGGCGATATGCTGCGCAGCGGCGTGATCCCGGCGGTATCGCTGACGCAGGTGTTCCGTCAGGCGGAGCAGTCCGCCATCATCCGCAACGCCCACGCCGTCAATCAGGGGGAGCCGCCCCGTCTGGACAACGGGCAGGGGGACTTCTTCTTCCTGTGCCGCCGCTCACCGGACAGGCTGGTGCAGACGGTGGTGGAGCTGTGCCGGGAGCGCCTGCCCAGGAACATGGGCATCCCCACCGAGCAGATACAGGTGCTCTCGCCCACCCGGAAGGGCGCCTGCGGTACCGCGGCGCTGAACCGGGCTTTGCAGGCGGCGCTGAACCCGCCGGCTGCCGGAAGGCGGCAGAAGCAGTGGGGCGATGTAACGTTCCGGATGGGCGATCGGGTCATGCAGACCCGCAACAACTACGACGTGATCTGGGAGAAGGACGACGGCACCGCCGGCAGCGGCATTTTCAACGGTGACGTGGGCGTGATACAGGACATCGACCCCTCCGGGGAGCTGATCGTCATCCGCTTTGACGACCGCACCGCCACCTACACCGCCGATATGCTGGCGCAGCTGGACATGGCCTACGCCATCACGGTACATAAATCACAGGGCAGCGAGTATCCGGCGGTGATCCTGACGGCCGCGCCCGCCGCGCCTACGCTGATGGTGCGGGGCGTGCTGTACACGGCCATCACCCGTGCCCGCAGGCTGCTGATCCTGGTGGGCGACGACACGGTGCCGGGGGAGATGGCCGCCAACGACAGGCAGCAGCGCCGGTACAGCGGCCTGCGCCGCCGACTGAAGGAGGGACTGACATGACCGTCAACGAATCACTGGACAAGACGCAGAAGCGGCTGCTGGATTTCTTCTTTCCCCGCAAGTGCCCCTTCTGCGGTCGGATGACCGGCAGGGAGCTGCTGTGCAGCAGATGCAAAACGGAGCTGCCCCGGTGCGATAAGCTGCGCACCGGCAGCTTCGGCGAGTGCGCCGCGCCGCTGTACTACGAGGACAACGTGCGTAAGGCCATATTGGACTTCAAGTTCAAGAACCGGGTGGAGAACCTCAACTGCTTCGGCTCCCTGATGGCGGAGAAGGCAGCGGAGGTGTACTCGGATCGGTTCGACGCCGTCACATGGGTGCCGGTGAGCAAAAAGCGCCTGAAGAAGCGGGGCTTCGATCAGGCGCGGATGCTGTGCGCCAGCCTGTGCGTGGACTGGCACGTGGAGCCGCAGGAGACACTGCGCAAGATCACGGACAATCCGCCCCAGTCCGGCCTTGACGATCCGGCGGCGCGCCGCGCCAATGTGCTGAATGTGTACGAAGCGGTGGAGCCTGCGGCCATCCGGGGCAAGCGATTTTTGCTGATCGACGATATCCTCACCACCGGCGCCACCCTCAGCGAGTGCGTCCGGATACTGAGGGAAGCGGGCGCGGCGGACGTGGTGTGCCTGACGCTGGCCATGGTGCGGGACAAGTGAGGTATGAAGCGCGGCGCAGCCGTGCAGAATACAGAAAATGGCGCGAATTTCATTTCCGCTGTTGCAAAACGCGGCATGTGCCGGTATAATGGAAGCTGGACGACAGCGGGCGCACCGCGCCCGAAACAAAAGATAAAGCAGAGGTGCAGCATTATGTGTTCTATTGCAAAGGATATCGGTATTGATCTGGGTACCGCCTCCGTACTGGTGTATGTGAAGGGGAAGGGCGTTGTGCTCAACGAGCCGTCTGTGGTGGCTATCGACAAAAATACAGGCAAGCTTCTCAAGGTGGGCGCCGAGGCGCAGGCCATGCTGGGTCGTACCCCCGGCAACATCGTGGCCATCCGCCCGCTGCGCGAGGGCGTCATCTCCGACTACGACATGACCGAGCGCATGCTCCGCGAGTTCCTGCACAAGGTGGTGGGCGGCTTCCAGCTGTTCAAGCCCCGTGTCATCATCTGCGTGCCCTCCGGCATCACCGAGGTGGAGGAGCGCGCCGTGGTGGACGCCGGTATTCAGGCAGGCGCCCGCCGGGTGTATCTCATCGAGGAGCCTGTGGCCGCTGCCATCGGCGCGGGCCTCGACATCTCCAAGCCCGACGGCCACATGGTGGTGGATATCGGCGGCGGTACCAGCGACATCGCCGTGATCTCCCTGAGTGGCGTGGTGGAGAGCGCCTCCATCAAGGTGGCCGGCGACCAGTTCAACGAGGCTATCGTCAAGTATATGCGCCGCAAGCACAACGTGCTGGTGGGCGAGCGCACCGCCGAGCTGATGAAGATGCAGATCGGCTGCGTGTTCCCCAAGGAGCAGGAGACTACCATCGAGATCAAGGGTCGCTGCCTTGTCACCGGTCTGCCCAAGGTCATCAACGTCAGCTCCACGGAGATGCTGGAGGCCTTCGAGGAGCCGGTGGAGCGCATTCTGGAGGCGGTACACGGCGTACTGGAGCGCACCCCGCCGGAGCTGGTGGCGGACATCTCCAACAACGGCATCGTCATGACCGGCGGCGGCAGTCTGGTGGACGGCTTCGACCGGCTGATCGAGGCTCGCACGGGCATCCATACCGTGGTGGCCGAGGGCGCTATCTCCTGCGTGGCCGAGGGTACGGGCAAGAGCCTGGATTCCCTGAACTCCATGACCGACGGCACCGTGAACCTGAGCCGCCGCAAGCAGATGAACTGAATCAAAAAAAGACCGCCGTCGGCGGTCTTTTTCCATGTGTAGGGGCGGACGGGCATGCATGTAGGGGCGGACGACTCCGTCCGCCCGCATGACCGCCGCACCCTGTAGGGGACGGCGTCCTGCAGTGGAGCGCAGCGGAACAAATGCCCTTGGGGTACGACGTCCCATCAGCGCGGCAGCGCCGCGCTGTCATTCCGAGCCAGTGACCGTGTCACTGGCGTGGGAATCCGTTTCCCCGTAGGGCGGGACCCATGCGTCCCGCCGATATTTGACAAAAAACCGCCTGCGGTGTATACTGCATCACAAGGACGCTGCAATAAACGGCAGGCGGTTAGTCACAGCCCCGAAAGGGGGTGACGCTGTGTTTTTTGTACTTACGTTCCATATCCTGGGTCATTCGATCTCGGTACGGATACAAAAGCTCAAAAGCAAAAACCGCCACTCCGCTAAGTGACGGTTTTTGCGAGCTGATACAGCTCTATTAGACTTTTCACCATACGGGGCTGACCGCTTGTCGCAGCGTCCCCTCTTGCCTATTATTATATCCATCCCCCGGCGTTTGTCAAGTGGGCTGTATCCCCGATAGCCCGTCCCTCCCTCCGCATTTTGCCAAATTCCCTCTTGCAACTGCGGCCAAAACGCGCTACTATATTTTCGTAAGTATTACGGTGAAGGAGGATCCATCATGAAGTTTTCCAGCAAGGTTCTCAAATGCGGACTGTCCCCCATGCGCAAGTTCCACCCCTATGCGGTGGCGGCGGAGGCCAAGGGAAAGAAGATCTATCACCTGAACATCGGCCAGCCCGATATTGAAACGCCCAAGGCGTATTTTGACGCGGTGAAGCACTTTGATCTGCCGGTGCTGGCCTATGCGCCGTCCCCCGGTATCCCGGAGCTGATCGAGGCGATCCGAAAGTATTACGCCGATCTGGACATGCACTTCGACGCCGGTGATATCCTTATCACCAACGGCGGCAGCGAGGCGCTGCAGATCGCCATGAACTGCATTCTCGACGACGGCGACGAGATCCTCATCCCCGAGCCGTTCTATCCCAACTACAACACCATGGCCTATACCTGCGGCGCGAAGATCCACCCCATTCCCACCTCTCCCCACGACGGCTATCACTACGCTGACCGCGCCAAGGTGGAGGCGGAGATCAATGAGCACACCCGCGCCATCATGGTCACCAACCCCGGCAACCCCACCGGCGCCGTGCTGACGCCGGAGGAAATGCGCATGATGGTGGACATCGCCAAGGAGCACGACCTGTTCATCATCGGCGACGAGGCGTACCGCGAGTTCGTCTACGCCGGCGAGCCGCTGCAATCCATGGGTCAGTTCGAGGACGCGGCGGAGAACGTCATCGTCATCGACACGGTGTCCAAGCGGTTTTCCGCCTGCGGCGCCCGCATCGGCTGCATGATCTCCCGCAACAAGGAGCTGATGGCGCAGGCCATGAAGTACGCCCAGTGCCGTCTGTCCGTGCCCACGCTGGATCAGGTGGCCGCCGCCGCGCTGTACACGGTAGGTCCCGACTACTTCGCCGCCGTCCGCGAGGAGTACAAGCGCCGCCGCGACACGGTGGTGTCCAAGCTCCACGAGATCCCCGGCGTGGTCTGCGAGTGCCCCCGCGGCGCCTTCTACATCATGGCCGCCCTGCCCGTGGACGATGCCGACACCTTCCAGAAGTGGCTGCTGGAGGAGTTCGACGACAACGGCGACACGGTGATGTTCGCCCCCGGCGAGCCCTTCTACGCCACCCCCGGCAAGGGCAAAAACGAGATCCGCATCGCCTATGTGCTCAAGCAGGCGGATCTGGAGCGCGCCATGGATCTGCTGGCCAAGGGCATCGCCGCCTACAACGCCCGCTGAATACACGAAAAAAGGAAGCCCAGGATACCCTGGGCTTCCTTTTTTGCGCTTATTTACTTCGCCGCTTTGCGTCTGGCGGCGCGGCGCTGGAAGAACTTCACCAGCTCCACGATGGGGATGACCAGAATGGCCAGCGCCAGCGCGATGCCGTACTCCGTCCAGCTTACCGGCGTGAAACCGAAGGCGTTGGCGATGACGGGCACCTCCAGCACCAGCGTGGTCAGCACCAGCGAGCCCAGCATGGCGCCCCACAGCACCTTGTTGTGGCTGGGCAGGGAGAACACGCTCTTGCGCTGGGAGCGCATGTTGAAGCTGTGGAAGATCTCGCACATGCTCATGGTCAGGAAGGCCATGGTCATGCCGTCGTCGGAAATGCCCTTGGGCATCTCGAAATACCCCACCTCCATGCAGTGGCCGATGATATAGGAGATCAGCGTAATGACGGTGATCAGCACGCCCTGATAGAGAATGTCGAAGCCCAGACCGCCGGCGAAAATGCCGTCCTTGCTGTCACGGGGCGGGCGGGTCATGGTGTCCGGCTCGCCCTTTTCCAGACCCAGCGCCAGCGCCGGGAAGCAGTCGGTGATAAGGTTGATGAACAGCAGGTGTACCGGGTTCAGCAGCGTGAAGCCCAGCAGCGTGGCAAAGAACACGCCCAGCACCTCGCTCATGTTGCTGGCCAGCAGGAACTGGATGGCCTTGCGGATGTTGTCGTAGATGCGGCGGCCTTCGCCCACGGCGTTGACGATGGTGGCGAAGTTGTCGTCGCTGAGCACCATGTCCGCCACGTTCTTGGTCACGTCGGTGCCGGTGATGCCCATGCCCACGCCGATATCGGCGGACTTGATAGAGGGCGCGTCGTTGACGCCGTCTCCGGTCATGGCGGTGATGGCGCCCTTGCGCCGCCAGGCATTCACGATGCGCACCTTGTGCTCCGGCTGCACGCGGGCATAGACGCTGTACTTCTCCACGGCGGCGTCCAGCTCCTCATCGGACAGGGCGTCCAGCTCCCGCCCGGTGATGGCCTGGCTCGCGTCGGTGATGATGCCCAGCTCCTTGCCGATGGCCACGGCGGTGTCCTTGTGGTCGCCGGTGATCATCACCGGACGGATACCGGCGGCGCGGCACTCGGCCACCGCCGCCTTGACCTCCGGACGCACCGGGTCGATCATGCCGCACAGACCGATGAAGCACAGGTCGTGCTCCAGATCCTCCGGCTCCTGCCGGTCGGGAAGGCTCTCATACAGCCGCTCCGCTGCCGCCAGCACCCGCAGCGCCTTGTCCGCCATGGCTTTGTTGGCGGCCAGAAGCTCCGTCCGCTTCGCCTCGGTCATGGGCAGCACCTGCCCGTTTTCCGTATAGTGGGTGCAGCGGCGCAGCACCTCGTCGGGCGCGCCCTTGGTGTACTGGATGAAGCCGGTATCGGTGCGGTGGATGGTGGACATCATCTTCCGCCCGGAATCGAAGGGCGCTTCGCCGCAGCGGGGCTGGCGGCTTTCCAGTGTGCCCTTGTTCAGCCCGTTGGCGGCGGCAAAATTTACCAGCGCCGCCTCGGTGGGCTCGCCCACAGCGCCGCCGTCCTCCAGCGTGGCATCGTTGCACAGCGCCATGGCGGTGCCCAGCAGCTCCGTGGGGCCTGTGTGCTCCACCACGGTCATCTTGTTCTGGGTCAGGGTGCCGGTCTTGTCGGAGCAGATCACCTGCGTGCAGCCCAGCGTCTCCACCGCCGTCAGGCGGCGGATGACCGCGTGGTGCTTGCTCATGTTGGTCACGCCGATGGACAGCACCACTGTCACCACCGTGGCCAGACCCTCCGGGATGGCGGCTACCGCCAGCGAGACGGCCACCATGAAGGTGCTCAGCACGGTGTTCAGGGTGAACTCTCCTGCCACCACCAGATCAAAAATGAAGATGAACACGCAGATGGCCAGCACCAGCTTGCTCATGGTCTTGCCCAGCTCGCTGAGCTTGCGCTGCAGCGGCGTCTGCTCCTGCTCCGTCTGCGCCAGCACGCCGGCGATCTTGCCCATCTCGGTGTTCATGCCGGTGGAGGTGATGACGGCCTTGCCGCGGCCATAGACCACGGTGCTGCCCATGTAGCACATGTTCCGCCGGTCGCCCAGGGGGATGTTGTCGCCGGTCAGCAGCTCCACCGCCTTGGTGACGGGGACGCTTTCGCCGGTCAGCGCGGCCTCCTCGATCTTCATGGAGGCGCTCTCCAGCAGCCGCCCGTCGGCGGGCACGGCGTCGCCGGCTTCCAGCAGCACCACGTCGCCGGGCACCAGCTGGCTGTTTTCAATAACGGTCTGGTGGCCGCCGCGCAGCACCTTGCACTTGGCGGCGGTCATGGTCTGCAGGGCTTCGATGGCGGCCTCGGCCTTGCTCTCCTGCACCACGCCCAGCACCGCGTTCAGCAGCACCACGATGAGGATGATGAACACCTCGGTGAAGCTCTCGCCGCTGAGGGCGTTGGTCACGGCGGACACCGCCGCCGCTGCCAGCAGGATCAGCAGCATGGGATCCTTCAGCTGGGTCAGAAAGCGCTGGAGCAGGGTGGGCTTTTCCGCCTCCTGCAATTTGTTGGGGCCGTATTTGGCCAGCCGCTCCGCCGCCTGCTGCTCCGTCAGGCCGGTGGGACAGGAGCCCAGCTCCTCCAGAACCTCCTGCGGGCTGCGGTTGTAATCGTTGTTCATGTGTATCGCTCCTTACTATCTGAGATCATGCGCCTGCGGGCAAAGAAAAAGACCCATGTACGGACAGGCTATGTCGGTGCATGAGTCTCATTCTTTCAGGACACATCGGGCGCTTGCGCGCCGGGATGACGGTGTGCCACGCCGCGCCGCAGGGCGCTGCGGAATTACTCCCTCATTCAGTATGTGCTATTTTAATCGTTTGTACGCCGATTGTCAAGGTGAAAACGGCACAAAATGTGCTTATTTTTCGCCAGCGGCTTCGGCGGCGCAGAGGGCGTCAAAGTACTTGTACAGGGGCATCAGCCCGTCAAAGCCGGTGATGATGTCCTGCGCCAGCTCCGGGGAGAACAGCCGCTCGTCCGGCGGCAGCTCGTGCTGGAAGTTCAGGGATTTGCGGTTGTACCACGGCTCCAGCAGCGGGGAAGTCTCGCCCTTTTTGCGCTTGTACTCCTGCCCGGTGAGGACGAACTGCGTCTGCCTGTTGAATTTCCGCACCAGCTTTTCCAGCTCCTGCGGGTGCAGGTCGATGCGGCGGCGATAGGCCTCCATCAGGGCGGCCTTGGGCGCCCAGAAGCCCATGCCGTAGCTGTAATAGTCCGGCGCTACCTCGAAATAGAAGGTGGGGCGGCCCGTCCAGTCCTCGCCGCCGGCGCGGATGCAGAACCACAGGTGATCCTTGTAGGGGCCCTGCCCATGGAGCCGCCGGGCGTCCCGGTAGATGCGGGACATCTTCAGCAGAAACGGCTCGTGGGGATACTTTTCGTGCATGGCGTCGTAGACCTGCTCGCCCAGCGCCCGGGTGGGCGCCAGCACATGGGACTGATAGTCCTCCTTGTGCGCCAGAAACCAGCCGCGCTCGTTGTTGAACCGGATGCCCCAGAGGAAATCCAGCGCGGCGGGGGAATAGCCTTCAAATGACATGGTAAACTCCTTTACATGAAGCGGCAGAGAAGGATGGGCAGCAGCAGCGCCGGGGTCATGTTCATAATGCGCAGCTTGGTCAGACCCAATACATTCAGCGCGACGCCGATGATGATCAGCGAGCCGGTGACGCTGATCTCAGTGATGACCGCGTCGGTCAGAACGCCGGTGAGAAGGGAGGCCAGCAGGGCGACGGTGCCCTCCAGCACCAGAACGGACAGGGCGGAAAACGCCACGCCGATGCCCAGCGAACCGGCAAAGGCCACCGACCCGGCCATGTCGATGACCGACTTGGTCATCAGAATGGTGTGATCGTTTTTCAGACCGCTCTCCAGCGCCCCCATCACAGCCATTGCGCCCGCGGCGAACACCAGCGAGCCGGTGACAAAGCCCTCGGTGATGGAGCCGGACTTGCCGAATCTTTTTTGCAGCCAGTCGCCGGCGCGGGTGACGCCGTCCTCGATGTGCAGCAGCTCGCCGATAACGGAGCCGATCACCAGCGACAGAATGGGGATCAGCTGGTTGCTGCTGCCGATGGCGCCGGAGATGCCGATGCCGATGGATACCAGACCCGTGGCGGCCAGCACGGTCTGCTTCATCTTTTCGGGCATGAGCCTGCCGCCCAATGTGCCCAGAACGCCGCCGGCCGCAACAGCGGCGGCGTTGATCAATACACCAGTGAGTATCATGGTACCAGTCCTCCGCCGTCTATCAGATCGCGTACCGCCGCGCCGCCCATCAGCAGCCCCGCCACCGAGGGCACCCAGGGGACGCTGGCGGGCACGCTGCGCCGCCCGGGAGGGGGTGTCTCCAGCTGCTGCGTCTCGTGGGGCTGCTCCGGGCTGAACACCACCTTCAGGTGGTGCAGCCCCAGCTTGCTGCGCAGCTCCTTGCGCATGACCCGCGCCAGCGGGCAGCCGCTGGTCTGGGAGATGTCCGCGATCCGCAGCAGCTCCGGCTCCAGCTTGTTGCCGGTGCCCAGCGCCGTCAGGATGGGGATGCCCCGCAGGTGCGCCTGCTGGATCAGATCCAGCTTGCAGCTGACGAGGTCGATGCAGTCCAGTATGTAGTCGAACCGCCGGGTGAAGAATTCCTCCCGGTGAGCGGCGTCGTAGGTGGCGCAGATGGGGTACACCACGGCGTCGGGGTTGATATCCCGAACCCGGTCGGCCACCACCTCGGCCTTGTACTGCCCCACGGTGGAGGTCAGGGCGCACAGCTGGCGGTTGATGTTGGACACGGACACCGTGTCCTGATCCACCAGCGTTAAAGTGCCAACGCCGCTGCGTGCCAGGCACTCAGCGGCGTAGCTGCCCACACCGCCCAGGCCAAACACCGCCACATGGCTGCGGCGGAGCTTGTCCAGAGCGGGTGCGCCTACTATCATCTCAGTTCTGAGAAAGCGTTCGTTCATAAATGCCGGGAAGGGGAAACTCAGCCCACGTGCTTCATGCCGGACAGCTCCACCACATCGGCGCTGTCGGTCAGACCCTTCTGCCAGGCCTCGGTGTCGCGGCTGCGCAGGGTGTTCTCCACCTGCACCTGCCAGCAGGGAACGTCGTCGCCCACGAAGTACATGACGTGATAGCCAGCGTAGTTGGAGCTTTCGCCGTACACCACGCCGGTGTCGCCGGGCTTGCGGCTCTCGTCGAAGAGCCAGTCGTTGAACTCCGTGACCATCTGTCCCTTCAGCACCTTGGTGTACAGGCCGCCGTTGGTGTTGCTGCCGCCGTCCTCACTCAGCTCGTTGGCCATAGCCGCGAAGCTGTCCTCGGTGGCGTCGCCGGCCTTCCACTGTGCCAGAGCGTCCTCGGCCTTGGCCTTGGCAGCGTCCTTGGCTGCCTGCAGATCGGCCTCATACGTCTCGGACTTGCTGTCCAGACCGGTGGTGTCCGCCCTGAACAGGATGTGGCGCACGTCTCTGGAGGCATACTCCTGCCGGCCGGCGCTGTGGAACACCAGCACGCGGCTGCCGCTGTCGGTGGTGATCACGGTGCTGTCGCCGTCTGCGCGGCTCTCGTCAAACAGCCACTCGCTGGCCTCGTCGCCGGAGTTGCTGCCGGCCTCGGTGTTGCTGTACGCGGCGCTCTCGTAGGCCAGAGACACCGTCTCCAGCGGGTCGCCCGCCTGATACAGCTTCAGTGCGGCATCGGCGTCGGCGATGGCCTTCTCCTTGGCGGCGGCGTTCTCCTCGTCCGTGGGCGCCACGGTGTTGCCGTCGGCGTCGGTGGTGCTATCGGCGGTGCCCTTGAAGTACAGGGACTCGTAGCTGGCCACGTTGAAGGAGGACTTGTTGTCGTTGTAGTAGCTCTCCAGATCGGAGGCGGTGTAGCTCAGCTCCTCGGAGTACTCGCTGGCGTAGTGGCTGGCCACATCCACCAGACGGATCATGTCCTTGAACGTGGACACGGTCATGGTCTTGCCGAAGGCCATCTTCAGGTACTCCTTCAGGGAGTAGCCGTTCTCCTTGGCATAGGCGGTGTACTGCTCGATGGTGGAGGCTACCTCCTCCTCGGTGTGGTCGTCGGCGCCGTGGCCGTTGGCCTCGGCTTCCTTGGCTTCCTTCACGATCAGCGTCATCTGCTCGATGGCGTAATCGTGGATGAACTGCTCCCAGGTGACCTCGCCCTCGTCCTCAACGCCCAGGAACATCTTGGCGGTGTCGTTCATCACCTGCTGATCCAGCGGGGTGGATTTGGACACGCCGTACAGACTGGAGTAGCTGCCGTTGAGAATGTTGTTCTTGATGTTGTAGTAGAAATAGTTTACCTGGCTGGCGCTGTACTTCTCGCCGTCGATGCTCAGTGCAGCGGCGTTCCGCTGCAGCACGCCGGAGTTCCACACCAGCAGTGCCGCCGCCACCAGCACGAACACGCCGGCGATCACGCCGTACAGGATATTGCTCTTGCGCGCCTTGGCCTTCTCCTCGGCCTCGCGGATCTTCTTGGGGTCGGTGATGCCCTGTGCCGCCAGATCCTGACGGGTCTTCTTTTCTCTTGATGCGCTCATGAATTTCATTCCTCTCAATTTTGGGCGCAGTACGCCCTTGTTAGTAAAATGCCAAATTATTATACCGTACCGTGCCGCATTTCGCAAGGGGGAAACGCCGGGAATTTGTGAACATTTTACCATAATTAAAATGAGCCGGCCTGTCAAAGCCGTCCGAACGGACTTTTTTGCCAAGCTGAGCACAAGACCCCCACTCCGTCTGGAGTGGGGGTCTTGTGCTCAGCGACAGGCAGCGGCCATGTTATAACCTGCACAGCTCGCAGGTGGGTCGTCTCCGGCCGACTTTACTGCTTCCAGCGTCCGCCCGCAGAAGGCAGGCGGGAGGCCTGCAAACCATCTACCGATCCGACGTCCCGTATAACCAATGTCAGGATAAATAGAACCGCTGCCCATCGCTCATCTTTTCCGCCAATACTTCGTTGCGGCGCTTTGCCATACACAAAGTATGGCTGCACCGCCGCGCCTCGTCTTGGCGAAAAATCCAGTCAATTTTCCGGCTCGACCGGCGGCGTCTCGTCATCGGCAGGACGAAAAATCCTGCTCATTTTTCCAACCCGGTATTCGCCGAGCCGCCTTGCAGTACACAAAGTACAGCGGCGGCGTCCCGTCATCGGCAGGACGAAAAATTACTCCTCCTCGTCGGACAGGATCTGCTCCATAAACAGGTCGTAGACCTTGTCCAGCTCCTCGTCGCTGTCCAGCGTGCTGAGAAGCTCCTCGCCGTTCTCCATCACGGACTTCAGGATCACCAGACCGTATTCCTCGGCGGCTTCCTCGTCCGCGTCGTCCTCCACCACAGGGAAGAACGCCATGTAGGTCTGGCCGTCCAGCTCCAGCGCGTCCACGTATTCCAGCTCTATGTCGTTGCCGTCCTCATCCGTCAGTGTGATGAAATTGGGGCCGAATTCCTCGCTCATGGAAAGTCCTCCTTTGTCTTGTTGCCCATAGTATACCCGAAGCGGAGGAAAAACGCAAGAGGAACTGTTCGGCAATTTATGCCCCATGCGGGACTGAAAAACCGGAAAACGGGGGAGAATAACGGGAATAGTTTGCCGGGAAAGGCATAATTTAACAAAAAATCTCTTTTTTTGCAGTTGACAGGTATGGTAGAATATCTCTTATACTGGGTCGGTATGCAAACATGCCGCTCACCGTACAAAGCCACAACAGGAACATCAAAGAGAAAGGAAGGTGCCCTGTCTTGAGTGAGAACAAGCGCAGACGGTCGTCGTCCCCCGACTTTATGGGACGCATCCGGCAGAGCGCCCGGCACATAGAAACGGAAGCGAAGGAGGGCGCGCGGCGCGTGCAGCACGAGGCGCAGGAGCGCGTCCGCAATATGACGCCCCAACAGAAAAACGGCTGGCGGAAGGCCGGGCGGATCATCGGCACACTGCTGCTGGTATTCGTGGTGACGCTGACCATCTTCTCCGGTATCTTCATGGCGTATATCAACAGCACCATGCGGGGTAAGGTGGAGGTCTATCTGGACGAGTTCGAGACGAAGGTGTCCACAGAGCTGTACAGCCAGGATCCCGACACCGGCGAATGGGTCATGTACCAGACGCTGTACCTGAACTCGGAGAACCGCATCTGGACGGATCTGGAGGACATCCCCAAGTATTTGCAGGAGGCCGCCATCGCCATCGAGGACAAGCGGTTTGAGAAGCACCACGGCGTGGATTGGAAGGGCACCACCCGTGCCATCGTATACACCCTGTTCGGCAAGAACGTGCAGGGCGGCTCCACCATCACCCAGCAGCTGGTGAAGAACGTCACCGGCGACAACGAGGTGACGGTAAAGCGGAAGATCACGGAGATCTACCGGGCGCTGGAGCTGGAAAAGCGCTACGAAAAGGACGAGATACTGGAGGCCTATCTGAACGAGGTGTTCTTCGGCCAGAGCTGCTACGGCGTGGTGACGGCCTCCCGCATGTATTTCAATAAGGATGTGTCCGACCTGACGCTGGCGGAATGTGCCAGCCTGATGGGTATCACCAACAACCCCTCCATGTACGACCCCACCCTCAGCTCCTGGACGCGGGAGAACAACCGCGAGCGGCAGCTGACCATTCTGGGCGCCATGCTGGAGCAGGGCAAGATCTCCCAGGAGGAGTATGACGAGGCCAAGGCCGAGGACATCGTGTTCTCCAACGGCTTCACCATCTCCGGCAAGTATGTGGGCAGCGACGGCACCGCCACCGAACCGGAGCCGGACGAGACGACCACCGATGATAGCGAATCCCCGGCGGACGAGGAGGAGCCCACCATCAAGGGGCGGTACTCCTGGTTCACCGAGGCCATGATCGGCGATGTGGCCGACGCACTGGTGGAGAAGTACGGCATCACCGACAAGGTGCGGGACAACGGCACCACCTACACCGCCTACGAGCAGGCGTGGGACATGGTACACGGCAAGGGCTATAAGATCTACACCACCCAGAACCCCAAGTACCAGAAGATCGCCGAGGATGTGTGCTACGACCTGAGCAACATCCCCTATACCAGCAGCTATACCAACTCCGCCGGCGAGCAGGTGGAGGATCAATTGCAGATCGCGCTGACCATTGTGGATCCCACCAACGGCTATGTGGTGGCCATGATCGGCGGCGCCGGTGAAAAGCAGGCCGACCGTGTGTGGAACTGGGCGGTGAACGCGCGGCAGTGCGGTTCCGCCATCAAGCCCCTGTCCACCTACGCCCCGGCGCTGGATGACGGCACCATAAACGGCGCCAGCGTCATCGACGACTACCCCATGCTGCTCAACGGCGACGTGTGGCCGCGAAACGACAACTGGCGCTATCAGGGTCTTATGCCCCTGCACCTTGCGCTCCGACAGTCCCTGAACACCTGCGCCGTGCGGACAAATCTGGCCTACGGCGTGGATCGCTCCTACGAGTTCCTGGTGAACAAGCTGGGCTTCGAGAACCTGACCTACACCGACTCCCAGCAGGTGGGCAACATGGCACTGGGCGGCTTTGAGAAGGGCGTTACCACCGAGGAGATGGCCGCGGGCTTCGCGACCTTCGTCAACGAGGGCGTGTACACCAAGCCCCGCACCTTCGTCCGCGTGGAGGATGCCAACGGCAACGTGATCCTGGAGAACGAGGCAAAGTCCACCGTGGCCATGAAGAACACCACTGCGGCGCTGATGAACAGCCTCCTGCAGGAGGCATCCCTGCAGGGCACCGGCTATCAGGCGCAGTTCCCCGGTATGCACATCGCCGGTAAGACCGGTTCTACCAACAGCAACAAGGACCGTTACTTCGCGGGCTATACGCCCTATTACAGCTGCGCCGTCTGGGCGGGCTATGAGCACAACCAGCGGATCGTGGCCAGCGGCAACCCCTGCGCCGTGATCTTCCAGAAGGTCATGAAGGCCATTCATGAGGATCTGCCCGACAAGGACTTCTTCTCCTGCGCCGGGCTGACCAGTGTGGCCGTCTGCGCCGACAGCGGTATGCTGGCGTCGGAGAACTGCGCGCTGGATGTCCGCGGCAGCCGCGTCTATACGGCGCTGGTGGCGGCGGATAACGCGCCTACCTCTGTGTGCACCATGCACACCGCGCCCAGCTACACCGTCAACATGGCGGACAGCGACGGCAACGTGACCACCGTCACCGGCTCGGTGCTGAACTACCAGCGCGAGCTGATCGAGGGGCACGACGAGATCGTGGTGGAGGATGCCTTCATGATGCTGGGCGGCTGGAACGGCTTCTTCGGTGACGAGGAGGACGAGGACTTCAACATGCCCAACGGCGACCACGACGACACGATGGACGACTCCGTACCCGATATGAGCGGATTCTTAGGATAGAATACACTGACCCTCCGGCAGCCGCCGGAGGGTCAGTGCAGGTTGAAAGGAACTTAGAAAAAAACTTGAAATTTTTTGAAAAAAGGGGTTGACAATTTGACCTCTACATACTATAATCTCACTTGTTCGACGCGCGAGTGGTGGAATTGGCAGACTCGCTAGATTCAGGTTCTAGTGTCCACTACGGACGTGCGGGTTCAAGTCCCGCCTCGCGCACCAAGCAGAAAATCCTTGAAAGCCTTGTGCTTTCAAGGATTTTTCTTTTCCTCGAAAGTGCTGACCCTTATCTTGACCCTTTATGTTTTTGTCACGCTGTGGATGTATTGATCCATTCTGTTTGCGCTTTCACGTTTCATGCTGTTTGTGGCGTGAGCGTACACATCAAGGGTAAACGCCGCGGTCTGATGTCCGAGATTTTCCTGCACAGTCTTGATGTCATCGCCGGACCTCAAGCTGTTTACGGCGTAAGTATGACGGAGATCATGAAATCTTGTCGCATTAAGGTGCAGACGGCGCACGATCTTCTTGAATGCAAGGTACACAGTCTGGTTGCAGAGGTATCGTCCGGTCTCGGTGGTAAACACAAGGTTATCTGGATTGTCCCAGCCGTCTTTCAGCCGTGCCGCCCAACGCTGCTGCCGAAGCTGTTGCTTTTTCAGGGCGGCCATCACACCATCCGCCGCTTCAATAACACGAGACCGGTCATTTTTCAGACTGCTGAAGCAATATTCGCGTGTTCCTTTTTTCTTGCCGTGCTGCTTGTTAATGAGCAAGGTCTGCTTCTCAAAGTTCACACAATCCCATGTTAATCCGAGTACTTCTCCCTGCCGCAGGCCGGTAAATACCGTAACAAAGTAAACCAACTCGTAGGGATTTCCGCGAATTTCTTTCAGAAATGCACACAGCTCCTCGTCCTCCAACGGCTTTATCTGCTTCTTCTCGATGCGCGGCAGCGTAACGGCTGCCAGCGGATCACTGCGGATATAGCCCATTTTTTGCGCCTGCTCCAAAGCACGATGCAGCACACCGTGAACATTCTTGATCGTCTTGGGCGAAAGTTCTTTTTCCGTTTGCAGCTCGTTATACATCTGCTGGATCATAGCGCCTGTCACCTTGGAGAGAGGGACATTTCCAATGTAGGGGATGATGTTCAGCCTTACATGGTCTTGGTAGCTTTTGCGTGTAGAGGACTTTACATTGCCGATGTACTCCGTCACCCATGTGTTCAGCCAGTCAGCGGTTTTGAGCCGAGGAATGTCCATATACGTCCCGTCATCGATCTCCGCCGTGATGGCGGTGAGCTTTTGGCGGACTTCTTTCTGCGTCTTGCCGTAAACCGATTTTGGTATCTGCTTTCCCGTCTTGGGATCAATGCCGAGGGTGTAGCGTGCCTCCCAGCGTCCGTCTGAACGCTTACGGATGGTGCCGCCGCCCTTGGCGTTTTTTGTTGCCTTGGTCGTCAAAATAACCTCCTGTTCCTCTGAAATATAAAACGGTCAGTCAGTCCGTTGTTTTATCGCTGCTTGTCGCTGTCCAACCACGCCACAAAGTCCTCCAAGGACAGCTTGCCGTCGGTACACAGATCGCGCTTCTTGCGCGCCTCCTTCGACCATGCGGTGAACTCCGCCTTGGTCATCGTCCCATACCGTACACGGGCGTTGTGGGCCTTGTAGGAGCGTGTAAACTCCTTGGTGGCCGGGTTCTTCATCTGACGGCTCTGATACTGCACCACCGCGCCCATCTGCCGGCAGGTCTTTTCCGAGCCATCCATCCGCCGTGTGCAGTACTCCTGCGTGATGTTGCCGGTCACCACGAAGTATCTGCCGCAGTTCTTGCACTTGTGGATCACCAGCGGCAGACGCAGGCAGTAGGCTTTCAAGTAGTTGTAGAGGTCGCGCAGCGTATGGGGATACAGCACCTCCCGCAGCGCGGTCGTCATCTGCCGCTGCCGCAGCATTTCTACGCTGTAGTTATAGGCGCTGTCATAGGCAGGATGGTCAAGAATAATCTCCTCCGTGGCCAACTCACCATAGCGCATATCCTCAAAGCAGAGCGCCGCGTCGTAGTGTGCCTCCCGATACCGTTCCGCTGTGGAATAGTCCGACTTATAGCGGTCATCCAGGCACACCTCCACCAATGCCTTGGCATCGCGGACGATTCTCTCAAAGTCCGTGTCAAATCGCAGCAGTTCCGCCGTATCGGCGGAGGGCTCCGCTTCCAGATCGCTCAACTCCTTGACCAGCATCCCAAAGAAGGGATGCACCTCGCAAAGCGGCATCGCCAGCTCCAAGAGCCTTTTCCATGCGGCTTCGTCCTTGTCAGCACTCACCAGCTTTTGAATCTCGGAAAGAACGCAATAGGCGTCATAGAAATCCGTATCGTACAGGTCGATCAGGCACTGCCCTACATCCTGCGTTTTTTCCAGAATCGTCCTGCGCTGCCCCAGCGTCTTACTGTACAGCGTAAAGCACTCCTTGCGCTCCGGCGTGATGTAATACCGGAACTCCATATGTTCGGGAAAGATCATGGCCGCCCTCCTGTTAGATACATCATAATAAGTCCGCAAAATAATCTATTGACTTTTGCGTACCAGCATTATACAATCATAGCGTAATAGTTACATTGTGTATTATAGTCCGTATAGTCCATGATGTCAACTGAATTTTTAAGGAGGTTTTGTATGAACAACAACTACGACAATCTGCCGGCGGTATTGAACGCCAATCAGCTGGCGGCGGCGCTGGGCATCTCCCGCGCAGGGGCTTACCAGCTGCTCAACACCGGCACGTTCCCTACGCTGCGGATCGGCAAGCGGCTGCTGGTGCCGAAGGATAAGCTCGTTGAGTGGATCGAGCAGAACACCGGAGGCAGCCATGTGGGGGGATAAAGAAACGACTGCCCCGATTCCATCTGTTGCACCAGATGGGGAGCAGCCGTTCGCGCTTACACGCAATGACAGTATACCATTTACAGAGGAAAAGAACAAGTCGTCTGACGGGATGACCGTGATCCCCATGCCGAAGCTGATGGAGATACGGTTTCCTGTCAAACCGGCTGTGATCGAAGGGCTGCTGCCGGTGGGGACATACCTCCTCGCCGGTGCGCCCAAGGTCGGCAAGTCCTTCTTCGTTTTGCAGATGGCTTATCGGGTCAGCACAGGCGGTACATTTCTCGACTGTCCCGTCTACCCAGGCACAGTGCTCTACTTAGCCTTGGAGGACACCCTCGATCGCTTGCAGAAACGGCTCGTCCAGATGACAGAGCAGGACAGTCCCGACCTCATACTTTCCGTGTTAGCCGACACCTTGGATGAGAACCTGCTGGCGCAGTTGGAAGGCTTCCTGATGGACTATCCCGATACCGTTCTGGTCATCATCGATACCCTCCAGCGTGTCCGTGGGCGGACGCCTGACAGCTGCAGCTACGCTGCCGACTATGACACGTTGGCAAAGCTGAAAACCTTTGCAGACGCCCACGGCATTACGCTGGTGCTGGTACACCACACCCGCAAAGAGAGCGCGGAGGATGTATTCCATACCATCTCCGGCACCAACGGTCTGATGGGCGCGGCGGATGGCGCGCTGATCCTCCACAAGGACAGGCGCACCGGTGCGGATGCGGTATTAGACGTAACAGGCCGCGATCAGCCGGATATGCGGCTGCATCTGTGCTTTGATCCTGCCTGCCTGTGCTGGGAGTTGGTGGAAAGGGAAACCGCACCATATCAGGAGCCGCCCGATCCGCTGCTGGAGGCCATCAGCCGATTGGTCACAGAGGAGTGCCCCGAATGCCACGGAGCTGGCACAGCAGCTGCAAAGCGGGGGCTTTACGCCTAACTGGATCGTGCGGAGGCTGAATGCCAAGCATGATATTCTGCTTCAAAAGTACGGTATCCGCTACAGGACCCGCTGCAGCAAGGAGGGGAAGACCCTCCTGCTGCGGTGGGTCGGTGTACGGTAGTGTACGGTATGTACGGTAAATAGAGGGGCAGACCCTACCCCGAAAATACCGTACATTACCGGACATACCGTACACCGCAGAGGGAGTCCAGAGGGAACGGCTGGCACACGACTTTGGGACAAAGTCTGGTGTGTTATACCCGTCACGGCGGGGGACGGGAGGAAACGGGCGAGGACGGAAGTCCTCACCCGTTTCTGACCGGGCCGAAAAAGAAGAGCGACAGATGCCGTTAAAGCCGTTTTGGGAGGAGAATTCATGGCCGCAGCAGATAAGAAAATCACATATACTGCCGCGGAAGTTGCGGAACTCATCCGTCCTCTGACCCAGTCTGTAGAAGCGTTGCAGAAGGAAAACGCGGAGCTGAAGCGGAAACTGGAGCACATGAATGAGATCCTTGCCAATGCGCAGAGAGCCCGCTTCGGTCAGTCCAGCGAGAAGAAGACCTATGTTCTGAGCGAAGACCAAATGAGCCTGTTCAATGAGGCGGAGATCTGTCAGGACAACAAGGCGGAGGAGCCTACCCTATTTCTTCTTTGATACGACTAAAACGCCAGCCCTCGCATAACGAGAACTGGCGTTCTTTGACAGGCTGAAGCGGAGAAGTTTTCACTTCTCCGCTTCATCTTTATACATCTCGGCCACTTTTTCGATGAATGCCCGCATTTTATCTACAACCTCCGGCGGATAGGTAATGCGAATGCTGCGGCCCAGACCAGCTACCCAGCCAAAGAACTGTTCACTGACTTCTACAGAAGCCGTAAAGGGAAAATGGCTTTTATCGTCAGGTACAAGCGTGGTGTCTTTTCCAAACCGGTCAAGAATCACATCAGCCATACGGTTCTGGCAGCGAAATTGGACGCGGTATTCCGGCCCGCCAAACATATTGAACATTTTCAGCGGGCGGGCCAGCAGATACTTTTCGTTGTACTCCTGTTTTCCCTGACGCGGCTGGCGTACTTCTTGGATATTCTCCATTCGATCTACACGGTAATGAAAAAATTTCCCCTTTTCCGTATAGGCGTAAAGGTAGTAATATCCGTTGCTCCAAAGCATAGCAAATGGACTGACGATGACCGGTTTTCCCTTGTTGCTGTAGTCCTTCTTCTTGTCCCAAGTGTAGTGGCAGAAGCGGAAAGATACCATCCAATCATTGGCAATGCAGTCATAGATTTTGCTGCTTTCCTTGACAACACTTTCGTTCATGTTTCTAATGCAACCGGCAACAAATGCCGGACGGTTGAGTTTTGCGCGTGTTGTACGGTCTGCCTTTTTCAAAACTCTTGCGGTTAGGAAATCTGCCTGCTTCTGCGTGATGAACTTGGAGGACTGGATGCTATCCACGATCAGCCGCAGTTCATTGGAAGTATAGTCTGTGTGCTCCAACCAATATCCCCGCGTCTTTGCATCGTAGTGGATGGCAATATTCTCTCTGGCGTCCAGTGCGTGTAAATCCCGATAAACCGTGCGTATCTCCACTTCATCATCCACGGCGGCATAGTAATCCAGAATGGCGTCTATCTTGGCTGTACGGCCCTTACAAGTGTTTTCTGACAGGTATTCATAGAGCAGGTTTTGACGGGATACAGACATTCCGGCGGCCCCCTATCACTTGTTTTTGATTTTTAATACTGCAATAAAGGAAACAGGATTATTTTTGCTCTTTCTCTACAAAATCTTCAATCTGCCGAACTAATTCGCTGGGCCGCATTTTTAAGGCCGCAGCTATTTTGCAGATGGTTGTAAAATTAGCCTGCTTGGTTCCGTTTTCAATCATAGTCAAATGTGTCCGCGCAATACCGGCCAGTCCGCTTAAAACTTCTTGTGATAGTCCCTTTGATTTACGGATGCTTTTGATGGTATTAGCTGAAGCTTTTTATAGATCATCGGCAGACCGTGGTTGGTAGGGGCCAGCAGTTTCTGCTTGATCTTCTGATATGTCTCTTCCGACAGCGATGGCCCGTTATTTTCAATGTCGATATTCAGATAAGCGCCGGTTTCGTAAATACGAAGTGCCAAGCGCCGGATATCTGTATCAGAAAAGCCGTGCGTAAATGCATTTTCTGCCAGCGGCATCAAAATATTGAAAGGTATCTGCCATTTTTCAAGTGTCGTGTTGATATCGTATTCCAGCAGCAGCCGGTCTCCATAGCGGACCTTTTGCAGTTCCAGATAGGCATACAGAGAACTGGCCTCCACATCCAGCGGAACAATGTTGCCCACATTTTGCAGCGTATAGCGAAACAGGCGGGACAGATCAATGATGGATTGATACAACGGAAACAGTCCGCCCTCCAAAGCCATGGAGGCCATTTGATTCAGTGTATTAAAGAGAAAGTGGTTGTTGATCTTCAGGTCTGTCATCTGGGTCTGCGCGTTTTCAGTGTCTCCGCCAGCTCCGCCTGGTGGCGCTGCTCATCGGCGATAATGGACTGCTACAGCCACTGCTCCTTCCGCATTTTATAGAACTCGCAGTGCAGTGACAGCATTCTGACAACCCGCCGCAAAATCACCTTAATGCCCCGCAGAGCGGAGGGAGGTTCCTGGAATATCTCCATGCCGCCGCTGTAATTGCCGGGCCTTACCCAGATAAACCAACCCATCACGGTCCCTAAAAAGGCGCCGTTCATCATGACCGGCAGGGAAAATAACGTCAGGTTGTGGGGACACTAATGCTCGCGCTCATCATAATACGAACCTTGCCACGACATACACCGTGCGCAGTTCTGCTCCAGCGCCTCACCACAGGAAGCATAGCGGTATTCAGGAAAACGGCCCGCCTTCAACAGCACATTTCCATCCGCATCGAAAATGACATAGGGATTGTACATGGTATCCGCCAGCTGTGCCCGGAGTAAATCCGCTGCGGCGCACATATATTCAACCGCCTCCACCTTGCTAACCGTCAGTTCTTCGGTCACAGGCTCCAAAAAATCATCAATATTCCGCAGGTCCGGAGATATAATCAGCAGTCCCCGGAAGTCAATGCTGTCTGGGTTGAACATCTCGTGGGTAACGCCGGCCTTCCAGTGATACACTTCTCCCGCTCTTGTGTCGATCCGCTCACCGTCAACGATACTGTAACCGTTCCCCTGTATGACATACAGTACCTGCTCTGTGAAATGCAAATGGGGCAATATTTTGGTATGTGGAAACATCGTAATGATTTCCGTTTGCAATATATGGTTTTGTCCCGCTCCAGCAGTCAGTACATCCACGTAGCCGTAGTCCTCATTCCTTCTATTCATATCTGACACCACCTTATTTTTTAACATAGCCTAAAAGCAAGGAAAAGGCAAGTACCAATTCGGGCATCTTCGGCAGCAGTACAATTTTCAGCAACAATCTCACAATTCTCCGAAAATTCTCCCCAGGTTTCCTTTGCGCTTCATTTGATATGACCAGTGTTTTAGTCTCCTGCCGAAAGTCCTTTAGGGCAACACCGCATGAAAAGATGAGCCATCAACGGTTGAATATGATATAGTATACATATGGATAAACAGATGACGATTTCCGCATTCAGCGATGAGTTAGCGCAGGTGCGGACAAAGAAGAAAGAGTTTCTGACTCAGATTGAGCGGATCGTCCCGTGGAAAGAATGGCTTGCCCTGATTCAGCCGTGCTATTACAAAGGAGAGCGCGGCAATAAACCCTATCCGCTGGAGACTATGCTGCGGCTTTATCTGCTGCAAAACCTGTATGACTTGAGTGATGAGGCAACCGTTGCAGAAACAATCGACAGCCGCGCGCTCTCGGATTTCTGCGGAGTAGATTCCAGCAATCAGGTGCTGGACGGAGATACCCTTGGCCGTTTTCGCAATCTACTGCTCAAGAACGGATTACAGGAGAAGCTGTTCGCGCAGGTAGTTGCGATGCTCATGGAGCGCGGGCTGATTTTGAAAAAGGGAACGATTGTGGATTCCACCATCATTTCCGCTCCTTCTTCCACTAAGAATAAGGAAAAGAAGCGGGATCCGGATGCCCATCAGGTGAAAAAGGGCAATACTTGGCACTTCGGTTATAAGGCACATATCGGCGTGGATAAGGACAGTGGACTGGTTCATACCGTGGAGGCAACATCAGCCAACGTCCATGATGTCATAGAAACATCAAAACTGCTGACCGGAGAAGAAAAGGTCGTTTACGGTGACAGCGGTTATCTCGGTGCGGGAAAACGTGATGATGCGATCATC
>OLSD01000738.1_pt1 | contig 30427 bp, 26 predicted proteins | sample 1672211 | NCBI WGS metagenome assembly OLSD01 (sample SAMEA3136659, study PRJEB25190) | human gut metagenome | reverse complement strand
AGCTGATGTTTGAACACCGTTTATTCGTTTTTAGAGATACTAGAAGAGACTGAGATAGAACTCTCACTTAAAAAATATTCCGAACCTGTTCTACCAATACACCGATTCAAAAAACAGATGGATATAAAATAAGGTGTTTCCTAAAAAATATACGTAAAAACGTTAAATTTTAGGGAACACCTATGCTATTTTTCCCTAAATTTAATTGATTATCCAAGTAAGATACTGCTATCTAATTATTTATGTACGTTGCTCTTTTCATCAATGGATTATTTTCTGTTTTACTATCTATGATTGCTGGCATTTCACCATCCGATTATCCTCTTGAAGTTCGATTCGTTTTATTGCTATTTTGCATTTGATCTTTTTTATCACCTCGGTTGTTGAGCTTTTCTGCCCGCTGTTTAGCATTCTCTTTCAGTTGGTGTATCTCTTGCTTTCTCACTGGAAGCTCTTCTTTAAATTTTTCATGTTTTCCTATTCAACCTTGTACATTTCTTTCTAAGTCCTCAACCTTTTGCTCCATGACGTTTAATTTCCCACTAATTTTTTCAAGTTGTTCTCTTCTGTGTTTACTAACATCTCGTAGTCCCTTTGTCTTCACTTCAACAACGTCGTACTCTGCTGACAGTTCACTAAGTTTCGCTTTAGGAACGTTAATTTCACTTTTCACCTGATCACAGACAGCTATATTCTTATCTAAATTCCCAGTGACCATTTTTTCTAAGTTACCCTTCTGATTAATATCTTTAATCAGTTGATTATTCGTATTTTTAATATCCTCAGTAACTGTTTTTACATCCTGTGTTAATTTAGTTTTTTCTCCTGTAAATACGTTAAACAACTTCCGTACAAAAGAATTGTTGAAATAAGTGACGGCTTGGTTCTTAGTAACGAGATCCGTATCGAGTTTTTTTAATCTCGTATTTGCCTTTCCCAATATATGTATCTACCTCACCTATTTCAGCTATTTGTTGATCGCCTTTTTGAACAGGCGATAGCTTTTGCTCTATTTGGCTAATCTTATCTTTAAATTGGGATTCAAAATTATTTACCTTTTTCTCTAAATCATCAATTAGAGGACTATCGAGTTGTTCTGATGCTGCAGCCATTCTCTCCAGAGTTTTTTGCTATGCTGATTTTATATTGTTTACTTTTTTTATGTCTTTAGAAACTTTTTCTTTAATTCTTTTATTGTTCTCTAATGCATTATTGTATTGTTTTTGTGAACCTTCAAAAGCTTTTTAATACGGTATAGTTTTCTCATCTGTAAACTTGTTTTGCCTCTTCAAAATTTCCCTTTAGAGTTTCTAACTCCTGATCGCTGTACCGTGCGGTTGATGGTACTTGAGTAACTTTTTTATCGTGACTTTCCATATTTCATTCCACTCCTCTGTTTTTCGTACTAACATATGTAATACAAGCGTATTATGAGTTTATTCAAGTTATTTACTAATAATTTTTTTGTTTGAGAATTTTTGACGATGCCTTGCTAAGTTACTATGCCCTTGAATGTTTTTTACTATTACGCTTCTGACCATTTTGCGTGTTTAGTGAGTCCGATTGATCCAAGTATATAGTAGCTGTCTTTTGTTGTGCTTGATTAATCTTTTTACGGATTTTTTGAGGTTTCTTCGAGTTGTCGTTAATTAGTTTTCGGGCTTCAAGTTGTAGAGGTTCTATTCCATCCTTTAGCGTTGTCACCTTACTAATGATTTCAGCATATACTTTCATTGCATAAGGTTTAACTGCTTTTACTTTTTCCCTTTCTACTTTATCTAACTCTTTTTTGAACATTTTTATTTCTTTTTCTAAGCCTTTTTTTACTTGTTTTGCAATTTCATCTGTAGATTCTATTGTCTTAAAACGTTCCTTAAGATCTTTCGGAAAGCGTGCCTTAAGTTCTTCTGGAAAACGTTCCCCAAGTTTTTCCTGAAAGCGTTCCTCAAGTTTTGCCTCAAAGCGTTTCTCAAATTCTGCTTCCCAATCCTTAGTTTTCAAGGTTGTTTGCTGTATGGGGTTCCTTGGTTGCTCTTTTTTTCCAGTAAAAAAATTAAGCAAGCGTTTAAAGAATGACGGTTTCTCACCAACTTTACTACTTAAGCTATCTACTAGATTGTTATTTACGGGTTCTAAGGAAGATGTCTTCAATTTACTAAGCTGATTCTTTCTTTCTTTTTTTATTTCTTTTTTTATTCCTTCTTTTATTTCTTTTATTTCTTCGATTTCTTCTTCTACTTCTTCTTCGATTTCTTCTTTTATGTCTTCTTCTGTTTCTTTTTTTATTTCTTTTAGTTCCTTAATAACATCCCTATTTGGAAACAAGTCTTTTATAATATTTTTTACTCTAGTCTCTGATTCCTTGATTTGTTGATCTATTTCCTCCTTTTGCTTCCGTGCGTTAGGACCGAACTCCTCGACTTCTGGATCTCGCTTACTATCGTCAATTTCACTTTTTGGTTTTATTTCCTGTTTTATTTCCTGTTTCTTTGGTTTGGAAGGCATCACTTTATATTCTTTTAAAAATTCATCCACCATTTCAGCGTGTTTATTTTCTGCGGCTACATGTTCAGCCTTTGCAACAACAGTCTTATCTGAAAAAGGTTGATATGTTTCCATATAATCCAATACCTGCCATGCACCATTAACTTTATTTTGTTGTCGGTCAATTTCTTTTATAGCTTTATCCATCGCTTTTTTCTTTTCAGCTTCTGCGGCTACTTCTGCAGCTGATTGCTGAGTTATTCCTTCCTGAAAAACTGGCCTTCCCATTCTTATTTCACTCCTTCGTATATTGATAAATTAAGCGTAACATGACAATAAAAACTTTATTTTTTAATAATTTCTTTGTTTGGAAATTTTTAAAATAGTTTCATTCTTCTAGAATAAAAAGACACTTCATCGCACCATTAAAAATTCTGAGAGATCAAACTAACGTTTTTTGAAACAAGTAGCATTTAGGATCCTCTATCTGTACTTACTCGTCAGCATTTACCAATCGTTGACTTCACCTCCGAAAGCAAACAAAAAAATCAAGAAGATCAAAAGCAATTTTTGCTTTTCCATTCTTGATTTTAATGCCAATCCTATATTTTTCTTATTTACAGATTCAAAAGATGCTCCTTCAATAACAGACCACTTTTTTCTTCAGTAATCTCTTGTATCACTTGATACGTATATCATATCTTAGTAAAACATCAAGCAAGATACCGCCACATATTAGAGAGTACAAAATTTTATTCTCTATAATGTATGTACTTCTCTGCCAATTGATTGATTCGTTTGGTTATGTACTTGTTGAGATTGCTGGTTGCGATTTTTGTTATTTTTTAACAACTCCTTATTCCAAGCATTCGTTACCAATATTCTATACTTTTGATAATCAACAGATTTTTTCGGTGACTGATCCACTTTTTCTGAAGGTTCCTTATCTTTAAGTTCCAGCATCACCCAAAAACCCAATTGTTCTTTTATCTTTGGTTGTTGCTCCTTAATAAATTTTAAACTTTTCTTTATTTGAGCAGCTAGTTCATCATTAATCTTTGGTTGTTCTTCTCCTGTTGGATACTTATTTTTCAGCTGTTTCAACTGGCTTTTTAAATCTGCCAATCCATTGTTAACATGATCAACTTCCTTTCTTGCCTTGATAAAAATTCTCTCAGCCTGCTCATTCTTTTCTGTTTCAATCATTTTTCGCTCAATGAGTTCCTTTATTTTATTCTCAAAAGTTGTCGATAACCCGCTTTTTTTGGCAGTGTACTTTTCTCTAGCTTTTATATGTTTTTTAGTAAATCGACTAAGAAATCGTTTTACTCTCGGCTGATCGCTATTAGTCATTTTTTTCGTTGATTTTTCCCAATCCTTATGTATCTTCGCAATTTCTTGGATAATTTTTTTCACAGAATGACTTGCCTTATCACGCTCTTGTATCGTTAAGTCATATAATTGTTTAAAGTCACTGGAAAAGATATTTTGAACTTTCATATCTAATTCGGTGCTTTTATGGACTAAATATTGATACAAACCAGGTGCATTTAATTCTTCAATACGTACATTTTTATTTCCCAATTCAGCCGAAAGTTGATTGGTAAAAATATTTTCTCTTTCATTCAAATGTTTGCTTTTAGCATTTTGTTCCCTTCTTTCATTTGTTTGATTTACTGTTTCGATTACTGTTTGATCTATCGCTTTGCTTATCAGACGAATAAATCCTTGTTGATCTTTACTTTGTTCTTGCTTACGGTATTCGTCTATTTTTTGCAGATTTTGTGTTATACCTCCCACGGTACCTTTAACTTCTTCTAAATTCTTCTGTAAATTTTCTATTTTTTTCGTTAAAGCTTCCCTATTTACCTTTTTTGGTATATTTTCCTTTACTATTTCATAATTCTGATTTAAATCATTCAAAGTGGATCCTATATTTGCACACTTTTCTTTCCACCCCTCAAATATTTCATTACTAGAGAAAACTTCATTAAGGATATTCTCATTTCTTGTGTAAACTGTTTGTGCTTCTTCTATTTTAGAAATCATAGTATTAATTGTAGCTTTTTTTGTATCTAACTCTGTTCGCAATTCAGCCTGTTCCTTAGTAAAAAAATTAATGATTTTTCTAAAGAACGACTGATCAATCGCTTTAATTTTCGAGTCTATTTTTTTAGCATCTGATTGTAGAGATAACTTTTCAAAATAGCTATCCAAAAAATTTTCTTTGGCTTCATCACGTTCTCTTATACTATTTAAGATATTTTTAATTTCTTCGTCTAGTTTAGATAACTTTGTATGTACTTCTTCCTTTTTACTTTCTAACGGGCTTAATTTGTCGATAACTTCAGTTTCTACTGTCTCATAAAGAGAAGAATCTTTTTGTTTAAAAAATTCTCGTTCTTCATCTACTGATAATCTACCTTCTTGGACTATTGATTGAGTTTCTTGCTTACTTTCTGGTATCCTCGCTTCTGCATGATTAGGAGAATGTTTTATTTTTGCACGTTCTCTTTTATCTTGAATTTCTCTATTTGTTTCTTTCATAATATGTAAATCCCACTTTGCTTTTAAGTAGTCATTCTCTGCTTTTCTTGCTTTATCATTATGAGGATGGATGGAATAAGCATCATAAGTTGAGAAGAGCTGTGCTACCAATTTTTTTTGCGCCTTCAATTCTTCACGACTATATTCCATATCTGTTGCTTTAATTGGGCGTCTTAGCATCGTTGCTAACTTTTCCTCTTCTTTTTCATGAATACGAGTTGCGTTTTTATAATTTTCTCCGTGAGGATAGGTAGCGTGACTATCCATTGTTTTATAGGCGTTCTCTACTATTTTTTTTTGCTTATCAATCAATGCTTTTGTAAATCCTCTACCTTCTGCTATTTCTGTCATTAGATCCCCTTCTCTTATTTGATTAATAATCTGAATGTAACACAAATGTAGAGTTTTTTTAGCCAAAAATTTCTAAATAACAGATTTTTTGTTCTATGCTAATGATATTTATGCCTAGCGACTTTCTTTATTGATGAGAATCGCTGAACCAATAACTGTTTTTTGTCTTTATCTCCTCATCATTAACTACAAATATTATTTTTTCCTTCATAAAAAATATCACTCGTTTGTTTTTTGGAACAATCTTCGATGTTGAATATTTAGAATATTATTTAGCAAGTAAAAAGGATGTGATTTTTCGCCTCATCAAGCAAAAAATCACATCCATATCATGTTAGAACATCTTTTTCATTCACTTTTCCAACGATCCTTTTCAAAAATTATCTTTTAGAACAAGGATAGCCGCTGAATCAGCATGAGTTTCGTTCACTATTACTTCGCCAAACGGTAGATAGCATCTGCATAAATGGCAGTTGCTCTGAAAAGGTCATCCAGACTCATAAATTCGTTGGCTTGGTGCATTGTATCTGTATAGCCTGGGAACATTGCGCCGTAAGCTACACCACGTTTCAATAGTCGGCCATAGGTTCCGCCACCAATGATTTGTTCATAGCCTTTTTCGCCTGTATGGTCTTCATAAACTTGCAATAAAGTTGCTACCAATGGATCTTCCATTGGTACATAGTGAGGTTCCATGACGCGTGCGCCACGAGTAACTGTTGCTCCTTCTGCTTTCATCGTTGTTGCAATGTCATTTTCTAAGTCGTCAACGGTAACCCCTTTTGGAAAACGGAAGTTCATGTTGATATAGTTATCTTCTTCTGACCCATTTTCTTTAAAGGCAAACAATCCAGCGTTCATGGTCAATTTACCCATTTTTTCGTCTTCATGGGCAACCCCTAATTTTTCTCCATAAAAATCTTCATGGACATAGGCTGCTGCTACATGGATGAATTGTTTAGCAGAACCGATAAATTCATAATCGTCTAAGAATAATGCTAAGAATGAACCGGCATTGATCCCTGATTGAGGACTTGCACCATGTGCGCCCTTTCCGATCAATTCGATTTTCACATAGGTATTATCCGCTTCGATCGAACCACTTACTGGGTTTGCTTCAACAAAACGATAAAAAGCTTCTTCCATTTGGATCGCAGCTTCTACATTTGGTACTTCAAGAGTCGCTGTTGCTGTTCCAGGCACCATGTTTTCACGTAAACCTGAAGTAAATGTCTTCAAGACATAATCTCCTGCGTTATCTCCTTGGAAACGTAGTGCGAAAGAAACATTTCCTTTTTCACCATTGATGATTGGAAATTCTGCATCTGGAGAAAATCCAAAGTCAGGTTCTTCTTCATGTTCAAAGTAGTAAGCCATGTCTGCCCAACCACTTTCTTCATCGCTACCAACTACAAAACGAACTTTTTTGGATAATTCCAAGTCAAGATCTTTGATGATCTTCATGGCATAGTAAGCAGCCATGCTCGGTCCTTTATCATCACTAGAACCACGAGCAAAGATTTTCCCATCTTTGATTACTGGTTCATAAGGATCTGTATCCCAACCATCCCCTGCTGGTACTACGTCCATATGACCAAAAATCCCTAAAGTTTCATCGCCTTCACCAAGATCAATATGTCCTGCATAGTTGTCAACATTTTTTACGACAAACCCATCACGTTCGCCATAAGCCAACATATGTTTTAGCGCATCTCGAGGTCCAGGTCCAAAAGGTGCATCAGGAGTTACTTTTGAATCATCCCGTTCACTGTTCACACGTAAAAGATTTTTTAAATCTTCAAGTAGTTCTTCTTTACGTGCTTCTACTTCTTTTTGCCAATCGATTGTCATAAAATCAATCCTCCACTCATTAAGTCTACCTGTCCATCATACCATAAATCCTGCCAAAAAAACGTGCAAAAAAATTTGTGGTTCCTTAGCCAAACGGTATTTTATTTAAAAATACTCAGTTATAATACAATAAAGGAGGCGGAGAAATTGTTAATAGATAGCGATTTATTACAAAAAGTAATTCAACCACGCCCAGAAAATTCACATAAAGGAACATTCGGTCGTACTGTCTTGATTGGCGGTAACCTTCAATTTGGTGGTGCGATCATCATGAGTGCACTAGCGGCTGTACACAGTGGCGCAGGATTAACGACTGTTGCTACAGACCAGCGGAATCAAGCACCGCTTCACACCCATTTACCTGAAGCAATGTGCATCGACTGGCAAGAAAAAGAACAACTGTTAGCAGTGATGGACACGGCAGACGTTCTATTGATTGGTCCAGGATTAGGGGACTCCTCATTGAGTTTAGAATTATTAGCATTCACTTTAGCACATCAAAAAAGCCATCAGTGGTTAGTGATGGACGGTTCAGCATTAACATTATTCGCTAAAGAAAATCTAACCCTCCATTTTCCCGAGCAAACCGTCATGACTCCTCATCAAATGGAATGGCAAAGAGTAAGCTCACTTAGGATCGAGGAACAAACACCTGAGAACAACCGCAAGCAGCAAGCCAAATTAGGTGCAACGATTGTTTTAAAAAGCCATCGAACCACGATCTACGGACAACAAGACTGTTATCAAAATACTACTGGCTCTGCCGCAATGGCTACTGGAGGTACTGGTGATACATTAGCTGGTATGATCACGGGATTCTTGGCACAATTTCCTAAAAACGACGAAACAATCGCAGCAGCTGTCTACCTGCATAGTTTTATTGGGGATCAATTGGCAAAAAAACAATATGTTGTTTTACCGACACAAATCAGTCAAGCAATCCCTCAATGGATGCACTATTTTAGTCAGAAAAAAGATGGAAACAAGGAGTTCTAATGATGGAAAAATTTACTGGATACACGCGTGAGCCGTTTTACTATGAAACCGATCAAATGGGGATCATCCACCACAGCAACTATATCCGTTGGATGGAAGAATCTCGTGTTGCTTTATTGGATCATTTAGGTTTCAGCTATACAAAAATTGAAAAACTAGGGGTGATCATCCCTGTTTTAGAAGTCACTTGCCAGTACAAAGAAATGATTCGTTATGGTGAAACTGTTCGTATTTTGCCTAAAATCGAACAATATAGTGGCACAAGATTAAATTTTAGTTATGAAATCTACGGTTTAGATGACGGAAAATTACGAACAACTGGCTCTAGCAAACATTGTTTTTTACTCGCTGACAATCAGAAGTTAACCAAACTTGAACGGGTAAATCCTGCATTAGATCGCTTATTCCACGAGTATGCACAGTTGGATAGCTGAAGAATAGTCTTTACCTCTTGTATTTTTTAGCATTTCCATTACGGATTTTCTTAAAAAAAATCAAAAAAGCTACCTTTTTTCTTGTGTTGGCTTGATTCATCCGTATAATAAAATAAAAAGCAGGTGATCATCATGTATGTTGTGAAAGTATTGCACGGTTACATTGATAAAACAGGCTGCCGCACAAGAGAAAAAAATCCAGATAACTTATTGATTTTCAAAGAAAAAAAAGCATCAGAAGCTTTTGCTAAATCGATCGGAGGGCGTGTCAAACAACTGCACGAAGTACGCCCTGATTGAAATAAAACCTCAATCATTAGTTAGTCAATATGGTTGAGGTTTTTGCTTGTCCAAAAAATTTCTTTAAAAAACGAGCTTACCAAAAAGAGTGATCCTTTTGGTAGGCTCGTTTTTCTTACTATTTTCTCTCTTCTATCTTGAGAGGGTTAGTTTGTCACCAGTTAATTGAATATTAACAGCATCTACTATTTTTCCTTCTTTTGACAAAACAGCAATATTTATACCCGTTTTATTTCTTGCAACATTTATATCGCCCACTTTTATCGCAGCAAACTGTTGGTCAGCATACGGTGTAAAACTTGAAGATACTGAGATCTCTTTCCCATTGATTTCTTGGCTAACAGAATTATAGTTCTTTGTCTGTGAAAATTCAGGATTTTTTCCTAACAGACGGATACCCGAAAAATTCCAAGAACTTTCTGAATCCCCATTTTTAAACTCAGGGAACAGCTTACGGATCTCTTCAGCTAACTGCTGGTTCATTTGTGCCTTGTCTCCTGCACCTGCCATCACAACCAAATGATCAGTTTGACTTAATGCTTCAAAATAGGTGTTAGCATTCCAAATACTCATCCATTTGGGATCTCCCTGTTGATAGATTGTTTCCCAAGCCTCTTTTGGTACTGAATGAATGGACTCTAAACCAAAATATTTTGCATTCGCTCGATTGACTTGTTTCGTTATATCCGTTTTTACGTGGGATAGTCCTCCCGAGTAAGCAGTATGACCAGTTTGATTATAAATCGTAAAGTTGGCAATCACCGGATTCAAATTCCCTTGTTTTTTTTGCTCTCTGACGTAATGGTATTGTTGATTGATCTCTCTATAAGAAAGTGCTATGTCATTGACTCCTAAAGCAAAAGTAAATAGAAATTGGGTAATCAATACGCCACTAATCACCCCATAAAACGCTCCCTGGGTAGATTTCAACACTTTATCTGGCCATTCAAACGCCATCGCCATAATGATAAATAAAACACCACCAAAAAATGATCTTCCCCAATCAAGTCCAGCTGGTGAAAGAGATAATACATAGATCGTGGCTATCCCTGCAAAGAGATAGATATAGGATAGTCTCAACCATTCTTTGTGTTTACTAAAGAAAATTCCCAACACGATCAGAACCGCCATCAACACAAAAAGAGCTAAACTATTTTCATATAGCGTTTTTGTGATTGAAAAAACGCCCGAATACAATTTCCGAGGTAAAGACCACTGGCTACGAGCAAAATAAGTAGCTCGAACAGCATTTCCAGGGGCTGTTACCATCATGAATAAGCCAAAAATTGCTCCTAACAATCCTGTGAACATCCATGGTCGTAAAGGCTTTTTCTTTTGATAATAAAAATAGAGGTGGCCAAGAACGATCAAGATCATCCCACCAGAAGTGTTTTCATTACACCAGCCAGCTAAGATTCCTAAAATGAGTAGCAATATGCTATTTACTATAGGATTAAAAGACAATTCTTGCTCTTTCTCATAATAGCGGTGGTAAAGAAATAGGAAACTGACAACGATGATACCTCCCCATAAATAGTTAGCAGCACCAGTTTCCCATAAAATTGTTTGACCGAAAGCTGGGACAAATAACCATAAAAATACATTAATTAAAAAATATTTGAAGGAATAAAACGTAGTATTATCTTTTGTGGTCATTTTATAAATCAATAATGTCAATAAAACATAGATCAGTGGATTAACCAAATTAAATACTGTTTTAGGCATCAACAAAAATAAACGTGCAATGATATGGACAACGGATCTTCCCGTCCAAGTCATATATTGTGTGTATTCATCATGTAAAATAGACGAAAAACTACTTGTTTTATACATATACTCAATATCATCCGCAATTAACGGTGTCAAAAAGTTTAAAACAACCATGATAACATAGGCAGAAATAAGAACTAAAATTTTTTTATTATTGCGGATAGTCTCTTTTATTTGTTTCACTTCGCTCCTACTTTCTTCTTAAATTTTGCTATAAAAAGGGTTCCTGTGATTCACAAAGAAAATTATAGCATTTTTTGATTCAACTTACATTCTTACTTTTGTATTCGACTGCCACATAGATCAAATAAGGAAACAACCATCAGTAATCATGAATGCGCGTCATGAACGAATATTCAAAGGACTAGTCCTATTCTCCGACCCTGAAAAAGGGAGATAAAATCAAAGCACCTGACCTGTTCGTTATTCGAAAAAAGACAGCATAAGCAAGATTATCGTAATAGCAAGAGGTCGTGAAAGAAGCGTTCAGCTCCGAGCGAATAAGAGAGGACTTTTTAAAAGAGCTCCTCATATTTTAGAAAATCATCGCTTATTGTTGAGGAGTTGCTTTTTAAACGCCGTTTATTCACTTTTAGAGACACCCGAAGAGACTGAGGGGAGTTTTGGACTCCGAGGAAAATAAGAAAATACTTTTCGAAATACTTTCTCATTTTTTGAAACATTAAGGTTTATTTCAATTTGCCTATGTATAAACACCTTCTAGAACAAGAAATCGTGAAAGAATCTTTTCTTCTTTCTGTTCAAATTATTCTAAGATTTCTCTTCACCCACATCATTTTTCATAGCGCACAAATTTTTAGAACATAAATAAATCCCTTATGCTAAAAGCACAAGGGATAAAAAATCTTTTACACTTCATTCGTGTAAGGGTCCCATCAAAATTAAATTGATGCACCGAAAAATAGTATTATTTGTATACGGTTAATTCTTATTTACAAATTAATTGTATTTTCTAAATTCTTTTTTGTCAAGCCACTTATAAACCTTCTTGGCTTCTTCTATTTAATTCTTTTAATCTAAAATTTTCTTCTTGTAAGAGTTTGATTTGCTCATTCAACTTCTCCACATCTTCTTTAGCTTTTTGTTTACTTTCTGCTATATCCTCTTCCATCTGTTTCAATAAAAAAGGAGTAAGATACTGAGATATTTTTAAAGATATTTCGTCTAACTTTGCTCCATCAGATATCAGTCCGTGTCTTTTCAATATTCTACTACGACTTATATATCTTAGTTGGTCTATTCTAATAGTAGAGTTATACAATAAATTACCTTGATTGTTAGTTTTTTGTTTTATTTGTACTAACAATGGATTATTTATATCTTGATAATATCTAGGAGATGAGGTTATAGGAGCGACTACTAATCCTTTAATTCCAGCTTGTAACACTACAGCATTATGGTCAAAAGTTAATTCTTCCCCGAATCCTCCAAAAAAATCAACAAAAACTATTTGTCCTCTTTGAAATTTTTGTCGCTGAATACCTTTTAAAACGGGTATTCCTTGATGATTAATATAATTTGAATATCCATAACACCATTTTATTCCATCTTTCATCTTCATATTTTCTACTTGCTTGGTCAATTTATAATGTCTGAAAGAGATATCGCTCATTAATTTTTTATCAGAACCTACTTTTAATTCTGCTTGGTATTGATTTGAAGCTACTTGTTTATAATACTGTCTATCCATAAACATATTCACAACCTTTTAATATCTTAATTAATATTTTGGGTTTCACATATGCAAGCCTGTTCTCTACATAGGCATACTCTTTTTCGAGAAATTTTCAAAAAATAACGGTATATTTTTTATTCAATCGCTTGTAAAATCCAGTCACTTAACTCCTGAATCTCCAATTTTTATCTTAGAATCTAATTATTTACACGATTTTCCGCCAGTCAATATTTCCATCTTATTTCTTTTATTCTTTACTTTGTATTGAAACTTTATAGATTGATTTCATAATTTACAATGTTTATTAACGATTCGTCAGTTGTATGTATTGGATTATTCTTGTTATACATCCATCCTTCACTTGAAAATTAGACCACACAGGAACGCTCTGCTTTATTTTTTCATCAATCCTCCCATTATTTAATAATTTTTTCGTATACTAAACATCTCTTTAGAAGCAATAAAACAAACAAACGTTCCTATAAATTTTATCATAAGAGCGCATTCATTTCTATGTTTAAATGTGAATAAATTATCAATCTACGGTTTAGTTAGAACTCTTTATTCTATGAGGTTGAGACAAAAGTGTTTAGCAACAAGAAATAAGAAGGAGATTCCGAGAATTGACAAGAAACACAAACACTAGCTTTTGCTGTTGATTGTTACTACTTGATGCTTCTCATATTTCCAGTAAATTTCGGACTTGTTTTTTGAAGATGCTACTTTTGTCTCACCGTGAACAAGAGGTCATGAAAAGAGCAACTTAACCTAGGTAATAAGGATGAAACTTACAGCTCCCTATCTTTTACGTTTCATCCTTATTGCCGAAGGTCAGCTCTTTGAACGCCATTTAGCAAGCGACTGTGAAAGAAACGACTAGCTCCTCTCTTATTGTTGAGGAGTTGTTTCTTGAACGCCGTTTATTCACTTTTAGAGCCACCAGAAGCGACTGAGGGGAGTTTTGGTTCAGTCTCCTGTCGTTAAAGATACTAAAGAAAAGATGACCTTCTATTTTTGAAAAAGTCTGGGTCAATTCTGTGACAAAAGAAAAACCCCGCTCGATAAAAGCGGGGTATACGTTGGTTTAACAACGTTTATTTGATTATTTAGCTAAAGCATCTTTAGCTTGGTCAGCTAATGCAGTAAATGCTGCTGCATCGTGGACAGCTAAGTCGGCTAACATTTTACGGTTGATGTCGATTTCAGCTAATTTCAAACCGTGCATCAATTTTGAGTAGCTCAAGCCATTCATACGTGCTGCTGCGTTGATACGAGCAATCCACAATTTACGGAAGTCGCGTTTCTTTTGACGACGATCGCGATATGCGTAGTTGTATGAATTCATTACTTGTTCTTTTGCTGTTTTAAATAAAGTGTGTTTTGAACCGTAGTAACCTTTTGCTAATTTTAGCATTCTTTTACGACGTTTACGAGTGACTGTTCCACCTTTAACACGTGCCATGTTTAATTCCTCCTAATAAAAATAAATCTTCAAATTTCGATCTTTTTGTTTTTTTTATTTCATTTTTGCTAGTTGTTGGCGAATACGTTTGAAGTCGCCACTAGAAACCATGCTTGCTTTACGCAATTGACGGCGTTGTTTTTTAGTTTTACCGTGGAAACGGTGACTTGTAAACGCGCGGAAACGTTTTAATCCGCCTTTACCAGTACGTTTGAAACGTTTTGCTGATCCGCGGTGTGTTTTTTGTTTTGGCATGACTATATTTCCTCCTCAAAATCTTTCGTTATCCGACTATCGACTGTCCAACAGTCAGTGAGTCATTCAAATTACTTACTGTCGTTTTTCGGTGCCAGCGTCAAGAACATGCTGCGTCCGTCCATTTTCGCTTTTTGCTCAACTGTCGCAATATCAGCAGTTTCTTCAGCTAAGCGATCCAAGACTTTTTGACCAATTTCTTTGTGGGTAATGGCACGGCCTTTGAAGCGGATAGAAGCTTTCACTTTATCGCCCTTCTCTAAGAACTTACGTGCATTACGAAGTTTTGTATTGAAGTCATTCACGTCAATTGTTGGACTTAAACGAACTTCTTTAACATTGATCACTTTTTGTTTTTTACGCGCCTCGCGGTCTTTCTTTTGTTGCTCGAAACGGTATTTTCCGTAGTCCATGATTCGCGCAACTGGTGGCTTCGCACTTGGGGCAACTAACACAAGATCTAAATTTGCTTGTTCTGCAATTTTCAATGCTTCTGCTTTTGTCTTAACTCCTAATTGCTCACCATCTGAACCGATCAATCGTAACTCACGTGCACGAATGCCGTCGTTAACCATCATATCCTTTGCTATGGTCATTCACCTCCAAATATTATGAGAGAAAGAAAAGCGTGCCGAATATTCGGCAATAAAAAAAACGAGTTCTCTTCCAGAACCCGCACGTACTTCACCTAATTCAATAGAGTGACTGAATCAACTAAGGCGAGAAGCGGGTGCTTCTGCTTTTATTTCTCAACTTCAATAGTATAGCAAATCTATATTTTTTTGTCAATCTTTTTCACTAGAGACTCTCGAAACATTCCCTAATCAGTTAATTACTTTAGTTATATACTTGTCCAAATAAAAAACTTTTAGCTATCGAAACACACCCTTCATCAGACACTCAACTTTTTTGATGACCGTCTTCCTTGAAACTACCGAATCCTACGCCACAATGCGATCAGCATCCAAACTGACAATATCAGACTGATGAATAAGGCGATCCCCCAACCAAAGACAGAATGTGTAAAAGGCAATTGTAGATTCATACCGAAAAAGCCTGTCACAATGGTAGGAACGGTCAGAATCAATGACCAGACTGTCAAAAATTTCATCGTGTCATTTAAGTTGTTGTTCAACAAATTATTATACGTTCCCGAAAGTTGATCAAGGATCTGGGAGGCCAAATTGGTCATTTCCACTGCCTGTTTTGCTTCAATCAATGCATCATCCAATTGTTCCTTCTCTTTTTCAGTGAGCTTTCGATAAATCGCTAATGCTTTGATTTGTTCTAATAATACGACATTTTGTTTTGTACCAGTCACTAGATAAACTAAACCAACTTCGAGGTCAGATAAAGCTAGTAAATTGCGGTTCGTAGTTTTTTCTCGCAACTTTTGGTTTAAGCGTTGTCGTTCACTATTCACTTCTTCGATCAACGGGAAGAAGGAATCTGAAATCAGAAAGAGCGTACGAAAAAGTAAACTGTATACATTTATCTCGGAATCCCGATCTAAGATTGAACGAATCAGGCGAATCACATATTCTGTATTTTGAGTCGTAAATGTAAATAGACCATTTTCTTTTAGAATAAATGCTACTGGACTTGTTTCATAGTGGTTTTCGATTTTTTGTTGATGAGGAACATTGGTGACTAAAAGTAAAATATCATCAAGAGTATCATATTCCACACGAGCACGTTCATTTTTGTCTAAAGAATAGGTAAGCATCTCATCACTAATGCCATACTCTTCCTTAAGATTTTTGATTCCCATTACATCATCTCTAGGCACATTCATCCAAAAATTTTGATCAAAATTAAAAAAACGTTTTTCTCTCATACCTTCCCCTTCTTCCTGCACTGATAGATTCATTGAGTGTCTCATGGCTACCCTTCCAAGTATTCTTGGCGAATTTATAGATAGTTAGCCATTCCGACCGCTGTCTCGCTCTCAAAAAACAGAATAAGCCGATGAAAAGCGAAAATAGCTCTCCTATTTTCAATTTCTTCGGCTTAGCTATCGAAGTTAGATCCTGTCTTCTTTATACTATCATTTTTTATTGAACTCAAGAAACAAAGACTTCTTGACGAATTTCTGCCAACTTTTCTTCAATCATGTTCAGCACTTCTACTTTTGCTTGGGGATCTTCCACAAAATTGAATCGATCGCCATCAATTTGGATTTTGGGACTTTCATTGTACTCGTCATACCATTGATCATAGCGACGATTCAATTCTTTGTAATAATCATATAAGCTTGGATCGAAGGAAAGTTGTTCATATGATCGTCCTCTTTTTTCGATCCGTTCAAGCATCGTATCAAATGAAACACGAATATGAACCAATAAATCCGGATGTTTTTTATGTGCGGCATACGGCAACTCTTCCATCATATTTGCTAATAGCTCGTCATATACTCGAACTTCTGTTTCAGTTGCCCGACCCAAATCAGCATTCAAATGAAAAAGCAAAGAATCTTCATAGATCGAACGATCTAAAACATTGTTGTCTTCTTTCATTGCCTGCTTGATACTTTCAAAACGTTTATTCAAAAAATAGATTTGTAACAAAAACGCATACTGCTCAGGATTGGCATAAAATAAAGGCAATACCTCATTATCCTCGATTGACTCATAAAAAGCTCGACTTCCAAAGTGTTCAGCCATCATTTCTGTTAAACTTGATTTTCCAGCGCCAATGGTACCTGCTAAAACAATCACACTCATTAACCTCCAACTCACTTTATCACTAAATGTTGTGTCTTTTTCCAATTCTTTTTAAATATATCCCCAATATCTGGTGGTGTCAATTAGGAATAACAGGATATTTCCATTCATAAAATTCAATAAAATCTTAAGAAAAAAGAGGTTTTTCAACAGAAAACGTATTCTTTATTTTACTTCTGTGAAGGTTTTAGTAAAATAAAGATGAATTGTTTTTTGAACTTCTATGTTATACAATCTGTTCGTTAGCGCAAAGGATCCAAGGCGCTTTATTTTTTGCTCAAAAAAGTTATGGGAATAAAAGAAGGAGTTAGATTATGGCAAATTATGGCCAAGGGGAATCAAATGGTAAAATTATTCTGATGGGCGAACATGCAGTTGTCTACGGCGAACCGGCAATCGCTTTTCCTTTTCAGGCAGCAAAAGTAGTTGCTTCCTTGAATGAACACATCACTTCGTCAGGAGATCAGCTTGTTTCTTCCTACTATACAGGAATATTGCGTGATGCCCCACATTCGTTAAAAAACATCAAGCAGTTAGTATTCAACTTAAAAAAGGAACTGCAAATTGAGCAATCATTAGAGTTAACTATTCACAGCACTATCCCTGCCGAACGTGGAATGGGCTCAAGCGCTGCAGTAGCTACGGCAGTTACTCGTGCCTTTTACGATTATCTCGAACAACCACTTTCTCGCGAACAGCTCTTGACAAATGTCCAAATTTCAGAAAAAATTGCCCATGGTAATCCTAGTGGTATCGATGCTGCGGCAACAAGCAGTTTAGAACCAATCTACTTTGTGAAAGGACACCCGTTTGATTATTTCTCTTTAAATATCGACGCTTTTTTGATTGTCGCTGATACCGGAATCAAAGGTCAGACGCGAGCAGTGGTCAAAGACGTTGCTCATTTATTTGAAAAAGATCAGCAGAAAGTTGGACAAAAAATCCAACAACTAGGATACTTAACAAGGCAAGCCAAAAAAGCCATTGTTAAAAATAACCCCGAGCATTTAGCCCAAGCGATGAATGAAGCCCAACTAATTTTAAAAAATTTAACGATCAGCAACGATTTTCTTGATATATTGATCGAAACCGCTAGAGCTTCAGGCGCTTTGGGAGCAAAACTAACTGGTGGTGGTCGAGGTGGCTGCATGATTGCGCTAGCTCAAACAAAAACAAAAGCCCAAGAAATCAGCGAAGCCCTCTTACAAGCGGGAGCAGCTGCAACTTGGATTCAAGGATTAGGAGTACATACCTATGTTTAAAGGCAAAGCACGAGCATATACGAATATCGCCCTTATCAAGTACTGGGGTAAAAAAAATGAATCGTTGATTCTCCCGATGAATAACAGCTTATCACTCACATTAGATGCATTTTATACGGAAACTGAAGTCAGCTTTTCAGAAGCTTACACAGAAGACCAATTTTATTTAGATAATCAATTGCAAGATGAAAAAGCAACCAAAAAAATCAGTACTTTTTTGGATATTGTGAGAGAAAAAGCGGGTACCACGAAAAAAGCAAAAGTGATCAGCCAGAATTTCGTTCCGACTGCTGCGGGTTTAGCTTCTTCTGCCAGCGGCTTAGCGGCTTTAGCCGGAGCATGCAACGAGGCATTGAAATTAGGGTTAGATGACCAAGCTTTATCAAGACTGGCTCGTAGAGGGTCAGGGTCCGCTTGTCGGAGGATTTTTGGTGGATTTGTTGAATGGGAAAAAGGACACGATGATCAAAGTTCGTATGCTCATCCAATTTCCTCAGACGGTTTTGAAGATCACTTAGCGATGGTCTTTCTATTGTTGAATGAGCAAAAAAAAGATGTCTCAAGTCGTGATGGTATGCGCCGAACGGTTGAAACTTCAAGTTTTTATCAAGGATGGTTAGATTCTGTCGAAGCCGATCTTTATCAACTAAAACAAGCAATCAAAACTAAGAACTTTCAACTTCTAGGTGAAACTATGGAACAAAATGGATTAAAAATGCATGGAACGACATTAGCTGCACGTCCGCCATTTACCTACTGGTCTCCTGATAGTTTAAAAGCCATGCAAGCGGTGCGGGATTTAAGAAACCAGGGGATTCCTTGTTACTTTACTATGGATGCTGGCCCAAATGTGAAAGTGCTAGTTCAAAAAGACCATCTAGATAAGGTCAAAACAGCATTTAGTGACTTATTTAGTAGCCAACAAGTCATTTCGGCTTTTGCAGGTCCAGGAATGACGATTATTGAATAAAGGGAGATTTTTATGATTGAAGTATCTGCACCAGGAAAACTTTATATTGCTGGAGAATACGCAGTTGTTGAAACCGGACATCCGGCTATCATCGTAGCCATTGATCAGTTTGTTACTGTAACCGTTGAAACCGCACGAAAAGTCGGCAGCATCCAATCTGAGCAATATAGTGGCATGCCGATTCGTTGGACTCGGCGTGATGGTGAACTTGTCTTGGATATTCGTGAAAATCCATTTCATTATATCCTTGCTGCCATTCGTTTGACTGAAAAATACGCACGAGAAAAAAATATTTTACTTTCTTTTTATGACCTAAAAGTGACAAGTGAATTGGATAGTTCTAACGGACGCAAATACGGTCTAGGCTCAAGTGGCGCCGTAACTGTCGCAACAGTCAAGGCATTGAATATGTTTTATGCGTTAAATCTTACACAGATTGAAATTTTCAAAATTGCTGCACTAGCAAATTTAACGGTTCAAGATAATGGCTCTTGTGGAGATATTGCAGCTAGTTGTTATGGTGGTTGGATTGCTTTTTCAACCTTTGATCACCAGTGGCTCCAAGAACAAGAAAAACAACATACGATCGTTGAACTCATCGAAATGGATTGGCCTGGTTTATCCATTGAGTCTCTTCCGACACCGAAAGATCTGCGTTTACTGATTGGTTGGACTGGCAGTCCTGCATCAACTTCTGATTTAGTCGATCAAGTCCATCGCTCACGTAAGGAAAAAATGGTAGCCTATCAAAAATTTTTACAAGATAGTACCTTATGCGTTCATGAAATGATTAAAGGATTCAAAGAAAATAACATTGATTTGATCCAAGCCATGATCAGGAAAAACCGACAACTACTCCATGAGCTATCGTCAATTACGGGCGTATTGATCGAAACGCCTGCTTTAAATAAATTATGTAGCTTAGCAGAAGAATACGAGGGCGCAGCAAAATCATCTGGAGCAGGTGGTGGCGATTGTGGTATCGTAATCGTGGATCAAAAATCCGGTATCTTGCCTTTGATGAGCGCTTGGGAATTAGCAGAAATTACACCCTTGCCATTACACGTCTATAGTAACCAACGAAAGGAAAAAGGATGAATCGAAAAGATGAACATGTCTCATTAGCTAAAGCTTTTCATAGTAAACAAAAAAATGAATTTGATACGGTTCGAATCGTTCATAACCCCTTACCTGAAGTTTCCATGTCAGAGATTGATCTACATACGACTGTTGCTGGCTTAACTTTAGACTATCCTTTATATATCAATGCTATGACTGGTGGAAGTGAAAAAACTAAAAAAATCAACCATGATCTAGCGATGATCGCAAAAGAAACAAATTTAATGATTGCCACGGGTTCAGTCAGTGCAGCTTTAAAAGATCCTGCTTTAAGCGATTCTTACACGATCATGCGTGACGTTTATCCAGAAGGAAAGATCCTTGCCAACGTAGGAGCCGGCACCTCTTTAGCACGAGCAAAAGAGGCGATTGAACTATTTCAAGCCGATGCTTTACAACTCCATCTCAATGCACCACAAGAATTGGTGATGCCTGAAGGGGATCGTGATTTTTCCAATTGGAAAAAATTGATCAAAGAAATCAGCGAAGGCATTTCGGTTCCTTTGATCGTGAAAGAAGTCGGTTTTGGTATGACCAGAGAAACGATTGATGAACTAGCCGAGTTGGGGGTTCAGACAATCGATATCAGTGGCCGAAGCGGAACCAGCTTCACTCAAATCGAAAATGCTCGTCGCAAAAAAAGAGAGTTAGATTATTTAGTCGATTGGGGACAATCAACGGTTACTTCTCTGCTAGAGGCAAACGAAGCCCAACACCAAGTAGAGATTCTTGCTTCTGGTGGTATTCGCAATGCCTTCGACCTCTTCAAAGCACTTTGTCTTGGTGCCAATGCAGTAGGCGTTTCTGGAACGATCTTAACGCATCTCATGACACACGGCGTGGCAGAAACGATCCAACTAGTCCAACAATGGCAAGCAGAACTTCAACGGCTATTGACCATGGTAGGAGCTAAAACTATCCAAGAACTTCATCACCAACCCTTGATTTTATCTGGAACTACTAAAGATTGGTGCGAAGCCCGAGGAATCCCTCTGACCAAATATGGCACACGAAAGAAATAAACAAATCGATTCAACTCAAAAAGGTTGTCCAATCATCGAAAAGATGAATGACGACCTTTTTTGTCTACAAAAATACAAAGTTTTCTTAAAATGAGATTTTCTTATGGCGTTGACTCTATTTTATCCTTCACCAATCGCCTCATACGTTTGTTCTAGTTTTCATGCGATAAATAATAGGATACCAACTCTTTTGCATCTGATAAACAAAAATAAAACCTATGTATCTTTGACAAACGGCTATAATTCCATTCCTGGCATCATTGGCGGAGCGCTAGGTTTTATTATACCCATCCCCTTCCCTATCTCAGGATTACTCGTTTCACATACTTTCCCTAGTTCTTTGCTTATTAGATCAGTCAATTGTTTTTTCCCCTGCTGTTTTTCCTGAACTGCTGTTTCACGCTTAAAGTTATCTGGATTGGTTAGTAGATAACTATAAATATCTCTCCAACTCATCTGAAGATCTCGTTCTATTTTTTTTTCGTTTTTTATCCACTTTACCACCACTAAATAGATTGAGCGTTTTTCCGCCAGGGTTAATCCTGAATCGTATAATTTTTTCTAGCTGCATAGATCTTTTAAGATATAAACGTATTATGACATAATAGTCTATTTTATTTTGATTAAAACAAGGATTCTTTACATTCCCTAATTTTTTTAACGTTTGATCTAGCTCCTTAAGATTGTGGAGATTATTTTTTAATTGTTGCTTTCGTTGTTTTTCAGTCAATTCTTTAGTAACCAGTTTTAGTTCTTTTGTTGTTACTTTTTCTTTTGCTGCTATATTTTTTTCGGTTGCTGCTTCCTCTTCTGTTACTACATTATTTTTTGTTGCTGCTTCCTCTTTTAGTTTGTCATCCTCCGGTGTATTTTTTTCATCTGCGACAACTTTAGTGTTCACCACGTACTTTAATAAAGAATGATCGATCCATTTTTCACCTCTCCTACCAGTTAAATACTTCATTTCCTTCGTCAGTTTTTTTATCTCAGACTTGCAATTTTTGATTTCTTTTGCTATTTCGTTAAGCTCTTTTTTTTTGCTCTTGATCGTTTCACCATGTACTCGCTTGGTGCTTTTATATAATGCATTTTTTTTTGCTTTCACTGCGTTTTGAAGTTCCTGCTCACAATCTTCCTTTTTTTTAATTTGAGAATGCTTTTTCTTATACCAATCCTCTCTTTTCTTAGCCCGTTCTTCAATTTCTCTCTTTAGTTCATTTTTCAACTCTATGTATAGCTCAGTGCATTTGTGTACGTTTTCAAGTGGTTCTAAGTTTTCCCGCAATTTGACTTCTAATGAATCAACGATTGACATCAATTGTTCTTTTCCCATATTTTCTTGATTTTTTGTTTTCTCAAATAATGGTTTTGTCATCCTAACAACTTCCTTTCTTTTTTCATTTTTACTTATCTAAAGTAACATGGTTCATCGGTCTTGATAAAACTACTTTTTCTAAAAAAGCGAATTAATCGTTTTTTTCTAACAAAAGAAATTCCTACGCTAGTTCTAACGATATTGATCCCCTTTCCGACAAAAAAAGCCCCTCTTTCCAGATTATCTTTATCTGGAAAAGGGGCTTGATTAACTATACTTGTATTGAATTAACCATTATAAGCATCAATAATGATTTGTTTTAGCTCACTGATCAATGGCTCTTTTGGATTTGCTGTTGTACATTGATCTTCATAAGCAAGTTCTGCCATACGGTCAACCGTTGAATCTAAGGTCTCTTGTGTTACACCTTGCGCCTTCAAGCTCATATTGATTCCAACTGATTGTCCTAATTCATAAACTGCTGTTGCTAAAGCTTCAACTAATTCCGCTGTTGTTTGTCCTTTTAACCCTAAGAACTTAGCAATATCTGCATAGTCTGTATCTGCACGGAAGTAATCATATTTAGGGAACATTGCATGTTTTTGTGGATCTTTTGCATTATAGCGGATGATATGTGGTAATAAAATGGCATTTGTACGACCATGTGGGATACCATATTCTCCACCAATTTTATGCGCAACTGAGTGACAAATTCCTAAGAAGGCGTTCGCAAATGCCATCCCTGCCATTGTAGAAGCGTTGTGCATTTTTTCTCGTGATTCCATATCAGGAGTTTTCACTGATTTTTCTAGGTAATCGAAGACTAATTTGATTGCTTGTAAGCTCAAGCCTCTTGTATAATCAGAAGCCATAACAGAAACATAAGACTCAATCGCATGAGTTAATACGTCCATCCCTGTATCTGCCGTGACAGAAGCTGGTACTGACATGACAAATTGTGGGTCGACGATTGCTACATCTGGTGTTAATGCATAATCTGCCAATGGATATTTCACATGTGTATCACTATCTGTGATAACGGCAAAAGGTGTTACTTCAGAACCCGTTCCTGAAGTTGTCGGAATACACACAAATTGTGTTTTTTCTGGTTTATCGATCTTATATGTCCGTTTACGGATATCTAAGAATTTTTGTTTTGCTCCAAAGAATGAAGTATCTGGGTGTTCATAGAACATCCACATTCCTTTAGCAGCATCCATTGCAGAACCGCCACCTAATGCAATCACTGTGTCTGGTTTGAAATCAGCCATCAATTTCGTTCCTGCATAGACTGTGTTTGTTGAAGGATTTGGCTCAACTTCTGAGAAGACTTCGATTTTCACATCATTCTTACGTCTTGATAGTACTTCACGAACCGTATCACAGTAACCAAACTGCACCATACCAGGATCACAAACGATCATGACACGCTCTACGTTTTCCATTTTTTCTAAATAAAGCAAAGAGTTCTTTTCAAAGAAGATTTTTGGTGGTAATTTGAACCATTGCATATTATTTCTCCGTTTCGCTACAGTTTTGACATTGATCAAGTTGATGGCACTTACATTTCTAGAAACAGAATTTTTACCATATGAACCACAACCTAAAGTTAGTGAAGGGATCATTTCGTTGTAGATATTTCCGATTCCACCTTCTGCTGAAGGAGTATTTACTAAGATACGGCAAGCTTTCATCCGTAGACCAAACTTCACATGCAGCTCTTCATCCTCTGAGTGAATCACTGCAGTATGGCCTAATCCGCCTAAGTTCAACATTCCTTCGCATAATTCAAAGGCATGTTCTGTATTGTTTGCTTTAACCATTGCAAGTACTGGAGAAAGTTTTTCACGTGAAAGAGGGTAATCCGCTCCGACACCTTCTAATTCAGCTACTAACATTTTTGTCCCTTCTGGAACTTTGATGCCAGCTAGTTTTGCAATGTCCATTGCAGAATGTCCAACGATTGCTGGATTTACTGCGTATTTACCTTCATTCATCACTGCATCTTCTAATTTTGAAAGTTCAGCTGGTTTCACAAAATAGACTTGATGTGCTTGGAATTCTGCTTTAACTGCAGCATAGACTTCTTTGTCAACGATTACTGCTTGCTCAGAAGCACAAATCATTCCGTTATCGAACGTTTTAGAAACGATCAAGTCATTCACTGCTCGTTTGATTTTTGCTGTTTTTTCAATATATGCTGGTACATTACCTGGTCCAACACCTAAAGCTGGCTTTCCTGTTGAATAAGCAGATTTTACCATTCCTGCCCCACCAGTAGCTAAAACAATTGCGATCCCTGGATGATTCATCAACATTGAAGTCGCTTCAATCGATGGATGTTCAATCCATTGAATACAATTTTCAGGTGCGCCAGCTGCGATCGCTGCGTCACGAACGACACGTGCTGCTTCAGCAGAAGATTTTTGAGCACTTGGATGGAATGCAAAAACGATTGGGTTTCTTGTTTTCAACGCGATCATTGATTTAAAAATTGTCGTTGATGTTGGGTTAGTTGTTGGAGTTACCCCACAAACCACACCAACTGGTTCAGCAATTTCAATCAAGCCTTTTTGAACATCTTCATTGATGACACCAACTGTTTTATCGTGCTTGATGTTATTCCAAATATATTCAGAAGCATACATATTTTTGATCGCTTTATCTTCATAGATTCCACGACCAGTTTCTTCAACTGCCATTTTAGCTAACGGCATATGTTGATCTAATGCTGCCATTGCCATTTCATGCACAATATGATCTACTTTTTCTTGATCAAAGTTTTCCATCTCTTTTAATGCGACATTTGCTTTCGTTGCTAATTCATCAATCATTCCTTGAACATCAATAGTTTTTGGTTGTTCTTTCTCCATTACTTTAGCCATTGTCTTCCTCCTAATGGGTCATGGTTGTTTGTTAATTAATTCACATTCTCATCATACAACAAACCTTTTCAGATGTAAACCTTTATTGTGATTTTTTTCACAGTTTTTTAAATTTCGATTAATTCCTTTATTTATCAGTGTTTTTATTTATCATCCTAATTACCCAAAGTATTTTATCAAAAAAACCGTTTATTCAAAACTTAACAAAGTCAGAGATTTAGGATAAAAAAAGAGCCCGAGACACCGTCTCAGACTCAACTACTAAGCTTTACCTATTTGTTTTCTTTACTATCTTCAGGTGTTTCAACAGTTTCAGTAGCTTCTTCTTTCACTTCTACTGTTTCAGCAACTTTTGGTTCTGTTTTTTCTACCGTATTTACTGTCGAATCATTGGTTACGACAGTTCCAGGTTTAACCGTTTTGATGGCTGCTCGATCGTATTCTAGAAAAATCCCTTCACAATCTATAACGACTGTGCGTTTTTCATTGTCGATCTCTGAAACAACACCATGTAATCCGCCGATTGTAACTACTTCATCGCCTGATTTCATACTGTCTAGTAAATTTTGTCGTTCTTGTTGTTGTTTCTTTTGTGAACGTGACATAAAATACCACATTGCTAAAAGAGCAACGAACATGACTAACATTGGTAATGATCCCATTTTTTTCACCTCACTAACATGTATCTACACACTCAACTTTAGCAGAAAAAGGCGTGAGACACTAGTTTTTTACATAAATTTAGTGAAAAAGATTAGAAACTTTTGGCATTCTCTTTATTAAACCCATATTCCTCAAAAAAGGCTGCTCGAAATTCTAATAAATTGTCATCCATGATCGCTTGACGCACTTGTTTCATCAAGTTTAATAAGAAGTACAAGTTATGGTAAGACGTTAACCGTATCCCAAATGTTTCATCACATTTGATCAAATGACGAATATACGCACGTGTATAATTTTTACATGTGTAGCAGTCACATTTCTCATCGATTGGGCGGAAGTCATGTGCGTATTGTGCATTTTTCACGACTAAGCGTCCTTGTGAAGTCATACAAGTACCATTTCTTGCGATACGTGTAGGCAAGACACAGTCAAACATATCGACTCCTCTAATCACGCCATCAATCAATGAATCTGCTGCACCAACACCCATTAAATAACGTGGTTTATCCTCAGGGATCAATGGTGTTGTAAACTCTAACACACGGTTCATTTCTGATTTAGGTTCGCCAACAGACAAACCACCGATTGAATAGCCAGGGAAATCCATTGAGATCAAATCTTTTGCACTTTGGCGACGTAAATCTTCAAACCCAGCTCCTTGAATGATACCAAATAATCCTTGACGATCAGGATTCAGATGGGCTTTTAAGCCTCGCTCAGCCCAACGTGAGGTTCTTTCCACTGATTTTTTGACATAATCATAGCTTTCATCAAAAGGAGGACATTCATCAAAGCTCATCATGATGTCTGATCCTAATTTATTTTGGATATTAATTGCTTTTTCTGGTGATAAAAACATCCGAGAACCATTTAAATGATTTTTAAAATGGACACCCTCTTCTTCGATGTTACGCATATCGCTTAGCGAGAACACTTGAAAACCACCTGAATCTGTCAAAATCGGTTGATCCCAATTCATGAACTTGTGTAAGCCGCCTGCTTCTTCTACCAAGTCTTCTCCAGGTCGTAACCATAAATGGTACGTATTACTTAAAATGACTCCCGCACCCATTGCTTTTAATTCTTCAGGTGACATGGTTTTGACAGTTGCTAGTGTTCCCACAGGCATAAACATTGGTGTGGGAAATGTCCCATGAGGAGTGATCAATTCACCAAGACGGGCACCGGTATGTTTTTCTTTTTTGATTAAACGATAACGAATGGCAGGTTGTGTCATTCAATTCCCTACTTTCTCTATAATAATCGCATTGACAACTCCCATCATCATAATCGTTCTAACTCTTTTTTGCAAGGGTTCATTGGGTAACAGGTGTTTATTTAACCTTCATTTTTTAAAGAAATTATAATAACAGATAAAAGATAAAGAAAGCCAAATTGTTTCTTCTTTGTTATACTTATGGCATAAATAAAAAGGAGTGAAACTCATGCTATCTTCAAAAGAACTGAAACAACAAGCAAAAGACAGTTTAAAAGGACGCTGGGGACAAGCTGTATTATTGAATTTAGTCCCAACGTTAATCACAATTGCACTCATTATGATCATTGCTATCCCGACTGCTTTATTATTTGCTCATTCTTATAATGATCCTGCAGCTGTCCAAGATATGGCAAACAATACCAACGGAGGTGCTGCTTCTAGCGGTGGTGGTATTGTGTCTGGTATTATCAGCGCACTATTTATGAGTGGGATTTCATGGACCTATCTAGATATCCTGCGTGGAACCAAATCGACCATCGAACCATTTAAAGATGCCTTTCGTGGTTTTACAGGATTATTTCTTGGTGGTGTGATTTTACTAGCTATTTTGATTTCGATCTTTACTACTTTATGGGCGTTATTATTCGTTATACCTGGTATCATCAAAAGTTATTCTTATTCCCAAAGTTACTTCATTTACTATGATGTTATCACTGAAACAGGGGAAAAACCGAGTGTTCTCAATACGATCACTGCTAGTCGTAAATTAATGGATGGCTACAAAGGTAAATTGTTCTGGCTTGATCTATCCTTTATTGGCTGGCATATCTTAGCCATGCTAACTGCTGGAATTGGTTATTTATGGTTAAATCCTTATATTACAGCAACTAAAGCAGCTTTTTATGAACAATTGCCAAAAAACGTATAAAAATCAATGTCCAATGAAACGACCCTCAAAAGTTAGACCAAAAATCTAACTTTTGAGGGTCGTTTCACATGCTTCAGCCGCAGTCGCTTTTTTCATTTCGCTCACTTCTGCTCAGCTTTTAGAACTTCGCCAGTATACGCATCAACTTTGACTGTCACTTTTTTTATTTTTTCTTTAATAGTAATTGTCCAATACGATTTCCCTGATTGTCTTTCAAGGAACCACTTTACCGCTTTTCCTGTCCCATTCGTTTTTTCAGCTACTTTTTCAGCTACTTCAGTAACTTCCGATAAACTTTTTAAGTTTTTGATATTGAACAGATCTGCGGATTGCTCGGTAGTGGCTTGTTCGTGTTTGTTTCGTCTGCGATATACTTTTTTTTTTGATGTTCGCTGTTTTAGTTGAAATTCTTACGCTGCATTCTTTAGTTGCATCTCTACCAGTAATTTCGTAATAGTAAGGACCAACAGTCTGACTAACTTTCACAGAAGTAATCGCTTGATTAGGATAACAAGTCTGATAAGTTTCAAGTGCTTCTTTTAATGATACATTGAATTTTTCCGGCTCCTCAATTTCATCCGCAGATGTGGACGAACTAGAAACATTGGCAACCTTGATTTCTTTCGTTTCATTCCCATAATTTTCATAAGGATAATTAAAAACAAACATCACCAACATCCCCAAACTAAAACTAGTTAATACCGTTAAACACCATACAAACAACTTCATCTTTTCCGCTCCTTCACAATCAATTGTTAGATTCTTGAAATGAACGATTAATCGTTCTTTTTTTAGGAGTTTGAGGCTGGGACAGTTTCTTGCTCCAGCCTCGTGAGAGAATATTAAGAGATAAAAATTAGCAAATCATCTCTATGTACTTATATTACTGAATCCAAACAAAAAAATTTTCTTTATTTTTTTTCAAACGTTTTTTTTGTAAGAAATAAAAAGAAAAAATAGTTGTTCAAACCTTCTATTCATTAGAATTCTAAAATCTAGTGACTTCGACTCAAAAAGAAAAAAAACAAAATTGAAGGAAGGATTAAAATAACCTAGGTACTACAAGAAAAAATCAATAAGGAGTTGGTCGTATCATTTATGAAAAAAAAGAAACAAATTCAATCTTATTTTTTACTTAGTTTCATCTCACTGATCATTGTAGCAATCTGCTTATCTATCCCCGTCTTTTCTCAAACCCTTCCTGAAGAAAAGACATCAGCTACTTCTCAAGATCTTGATCTATTAAATCTTTTTAAGTACTATTTACCTGGTTTAACTACATCAGATGATGTGTCAGTTGAATTTTACGATGAGAACTTACAAAAGTTAGATGAACAAAAAGTATCAATAAAAAAAGAAACGTTGGAAGTAAGGAAAACAGAAAATCAAATCGAAGCTATCAGCCACTACGATCAGCTAAATGATTTGATGTTAACGATTGGAAAAGTTTCTAACAATCAAACTTGGCAAATTTCTAACGCTTATTTACTTCCTCTTTCGACAGAGAATGTCACCGATAATTTCGCTAGTAGAAAAGAAGTCTTGAATAAAGTTTACACAGATTATGTCTCGCCTTATCATGACTTGCGAGCCGTATCAGCTATTGATGGCGATGATCCTAACTATGATGGCTATACTGGTGGATGGCATACTTATGATGATTTAGTTGATACACCGACAGCTGCTTCTGAAAGTTTAGAAGTATATGCAGATGGGAAAAAAATTGTCGGAGATAGTACTTTTTCGACTAAAGAACTTAAAATAGTCACCACAAACTTAGTCCAAGCGGTCAATACAAAAAAAAGAAATGGTACTGGGCGCCCTGTGTTACGAGAAAAAGTCATCTATACGATCATTGGAGGGGAAATTGGTGTGGAAGTGGAAACGACTCCTTTAGAGGACGTAACATTAAAAGATTATGCTTTTTTGCAAGCTACAACAAATGATTTTAATAATAGTATACTGGCACTAGGCGATCCACTTTACCCTTATGAAATCAGGAACTTCACAAAAGATATCTGGGGAAGTTCAAGAAAAAAATCCCAAACTACTCAACTTGTTTTGTCTGATAGATCAAATCAATTGAGTTTGACAATTGATTCTACTGTTGGAATTGGCAATTATCGATAAAGTAGCCGTACACACCGAACAGGAGTGTCAGAACAACAAGAAGAA